>Ga0308412_1000018_pt1 | contig 87376 bp, 69 predicted proteins | sample HotsprottomLayer_FD_202357 | JGI IMG/M metagenome (GOLD analysis project Ga0308412, IMG submission 202357) | Hot spring phototrophic mat microbial communities from Octopus Spring, Yellowstone National Park, Wyoming, United States -... | ecosystem: Environmental > Aquatic > Thermal springs > Hot...
TCCTGCCGGGCGCGCCGGGCGAAGTCCACCATCGTGTTGACCACGGCCAGGGGATCCATCCGGGGGGAGACCAGCCCCAGCCGGACGTAAGCGGGCAGGCGGCGTATCTCCTCCAGTGAGACCGTGACGCACGTGGCGCCGAGCGTCCCCCCGACCACGAGCACCAGGGGCGAGACCAGCACCAGGTCGGCGGGGTGCCCTCCCTCCAGGATCAGGGCGGTGAGCAGCGCGCCCCAGGCCATGGCGAGGCCGGCCACCGTGGCCAGATCCATCGTTCCGCCCCGCCGCCCGGGCGGGCGGCGGGGCTCCAGGACCTCCAGACGCGCCTCACGCCGCATTCGCGCCCTCTCTTCCGTCCGGGACGGGCCCGAGCAGCAGCGTCCTCCGGAACGCGATGATGCGCTCCACCACCTCCTCCACGGACTCGCGCACCATCAGTTTGCGGCCGGTGGTGAGGCTGATCACCGTGTCCGGCGTCCGCTCGATGAACTCGATGAGGTCCGGGTTCACCATCAGGGGGGAATCATTGATGCGTGTCAGCTCTATCATCCGCTCACCGGGCGCTGGAAGGGAGCCGGGCCGGCGGCCCGGCTCCCGTTCAGGAGATTCTCCTCACTGTTTATCGGCTGTCAGGGGCGGGCGGGCTCAGGGCGTCAGCGCTTGAGCGTCACCAGCTCCTGAAGAACCTCGTCCGAAGTGGTGATCAGCCGGGCGTTCGCCTGGAACCCGCGCTGGGCGATGATCATATTCGTGAACTCTGTGGGCAGGTCCACGTTGGAGAGCTCGACGAAGCCGGCGGTGATGCGGCCCCGGCTTCCCAGCGAAGGCGTCCCCACCTGTGCCAGTCCGGAGTTGGAGCTCTCGAGCCACAGGTTGTTCCCCGCGCGGGTCAGACCGGCCGGGTTCCGGAAATCCGCCATCGCCAGCTGCGCCAGCGACTGGGTGATACCGTTGGTGAACCGGCCGGATATCACACCGTCCTTTCCGATGGCGATGCTCTCCAGCGTCCCCAGCGCAAGGCCGTCCTGCCGGAGAGCCTGCACATCAGGCGCGCCCGCGAGCTGGCTCATATTGGACAGGCTCACCCGGAAGACGAGCGGATTGACGGCGCCGTGCGGGTTGGCAAGCGTCAGGCTCACACCGATGTCGGTCGTCCGCGGCTTGCCGTTCTCATCGAACCCGATAGTCCCGCTTCCCATCGGCACCCCGGTGCCGTCCACGGTGGTATAACCCACTCCGAAAACATCCTGGAGCGTGTAGCCCGGACCCGTGGACAGGGAGATGTTGCCGCCGCTGCCCTTGACCAGGGACTGGAGGCTGATCTTGCCGTTCGAGGCGGTGGCGGTGACGCCGGCGCCCGCGCCGTTGATCTTCGCGGCAACGGTGGCCGCAGTATCGGTCGGCAGGATGTTGACCGTCACGCCGTTGATGGTCAGCGTGTTCGGGGAGGAGGGCGGGCGGAAGAAGTTGCCGCTGCCCGTCGTCGAGCCGGCGCTCAGCCCGAGTTCACTCAGGACGGCGGCGCTCGACGATGCGGAAATGCGGATCAGGCTCTCGGCGCCCTCGGTGGTGTTCGTCAGCACCAGCCTTCCGGAAGAGTCCACGGAGGCGGAGACCTTGAGCGGAGCGGAGACGCTCGCAAAAGCCGTATCGATGGCGGCAACCACCTGGGCGGGCGTCATCCCGTTGGTGAGGGTGGCGGTGGCGATAGGCGCGCCGCTTCCGTTTTCGAAGATGAGATCAGACGGCCCGGCCAGCGTGATGCCCCCCGAGATGTCCCGCGTGCCGGTGACCCGCGCCGCGGTGGTCGCCCCGGGGACGACGGTTGCTGGCGTCGCGGGAGCCCGCTCCGGCGAGTCCGCGAACCACATCCAGTTGCTCTCCTGATTCGTCTTCACGAAACTGATGACCAGCGGATGCTTCACCCCCTGGCTGTCGAACACCGTCACCGACATCTGCTGCATCGTGCCGGGACGGCTCTCCGCGTTCAGGTTGCCGCCCACCTCAACAAGGGACGTGGCGCGCGCGAGAGCCGTCTGCCCGATGAAGATCCGGATTCTGGAACTCGGCTCGATGAGCTGGCTGGTATCGATAGCGCCGGTCTGCGGGTCGGCCGTCCACCCCAGAACATAGAGCCCGGACCCCGTCGAGACCAGGTTGCCGGCGGAGTCGATATAAAACGACCCGTCGCGCGTGTAGTACTTCTGCGACCCATCGCTGGTGATCAGAAAGCCGTTGCCCTCGATCGCGACGTCGGTGTTCTTGTTGGTGGGCTGCATCGACCCCTGCCTGAGGTCCGGATCGGCGGAACCGACCGTGACGCCCAGTCCCACCTGGAACGGGTTCGTTCCCCCGATGCCGCTCTGGGTGGGCTGGGTGGCCGGGCGCAGCGTCTGCGAGATGACGTCTTTGAAGACGATCCGGTTGGCCTTGAAGGCGATGGTGTTGACGTTGGCCACGTTGTTCCCGATGATGTCCAGCGCCGTCTTGTGGGCCTGGACCCCGGAAACCCCGTTGAACATCGCTTGAAGCATCGTGCGACCTCCGAAGGGGGCCCGGCCGGGCCCCGCGTTTCCTTCGTGGAAATCCCTGCTCTCGCGCCGCCGCAGGCGGGAGCATGTTCAAAGACACCAAACGGACACTTCAGCGCGAAGCTTTAGCGGTGGAGCGGAGGAAGAGGAGCAAAACGAAGCCGCCGCCGGCTCCCGAAAGGTGCCGGCGGCGGCCCGGTCAGTCAGTCGAACGCGGAACAGTCCTTTGCTTACTTCCTGCGGCGAATCAGCAAGGCGCCAAGGCCCATCGAAAGCGCCAGGATGCTCGCCGGCTCGGGAACGCACCAGGAGGTCAGGTTGTCAACCGCCAGCTGGACCGGCTGCCCGGTCACGGAGCCCAGCTTGATGGCCACGACAACCCAGCCCTGACTCGTGACGATTCCCCCGTTGCCGTTCGGGTGCGGGCTGAGACCCACAGGCTGCCAGCCCCACTGCACCGGCGGGTTCATCCCCCAGGAGTCCTTCTTGAAGGCGATGTCGGCCGCCGCTCCGGTGTCGATCTTGTTGACAATGACCGGGTCCGGGGTGCCGGGGGCGACGCTGAACAGCATGATCTCCGCCCAGCCCGCGCCGCCGATATCACCCGACCACATGCCATTGACGGTGGACACCCAGCCCGCAGGGCACTCGTACACCTGATACCACCCGAAGCTCCCCTGGCCGCCCGGATTCATGGACGCCCTGGCCTCAGGAGGAGTGGGACCGATGCCGGTGATAGCCCAGTTGATGCCCACGCTCCAGGGAGCGGCCCAGCGGGTCCAACCAGCCTCCCCGGCCGAGAAGTCGCCGTTCACGAGTCCTGCGAACGCAGAGCTCCCCACGATCAGCAGGACGACTGACAGAATGAGAACCCTTTTCATCTTCAGCTTCTTTCCTTTCTTCTCTTGCCGCGTTGTTTCCACCACGACGCGGACTCTTCCGTCGCACGGGCGGGCGACGCACGCCCGTGCCGGGCGCAGGCCTGGTGCCTCGAAGGCAGAGCCTGTCTTCACCGCCATCCACAGCGTCCGGGCGCCGCAGGCACCCGCACGACCCTTCTTTGCCCGCGCGGAACAGCGGTGTAACCTAACAGTAACTCTGCCGCCTGCCCCTGTCAAGCCGGGCCGCCGGAAATCTGGCAATTGTACGGGGACGGTCGGCGCAGTGCCTTCAGCCAGAGGGCTGCCGCATAGGGCGGCAGCGACGTTGTGAGACAGAGCCAGAAAACAGGCTCCGGCCCCGCCAGCGCCCGTTGGCCGGTCAGAAGAATCCTAAGCGCCGCAAGAGCCAGCCACACCCACCCGGCCGCCCGCAGCGCCCGCAGAACCCCCCAGTCCCTCCGGCAGACATCCTTCTCCGGAGAGCCGGCATCTCCCGCCTCGCGCCGCGCCACCGCCCCGGCGGCCAGCCAGGGAGGGACCAGGGCCCCGGCCGTGAGCGCCAGCACCGCCGGGATGGCATCCGTCTTCTGCAGGGCCGCGATGAACGGCCACTGAAATAGCGCTGACACGGCCGCACCGGCCATCACGCCCCGGCAGGTCACGGCGCCGCTGCTGCCCCGCGGAACATCCGCTCACTCGAAATCGCAAAGGCTTTCCACATACTCCCGGCTCCCGTCGGCCGCCCACGCATCCAGCTCCGCGGGGTCCTTCAACTGCTGACCCCGCATCCTCGGCACCACCAGATACCCGCACCGCAGGTCCGGAAGGGCACTCATATCCCCCCACAGCTTCTCGAACTGAGCCACCGGGTAGACATCCTCCTGCCCGTGTCCCCAGCGGTACTTGACGTCCTTGATGGTAATGTAGGTGGGCAGGCGCTGCGCCACGCCCCGGACCGCCGCGGCGATCCGTTCCTGCGGGCCAGACAGGTCCTCCCGGCTCAGGCCGAACAGCTCCAGCAGCGCGTCAATGCGAACCCAGGTTGTGAGAGTATTGTAAAAGCGCAGCTCCAGCTCCACGTCGTCGCGGGGTTGAGCCAGCCCCTCCAGAAGCCGCACCCGGCCGTTGACCCGTGCCAGCCCCCCGCCGCGGTCGCCGATTCTCCGCGGCACCACCTCGAACGTCAGCTCGTTGCCGGACTCCAGATGCCAGCCCAGCGCCTGCGGGTCCAGATCGGCCCCCAGCGTGTCGATGTTGTGCAGCATCAGGGTCTCCACCTGCGGGTGTTCCGCGAGAAGAAGCGCCAGAGTGCCGTTGCGCAGCATGTTCGGCACCTCGTACCAGTGCCCGGGCGGATGAAACCTCTGAAGCGGCAGATTGTCCACGTAGTCGCTTCCTTCGCCCCGGGCCCGCGCCCAGTCCATCAGGGCGGCGCGGGCGGCATCGCGCACTTTCTGCTTCTGCTCGTCCAGAATCTCCTGCGGCTGGTCCTCCCACATGAACACCAGGTCCCGGACCATGGGCACGAGCCTCTGCCCGATGGAGCGGCCCCTGGAAAGGTAGACCGCCCCCTCGTAGCCGCAGTTTCCGGTCCGCTCCAGGTAGCGCTCGAGCGGACCGTGCGTCAGATAACTGGTGGAAACGGCGTGCGGCGGAGGGACGCCGAAGCGACGCGCCGCCCGGCGGCTTTTCGCAAGGTGGATCTCCAGAAACGTCCTGTGCCGCCCGCCCACCACCGCGAACGGGTTGATGGCCTTGATGACCCCGGCTCCCCCGGTCCAGCGGCTGCCGACCCCTCCCGCCAGCGACAGCACGGCGACACGCCCCTCGCGAAGCGCCCTCTCCCCGGCGGCGCGGTAGCGGCCGCAGTCCCGCAGGAACGTCACATCCCCGTCGCGCACATCGCTCACGTCCGTCTCCAGAGGCAGCCTGTTCCGGGCCAGCCCGATTCGCCCGGCCCGGAGATCCGCCCGCACCTGCTCGTGGTGGACGGGGTCGAAGCCGTTCTCGCGCTTGATGCGCTCCGCCTCCTCGTCCCACATGGCGCGGTCTCCGCGGGGAGCCGCGTCCGCGGCGCGGAACAGAGCGGTGACCACCGTCTGCAGGAGACGGAAGCTCTCGGCGCGCTCCGGGCACCGGGCGGCGAACTGGTCGAACTCCTCGCGGCGCTCGGCCGTCAGAGCGCGCCGGTCTCCACGCGCGAGCGCGGGAAGGTGAATGCCGTAGTAGCGGTCCGGCATCAGGGCGCCGGGCCCGCAGAAGAGCCGTCCCACGCTCCCCTGACCGTTGATGCGGAACCGGTAGACCAGAGGCTCGATGGCGAACGGCAGCGCGTCCTCCAGTTCGCCCTTGAGCGAGCGCATGATCTCCAGGACTTCGTCGCGGAACGCCCCGGACCGGCCGGGCGCAACGAACATGGCCATACCGCCCCCCGACATTCCGCCCAGCATCAGGAACCCCCAGAAGTCCGGGCCCAGCCGCTGCCGGCACCGAGCGATCAGCTCTTCCGTGAACGCGTTCGTAACCCAGGGGATGATGGTCTTGAGAGGCCCGTCCCAGTTGCGCGACGTACAGGCGGCCAGCCCCCGCACATCGCCTGCGCGCAGGCATTCCAGAATTTCGTCAAAGATGCGTCGAAGCTCCTGGCGCGCGCTCCACTCCGGTTCCTTGCGCAGCAGGTAGCGCTCCGTGACCATCTCCAGGATCGGGCCGACGTTCTGCGCCAGCCCCCCGTGCACGACCACCAGGGAATCGCAGATCAGCCGCTCCACCTCCGGATGCACCCGGTCCGGCCCGAGCAGGGTGTGGCGGGGAAGCAGGCGACCGGCGCTCACGCCGTATTCCGGATCGCCCGGCTCCGCGAAAGCCCCCTCGATGAGCTTGAGCCCCGGCCAGATGCCGCCCGAGTCCTGCCATCCCCCTCCGGACCCCCCCAGCCACTCACCCAGAATGGCCCGGGACGCCACCACCCGCCGCTCGCTCTCTGTCAGCGGGCCCTCCAGCGAGGAGGCCTGCCCTGTGGCGCGCATCAGCGCGGAGATGATCCCGGCAAGAAGGTTGGTGGAGACGGCCAGCCGGGAGCCTTTCGGGATATCGTTCACGCCGGTGACCAGCTCGAAGCCCATTCCCGGCCCCGCCACCCTGCCCAGAACCTCCGCCAGCTCCTGTCGGCAGCCCTCGAAGGAGGGCGGGAGGATGCCGGACGCGATGATCCCCGCCTTCAGCAGGCTGAGATAGTCGTTGCCGAAGTTGAACAGGTCTGCGAAATCCGTGACATCCTTCGTGGCGTTGAGGTCCACGCTGGTCAGCCGCACCAGCGGCTCGGGAATCACGCGGAAATACACCTCGATGGGAGAGCTCACATCCGGGTCGCGGCCGTGGACTCCCAGATCCACGGAGATGTTCAGGACCCGCGCGCCCTCCGGATAATCCATCCCGAGGAAGAAGATGTCGGACCATCCGCTGTGGCTCAGGTCCAGCCGCACCGGAGTGGTCTCGCGCAGGACCGGGTAAAGCCGGCAGCCCCGCTCGCGCCGCAGCAGCTCCGGACGGATGCGGACCGGGTGATCCTCCGGATGCGCCACACGGAACATCCACTGATTCCCCCGCGTGGCCCGGACGCTGCGGCGGACCTGGTCCGCCAGGGTCTGGAACGTCAGCTGATGGTATGCCGCCGCCAGCGCGCTGCACAGCGCGCCGTTCGGCCCGTGCGCGCGCATCGCGGACCGGAACTCCGAGATGGCCTCCTCGAACCTCCGCGAAAGAAGATGCTCGAACCCGGCGAAGGGGATCGAACCAGAGTCCGGAAGCTCAGGCGACTCCATCAGGTGGAATCTGTAGAGATAATAGAGGTAGCAGCAGGCACGCACCCGTTCGTAGAGGTTCCCGGACGTCCTGCGGAAGCCGTCCAGCTCCTCGCAGACGTCCATCAGGTCGCGGGCCCCCAGCCCCGCGACAAGCTCATGCAGCGGACGGTCGCGCTCCGCACGGTCCGCCGCCGTGATGGTCCGCAGCAGAGGGTTCATCCGGCCGCCTCCTGCCGGGCCCCGTCGCGATTTCTGGATTCGATGAGCAGCTCCACCACGCTCGCCAGCGCCTCGTCTGCGTCGCGGCCGGCCAGCGCCAGCGCCAGCTGAGCGCGCATCAGCCCGAGCTTCTGCCCGATGTCGTAGCGCGATCCCCGCACCTCCAGAGCCAGATACTTCTCCCTTCGCGCCAGTTCATCGAGCGCGGGCGTCAGCAGGCACTCGGACTCATCCCTCAGGCGCTCCTCCAGAATGTCGAACACCCCTGGAGTCAGGACGTGGATCCCGAAGAAGCAAAGGTAATGCCCCGTCCGCAGCCCCGGCGTCACCAGCTCCAGCTCGGCCGCGGTGATGGAGGGCTTCTCGAGGATATGCTCCACCTGATACACTCCCGGCATCTCCTCCACTGGACGGCCTGCCAGCGTCCCGAAATTCCGGATGAGGCTCTCCCGCGTCACCTGGACCCCCGAGACCGAGCACTCCTCCGCCTGCGCCAGCTCGGTGATCTGCCGGGCGCAGCCGGCATCGGACCGCCCGGAGATGTAGACGTGGTCCTCCAGCAGCAGGAGGAACGGCTCGCCTCCGGTGAACCGCCGCGCGCAGTAGACGGCATGGCCGTATCCGCGGGGCTCTTCCTGGACGGTGAAATGCAATCGCCGGACCAGATCATCGATCTGCTGTGCCTGGCGCTCCGCCCACTCGCTGCCGCCGTGCGCCGCGAGCAGGTTCTCGCGGAGCCGTTTTAGCTGAGCGGGGTATTCGCCGGGGTCGCCCGGGGCGCAGACGATGCAGATCTCCTCGGCCCCCGCCTGGATCGCCTCTTCCGCGATCAGCTGGATCACGGGCTTGACCACCCCGTCGCGGTCGGCAACGGGGAGCATGGCCTTCTGGACCGTGCTTGCGGCGGGATAGAGCCGGGCTCCCCGCCCGGCTGCGGTGATGACGGCTTTCCTGACGTTCATGAGTTGGTATCCCCTGGAAGCTTCCGCGGGAGGATGCGCTCCACAGCCCGGCCGGCGGCAGGAGCATCGGAGATGTTAGACACGCCGCCCCGGCTCACCTGCCCGTCCGCGCCCGCCGCAAGACGCGCTCCATCCCGGCAGCCTCGGCACGAGCCGGCACCGGCGGCGGGACGGCCGGGTCTGCACTTATGCGCTACCTGCGGATTTTCGACCACGCCCGCGGAAGGTATCGCGGGGTGGGACTGTGCTTGCGCAGCATCAGGAGGCGGTGATGAAGACCGCCCGGCAGAAACACTTCCACCGTGCGCTCCACCCGCGCCCCCATCTGTCCGATGACCGGGCGCGCAGCGGGAAGCTCCTCGTCGAGGCGGGGACCCTTCATCGCGACCCCCGCGCCTCCCACCTTCACCAGCCCCAGACACAGTTCCGCGCCGACGCGAAGGTCGCCCAGTCCCCGCCACACGGCGATATCGAAGCTTTCCCGGAACGCCGGCTCGTGCGCCAGCGTCTCCGCGCGGCCCGTGACCGCCTTGCAGTTCTCGAGCCCCAGCTCGCGGCAGGCATCGTTCAGAAAGCGGGTCTTCTTCTGCGTCGCATCCAGCAGGACGACCTCCAGATCCGGCCGTGCGATGGCGAGCGGCATTCCCGGGAACCCTCCCCCCGTGCCCACATCCACCACGCTCGCCCCCTCCGGGACCGCCAGCTTCAGGAGGCTGAGCGAATCCGCGAAGTGCTTGACGGCCATACCCGCGGGGTCGGTCACGGAGGTCAGGTTCATGCGGGCATTGGTCTGCCGCACCATCACGGCAAACCTCTCGAGGAGCGGGAGGAGCTCCGCCGGGACAGACAGCTCCATTGCCTCCAGGGCGCTTCTCAGTTCCTGCCCGAATGCGGCGGCAAAGTCCTGATCTGGATCCGTGGGCACACTGCTCATCGCATTGAGTGTAGCCCGAAAACGCTGACCCCGTCCCGGACGCATCCGGCACGCCCCTGAAAAGGAGCGATCCCTGCGGCCGTCCCTACACCCTGCCCCGGAAGTATTCGATGGTGCGGGTGATGCCCTCCTCGAGATCCACCTCCGGCTCCCAGCCCAGAAGGCGGCGGGCACGGGAGATATCGGGCCGGCGGACCTTCGGGTCGTCCTCCGGCAGATCGCGGAAGACGATCTCGCTGGAGGAGCCGGTCACGCGCCGGATCACCTCCGCGAACTGCAGGATGGTCATCTCCACAGGGTTGCCGATGTTGACCGGCTCGTGCTCCCCGGAGAGGGCCAGGCGGTAGATTCCTTCGATCAGGTCGCTGACATAGCAGAAGCTGCGGGTCTGGCTTCCATCTCCGAACACCGTGAGAGGCTCGCCGCGCAGAGCCTGACTGACGAACGCCGGCACCACCCGGCCGTCGTTCAGACGCATCCGCGGGCCGTAGGTATTGAAGATGCGGACTATACGCGTGTCCAGGCCGTGATAGCGGTGATAGGCCATCGTCATGGCCTCCGCGAACCGCTTGGCTTCATCGTAGACGCCCCGGGGGCCCACCGGGTTGACATTGCCCCAGTAATCCTCTTTCTGCGGGTGCTCCAGCGGGTCGCCGTACACCTCGGACGTCGAAGCCAGCAGGAAGGACGCTCCATGCGCCCGGGCCAGTCCCAGGGCCTTGTGCGTCCCCAGCGACCCCACCTTCAGCGTCTGGATGGGAAGCTGCAGATAGTCCAGCGGGCTGGCCGGCGAGGCGAAGTGAAAGACGAAATCCACCTTCTCCGGCAGGAAGAGGTAGTTGGTGACATCATAGTGCACGAAGCTGAAGTCCGGGTTGCCCGCGTGATGGGCGATGTTCGCCGTGTCGCCGGTGATCAGGTTGTCCATCGCGGTGACGCGCCAGCCTTCGGCCAGCAGCCTGTCGCACAGATGCGATCCCAGAAAACCGGCCCCTCCCGTGACAAGAGCGTGTCGTTTCATTCCATCCTTCCCGATTTCAGCAGCCGCCGGATGCGGCACCGTGCATGGTATCGGAAACAGCGGGAGAAGGCATCAGGGGAGCCCCGTCCGAAGCTGACCGGACGTCCGCACCGAAGGGAGCTGCGCCGGTGACCGAACGCGGCGCCCCGGGGTCAGCGGGGACGGCCGTGGCAGTGCTTGACCTTGCGCCCGCTCCCGCAGGGACAGGGGTCGTTGCGGCCGGCCCGGCCAAGCGCCTGACGCAGGCTCCGGTCCTCCTGCTCCAGCACGCCCATCACCTCCGCCGGTGCGCGCCCCCGGCGCAGAAGGTCCGCCATGATCCGCATCGGGCGGTCGATGTGGTTGAAGAACGCCCGGTAGCCCGCGCAAAGGTAGTTCAGGCCCGGCTCGCCGTCCGGGGTGTGGGTGAACCGGTTCTTCGGACACTCTCCGTGGCAGGCAAAGCGCACCTCGCACTCCCGGCAGTATCGCGGCAGAGTGTCCAGCTTGTCCTGCCCGAACCGCCGCTGCGCCGGAGAGGCCGCCAGACTGGCCATCGGGGTCCGAAGGATGTTGCCCAGCAGGAAACGCGGCTCCACGAAATGGTCGCAGGAGTAGAGGTCGCCGTTGTGCTCCAGCGCCAGCGCATCGCCGCAGGTCGGATTGAAGATGCACACGCCCGCCCGGGCTCCGCACCAGTTGGCCAGCGCTGCATCGAAGGTCTGCACGAAGACCCGCCCCACGTCGCGGCGGACCCACTCGTCGAACACAGCGATCAGAAACGCGCCCCACTGCTCCGGCCGCACGGAGCGCTTCGTCACCCGGTCGCCCTCCTGAAACCCGGTGCCGTTGTCGCGCTCCACAATGGGGATGAACTGGATGAACTCCGCCTCCAGTTCATCGCGGAAGAAGCGGTAGACCTCCAGCGGGTGGTCTGCGTTCGCGGAGTTCACGGTGCACAGGATATTGCAGTCAACGCCGTGCTTTTTCAGCAGTGCGTGGCCGCGCATCACTCGCTCGAAGGTGGGGCCGCCCCCTTGGTCGCGCCGGTAGACGTCGTGGAGGTGCGCCGGACCGTCCAAGCTCAGCCCCACGAGAAACCCGTGCTCCCGGAAAAACGCACACCAGCCGTCATTCAGACGCGTCCCGTTCGTCTGGATGGCATAGGTGATGCTCATTCCCGGCCTGCGGTGCTTCCCGGCAAGCTCTACGGACCGCCGGAAGAACTCCAGCCCCATCAGCGTTGGCTCGCCGCCCTGCCAGCTGATGTTGACCTGCGGGACTTCCTGCGCTTCCAAATACTGCCGGATGTGTTCCTCCAGCACCTCTTCGGTCATCCGGAAGCTGCTGCCGGGATACAGCTTCTCCTTGGACAGGAAGAAACAGTAGGCGCAGTCCAGGTTGCAGATGGCGCCGGTGGGCTTGGCCAGGACGTGAAAGGCGGCGGGTTTACGGGGCGGTGTCTGTGTCATCGGGCGGGAAGAGGGCGCAAAGGCGAGCTGTCCTGCCGCCGGGACCTCCCGTTCTGCGGCCGGGCACTCCTCCCCGGAGACAACGGTCAATGAAGCGTTGTGCTCGCGGATTCAGAGCGCTTCACTCTAGCCCGGCGGCCCGCCGCCGGGCGAGACTCGAGATGAACAGTGGGCGAAACAGGGCTCGAACCTGTGACCTCTTCCTTGTAAGGGAAGCGCTCTCCCGGCTGAGCTATTCGCCCGCGAATCCGTCCGGGACAACTCCGGAGCAGGCCTCCGCCCGCAACATTCCATCTTAGCCCGGCCGGCAGTGCCCTGTCAACGGCGGGCCGCCCCCCGTCAGCGGAGCCGCGCGGTCGCAAAGCTCAGGATCAGTCCATCACGCAGAGGAACGCGTCGTCAAAAAACGCCGCCCCCGCGGTCCCCGAGGCGCGCAGGTTCAGCGACACCCTCTCAGCCCCCTCCGGCGCCGTCCCTTCCACCTGGAAGAACTGCCACGGGCTGTCGCCCTTCACACGGGCGCTCATCGGGAACTCCTTCAGGAACACTCCCGCGTTGCTGGTGAACGCAAGGCTCATCCATGCCCCCTCGTCCGGGCCGGCCTGGAGACCCCGGGTGTGGATCCACACTCCCGCACGGTAGCGCCGCCCGGGCTGAGCTGTGAAGTAATGGGTGATCTGGCGGTATCCCGACGTGCCCCCGGCCGGGGAGATCCTGAGACTGCGCAGGCCGCTGCGCGAGGCGGAATCCGACACCTCCACCGCCCCTCCCTCCAGCGGCTCCCATCTCAGGGGAAGCCACGGACGGCTGCTCTGGTCGGCCACACGCTCGAACCCGCCGTTTCCGGCCAGGTTGTCCGCGCAGGGCGCCCGGTCCGGCGCGATCTTCAGCTGCACGGCCGCCTCCGCTCCCGGCGGCACCCGGAGCCCTTCCAGCTGGTGCGAGCTGAACCCGTCCCGCGACGCGGTGACGGTGAACGTGACAGGCGGCAGATCCCGCAGACGGAACTCGCCGCGGGTGTCCGTCTGCGCCACGGCGCCCCCGGGAGCCAGAGTCACCGTCACCCCCGCCAGCGGCTCGCCGCTCAGACCGTCCGTCACCGTTCCCGCCAGGCTTCCCCGCTCCACCGCCTCGAGCAGGGTGTCCGCCACCGTGTTCTGACCCATCCGCACCTCGAAGGACGCCGTTGCCGGGGCGAAGCCCTCCTTCTCGACCCGCAAGGTGTAGCGTCCGGGCTTCAGCCGCGGGAAGAAGAAGTTTCCCATCGGATCGGTCTGCGTGACCGCTGCGGTCTCCACGCAGGTCACCCGGACACCCCCCAGGCGGCTCCGGTAGAGCGAGTCCCGGACCGTGCCCGAAATGGCACCGGTCGCATCCGTCGGCTTCGCGAGAGCGCGGACGGCCTCGTACATCGGCGTGGGACGGGTGGGCAGCCCGTTCTCGTCCGTGCCGCTGTCCACCGGCACCCAGTTGAACGCCGTCCAGCCGGGATCGCTGAACAGGAACGGGAAAACGGCAATCAGCCGGGGGAAGCGAGGATACAGGTCGCGGAACGCCCGCATCATGTAGTCCGCCCGGTTGTACTCGTCCACCGGGGGGAACCCCTCCGCCTCGTAAACGCCGTTGCCCAGCGGGTATCCGGTCTCCAGGATCATAACCTTGACGTCTTTCCGGCCATACTTCTCCAGCACCTGTGTCTCCAGCAGGAACCCGTCCAGAGTGGCCTCACGGTGCCTGGCCGTCCCGTCGATGTTGTTGTACTCCGGGGGGTGGTTCTGAGGATACGGATGCGACCCCCATACGTCGAAGGCCTCGATGAACCTGGGATGCGCTTTGATGCAGGCCTCGGTGGCTTCCGGAGAGAGCGCGAAGGCGCCGTTCAGAATCTTGATGCGCCGGTCGCCGAGCGAACGGATGGCATCAGACACCTCCACAAAGAACTGCGCGTATTCCTCGAGGTTGGCCTTGCCGCTCCATTCGAGGTCCAGGTTCGGCTCGTTCCAGATCTCCACATAAAGCGGGTAGGTGTCGGAGCGGGGCAGGTCCGCCACCACTTTCCTGAAGACCCCGGCCATGGTCCGGTAGCTGCCGTCCGGGTCGCGGTAGGGCTTCTGCCAGACGCCGTCTTTCATCACCCCGCCCAGCCGTACCACCGGAATCAGCTCCAGACGGTAGCACTCCCGCACGAAATCCTTCCAACCCTGCGGAGCGCCCTTCGTGTTCCTGTCGATGTTGTAAAAGAAGGTCTTTATATAGCCGTGGCGGCCCACCAGGTGCCGCGCCCAGCTGAGCTGGTTGCGCCCCCGCTCATCCAGACTGTCGATGATGAGATGCGCGCCGAAAGGGTTGTTGGGAGTGCCCGGCGGCTGCGCCGCGCAGGTCCCGGCCGCAAGGGCCGCCAGCCACACCGCCAGAGCCACACGCACGGTCATTCTCGGGTCCTCCTGAGCCCGGGTTTGAAGCACATTGTACTTACGAGCCGCAAGCATTCCGCAGGGTTGCCCGCCCTCCGGCGGTGTGATAAAAGATGTTAGCTTTCGAGAACAGACCGGATCCATGCAAATGGCAGGAGAGCTGGAGTTTGGGACCATCGGTTGAGGTGAGGGCGCGGGCGCTGGCGGAGGAGTTCCGGCGGCGTTTCGGACGGGAGCCCGAAGCAGTGGTGCGCGCGCCCGGGCGCGTGGAGCTCATCGGCGGGCATACGGACTACAATGAAGGCTTCGTGATGCCCGCGGCAATCGACCGGGACGTGCTTATTGCCGGCGCCGTGTCAGCGGGCGACAGCGTCCGGGTATGGAGCGTGAACTTCGGGGAGAGCTCCGACATCGACCTCACGGACATCCGGCGGATGACGGAAGCCTCCTGGTCCAACTACATCCGCGGCGTCCTGGACCAGTTCCACCATGCGGGGCGGGTGACTCCTCCGATGGACGCCGCGGTGGAGGGGAACATCCCTCCGGGAAGCGGGCTCAGCTCCTCGGCAGCGCTGGAGGTCGCGACCGCCTGTCTGATCCTGAAACTGACGGACGGCGACATGGACGGCCGGGAACTGGCTCTTCTGTGCCAGCGCGCGGAGAACGAGTTCGTGGGCGTCAACTGCGGCATCATGGACCAGTTCGTCTCCGTACTCGGGCAGGCGGGAAAGACCATGTTCCTCGACTGCCGCTCCCTGGACCATCAGTTCGCCAGCCTCCCCCGGGGAACGCGCATTGTGGTTGCGGACAGCAAGAAACCGCGAACGCTGGCCGGGTCGGAGTATAACGTGCGGCGCGCGCAGTGCGAGGAGGCCGTCAACATCCTGCGCAAGCATCTCAACGGAATCCGCGCGCTCCGGGATGTGTCCATCGAGGACCTGGAGCGCCACGGCGGAAAGCTGCCGGATGTGGTCCGCAAACGGGCCCGGCACGTGGTCCACGAGAACGAGCGCGTGCTGCAGGCGCTCCGGGCGCTCAATTCAGCCAGCGAATCGGAGTTCGGGAACCTTCTGAACCAGTCGCACGCCTCCGCCAGGGACCTCTACGAGATCAGCTGCGACGAGCTGAACTGGCTGCAGGAGGCCGCCGTGTCGGTGCCCGGCTGTCTGGGAAGCAGGCTGATGGGCGGCGGATTCGGGGGGTGCACCGTCAGCGTGGTCCGCGACGAGTCTGTGGAGCAGTTCCGGTCGGTGGTGTCCGAGCGATACGCCCGGAAGAGCGGCTTCGAGCCCGACATCTTCGTCCTGAACGCCTCCGACGGAGCGGGAAGGGTCCTCTGAACGCCCGCCGGGCAGGACCGTGCGTTCCCATCGCTCTCGCCGCGCTTCTGGCGGGAGCGGCGCTGAGCGGCGCGGCGGGAGACGGGCAGGCAGCGAAAGGGTTCGCGCTGGCGCTCGAGCCGCGGCCGTTCTCTTTCCCCCGCGATCACGGGGCGCATCCGGAGTTCCGGACGGAGTGGTGGTACTACACGGGAGTCCTGCGCGACCGCTCGGAGAGGCTCTACGGTTTTCAGCTGACGTTTTTCCGCGTGGGCCTTGTGCCGGAGCTGAAAGGCCGGAGCTCGCGCTGGGCCGCGCGCGACGTGCTCTTCGCCCACTTCGCCCTGACCGATGTGAAGGCGGGCCGGTTCCGCTACGCGGAAAGGACCGGCCGGCCGGTACTTGGCCTGGCCGGCTTCTCGACGTCCACACTCGATGTCTTCATCCGGGACTGGTCGGCCAGGATGGAGGGCGGCCGGATGAGGCTGAAGGCGTCCTTCGATGACGCGAGCCTGGAAGTGACCCTCTCGCCGGAGCGTCCGCCGGTGCCGAACGGCGACCGGGGGCTCAGCAGGAAGGGGCCGGGCAAGGGCAATGCCAACTACTACTATTCCATCCCCCGGCTGAAGACCCGGGGCGTGCTGCGGGAGCGCGGCCGGGCCCGGCCCGTCGCCGGCACGACCTGGATGGACCATGAATGGGGCACCAGCGAGCTGGCGCCGGACCAGAAGGGCTGGGACTGGTTCTCGCTGAGGCTGTCCGACGGACGCGACCTGATGCTCTACGTGCTGCGCGATGAAAAGGGGCGCCCCACCCCGTACTCCAGCGGAACGCTGGTGGAGCCGGACGGCACCGCGAGGCGCCTGGCGCCCCGGGATTTCCGCGTGCGCGCTTTTTCGACCTGGGTCAGCCCCCGCTCGAAGGGACGGTATCCGTCGGGCTGGGAGCTTTCGCTGCCGGAAGCCGGACTGTCTCTGAGGGTGGAGCCGCTGGTGAAAGACCAGGAGTTGATCACGTCCGGTTCGACGGGCGTCACGTACTGGGAGGGGATCGTCCGGGCGAACGGCCGCTCGCGCGGCCGCAGCGTCTCCGGAGAGGGATATGTGGAGCTGACCGGATACGCTCCCGGATCGCGCATCGGCCCTGCATCCGGCCGTTGAGGCACGCCGGGTTGCGGCGCGGAACGGCCGGGCGGTATACTCGGAACAACCGCTGAGACCGGTCCGTTTCGCTCCGGCGGAGGGGAATCGTCCCGATGCGCATCAGGACAAACGCCGCACTCCTCATATTCTTTTCCCTTTTTTGCCCGGTCGAAGGCCTGCCGGCTGAGCGTGCCGCCGCGCCCGTCCGCGCCATCAAGGTGGAGGGCACCATCAATCCGGCCACGGCCGGATACATCATCCGCGCCATCAAAGAGGCAAACCGGCTGAACGAAGGGCTGGTGCTCATCGAGCTGGACACGCCCGGAGGGCTGGTGGATTCCACCAAGGACATCATCAAGGAGATGCTCGCCTCGGACGTGCCGGTGGCCGTCTACGTTTCTCCGCAGGGAGCGATGGCCAGCTCAGCCGGAACGTTCATCACGGTGGCGGCCCAGGTGGCGGCCATGGCCCCGACGACGCACATCGGTTCGGCGACCCCCATCTCCGGGCAGGGCGGAGAAGACCTGGAGCGCAAGGTCACCTACGCGATGGCCAGCTACATGAAGACGCTGGCCGAGCGGCGCGGACGCAACGCGGAGTGGGCGGTCAAGGCCGTCGAGAAGGGCATCAGCGCCACGGAGACGGAAGCGCTGAAGCTGAAGGTCATTGACCTGATCGCCGCATCGCGCGAGGAGCTGCTGCGAAAGATCGACGGCAGGAAGGTGAACGTCAACAGGGGCGATACGGTCATCCGGACGAAAGGGGCTCCGGTGCGCGACATGCCCATGTCCAGCCAGGAGCGGCTGATGCACTTCCTGGCGAATCCGAACGTCCTCAGCATTCTGATCCTGATCGCCATCTATGGCATTATTGGCGAGATCTCCAACCCTGGCGGAATCCTGCCCGGGGTGGCGGGAGGGATCGCCCTCATTCTGGTGTTTTTCAGCGCCAACCTGCTTCCTCTGAACATCACGGCGCTGCTGCTCATCGCCTTCGCCATCATCCTGTTCATCATCGACACCCAGGTGGCGAGCCACGGCATCCTGAGCGCGGGGGGCGCGCTCTCGCTGGGACTGGGGCTGTTTTTGCTGGTCGATGTCAGCGACCCGCTGTTCCGCACATCCCTGGCGCTGGTGATCATGGCAGCGCTGGTGACGACGGCTTTCTTCACTTTCGCGGTGGGCGCCGGCCTGAGGGTTCAGAAGCGGAAGGTGACCACCGGCCGCGAGGGGCTGGTGGGCAGGGTGGTGGAAGCCCGGACGGACATCGCTCCGGTCGGCCGGGTGTTCGTGGACGGAGCGTGGTGGACGGCGGAGACGCCGGGCGAGCCCATCCGGGCGGGCGAGATGGTGGAAGTGAAGGCTGTGCGGGGGCTGCGGCTCCTGGTGGAAAAGCGATAGGAGGTCGGCGAAAATGGTGGAACTGATCGAGATGCTCGGCTGGTTCTGGGTCATTGTCATTCTGTTCGCGGTGTTCGTGCTCCCGTCCGCCATCAAGGTGGTGCGCGAGTACGAACGGGGAGTCATCTTCCGGCTGGGCCGTCTGGTGGGGGCGCGCGGACCGGGCCTGTTCTTCATCATCCCGATCATCGAGCAGATGATCAAGGTGGACCTGCGCGTGGTCACCATGGATGTGGCCAAGCAGGAGACGATGACCCGGGACAACGTGCCCGTGAGCGTGGACGCCGTGGTCTACTTCCAGGTGGTGAACCCGGAGATGGCCATCAACAACGTCGAGAACTTCGTCAAGGCGACATCGCTCATCAGCCAGACTACGCTCCGGAGCATCGTGGGGCAGTTCGAGCTGGATTCGCTTCTTTCCGACCGCGACACGGTGAACCAGCGCCTGCAGACCATCATCGACGAGCAGACGGAGCCCTGGGGGGTCAAGGTGATCACGGTGGAGGTCCGCGATGTGGTGCTGCCGGAGTCCATGCGCCGCGCGATGGCCCGGCAGGCGGAGACCGAGCGTGACCGGCGCGCCAAGATCATCAATGCGGAAGGCGAGTATCAGGCGGCGGAGAAGCTCTTCGAGGCTGCGAAGATCATCAGTCAGAGCCCTCAGGCTCTGCAGCTCCGGTTCCTGCAGACTCTCTCGGAGGTGGCGGCCGAGAACAACTCGACGATCGTTTTCCCGGTTCCGGTGGACCTTTTCGAGCCGTTCATCAACAAGATCTCCGGCCGGAGCTGAAAGCCGGGCGGACAGGACAGAAACGTGGAGGCCGGGAGGCCCGTCGTGCCTCCCGGCCTCCAGCGCTTCTCCGGGAGCTCTCCCGCAAGCGACCATAGCCGCCTTCGCTGACCCGGGGCATCCATCCGATCAGTTGAGCTTGCGGAGGAGGATGCCGTCGACTCCCAGGAAATAGCCTTTGCTGTCCGGATTCTTCCCGGCGTTCCGGAACGACAGCTCCACCTCGCCTGCGGGAAGCTCGAAGCGGCCCAGGTTCAACTCCCGCGTCCCCGTGCCTCCGCTGTAGAAATCCCTGGGCCCGCCTGCCGCCTGCCCCCCGAGCGAAATCTGGTAGATACCGTAATCCCACGAGCAGGTGGCGAACAGGATGGCGTTGTACGAGCCCGCCTCCGCCACCGGGATCTTCAGCGTGAAGGAGCCTCCGGCCTGCGCCGGCGTGAAAAAGACCTGCTTTCCTCCGCGGCCATAGCCTTCCTGAGTCCTGAGAGCCTCCTTCGGCTCCGCCTGCGCGCCGTCCAGGAACAGGTCCAGTTCCTTGATCTGCGCCTCGTCGTAAGGAACGCGCTCGCGCGCCGGAGGCAGGGGCGGGAAAGGTTTGTGCGGCTCCGTCTGATACCAGTAGGCGACGGTGTAGAAATCGTCGTAGCGCTCGATGAAACCGCTCACGTTGTCGCGGGAGCCTTTGTGCTCGATCTCCACCCGCAGGGACTTGCGGAACGGGATGGGATCCGGGATGTGCCAGCGATAGACCGTGCTGCGGTCGCCGGTGTTGTAGCCCTCCCAGATGGGCAGGCCGTAGTAAAGCCCGTCAAACTTGCGGAACCCCCAGGCGTCGCAGAAGTAGTCCTCCGTTCCCGTGCCGCGCAGCGAAGGCTCCTGCTCTCCGTCGATGAAGAAGAAGTCATCCCCCTCGCCGTACCAACCGGGCTCGTTCAGGCGGACGCTCTGCACCGTTCCCACGTAGTGCCCGCGCCCCTCGGCTTCCAGGATGACATAGTTCTTGCCGCCCGGCTGGCAGGGCACCTGCTGGCGGTACTGGGCGTGGAAATAGGCCGTGTCCTTCGGCAGCGACTTCAGCTTCTGCCAGTCCACGTAGTAGTAAAAGGCATTGACGCGACCCTTTCCCTCGTTGGTGACAGTGATGCGCGCGGACTTGCGGAAAGGCATCGGCCAGTAGCAGTTGCGCGCGCGGCCCTCGCTGGTCACGCGGACCGGCAGACTGTTGACGGGCACGTCCATCCCGTGCCCGGCCGCGAAGAAGTCGCCGAGAGGCACCTCGACGCTCGGCTCCTTCTCGCCGTCCCAGTACATCCGGAGCACCAGCAGGCGGGAATACCACCGGTCCTGCGCGGCGACCGTGTTCCAGATGTGCACGATCCGCCCCGGGCCCTCCAGATCCGCGATGACCAGAGTCTCGCCCGGCTCGATGGGGCGGGCGTCCGCGTTGCCGTTGTGCCAGTCCGGGTCCGAGCTGGACGACCGGCGCGCTTCGTAATCCTTCAGGAGCTCCAGGCCGCCCAGGGGGTTGCCGGCCGTGGCGGGCAAGGCAAGGGCAGCGGCCGCCAGGACGCCCGCCAGCACGGACACAAGTCTTCGCAACATCGTCAACTCCTCCTTGCGATGGTGTTCGAACTCAGATGGGACTTCGCCGCGTGCCGGACGAATCCTGCCCGCCCCGCAGCGGGCCTTCGCAGTGCCGCCCGGGCAAGACGATTTCAAGCCTCCGCTGCCCGGTGTCTTTCTCAGTGCATCTCCACCTCGCAGACGCCGATGCCGCCGCGGTAGAAGTTGAACTGCACGTTCGGGTGCAGCGCGAGCAGGGACATCGGGACCGCGCTGTCCGCGATGCGCTTACTGATCATCAGTGTGGTCAGACGTTGCCCGAACGGGTTATCGTGCCTGCCCGCGTGCCAGATGGACACCCGCTCCGCCTTCCAGGTCTGCACCGGGCCCACGGTGACCGCCTGCGTGGGCACGAGCGACACGTTGCCGCCGCCGGACGTCCGGGCGTTCTGCATGATGGTGACCGGGTGCAGGTCCACCACCCGCGTCCCCAGCCTGAGGTAATCCCCGGGCGGAGGCGGCTCATCCCGGTATGGCCCCTCCCGGCGCACCGGGTCATTGAACGCCCAGTGCTTGATGTCGCCCTGCCCGCCCTGCATCACCACACAGCGCACTCCGTCCCAGCTCCGCTCATACTCCGCGACGTCGGCGCGGGGAAAGTGCAGGTTCTCCTCCGGCATGGCCAGCTCCGGACGGATGCGGTCGAAGCAGAGCTCGCGGTCCGTCCGCGCGAACGAAAGCGGATGCTCCTGCGGCACCTCGCGGCCGTCCAGCACCCACTCGTCCATCCCCCAGAAGTGCGCGTGGCGCAGGTTCAGGTCCAGAGCGTTGACCAGCCGGGCCACCAGCGGCAGCTGCTCCGTCGGGCCGATGGGGCCGCAGATTCCCGCCGGCGTGTCCGGAGTCGCCTGCCGCCACGCCTCAATATACTCCAGAGCCTCCGCCAGATAGAACTCCTCGAGCGTATCATAGATCACCACTCGGAAGCCCTCCCGTGAAAGCCCGGGCAGGTCCTCGGCCTTCAACCGGGCCGCCTCGTCCAGGAGATCCTGATCCAGGGTGGTGTAGTCCCACCAGTCCGGAGCAAGTTTGCTGAGTCTTCTCGCCACGTTCATCCCTCCCGATTCTTGCGCCCGAAGGCGAAACGTTCCCTTGCAGGATACCCCTCCTGCCAACCTGGCGGGGAGGGCTTGGCGCCGCGCTGCGGCGAATCCTGCGTTTTTGGCGCGGAATCCATCTTGCGACCAGTTCGCGCTGGCTGTACAATGGCCTCAACAAAGCTGCCCGCGGAAGTGCCGGGGGCAAAGGAGGACTGTTTCCGTGGAGGTGACCGTCAGAACCGAACTGCTGCCCACAGACGAAGATGTGCGATTCTACCGCGAGAACGGCTACTGGCTGGGACCGCGCATCCTGGACGATGAGGCGCTGGAGGCTTTGCGGGAGCGGCACGCCAGGATCGTCGCGGGCGACTATGCCACCGGCCGCCCCCCGCTCTCTCACGTGCCGCCTCCCGGCGAGCCGCTGGACCGCATCGTCAAGATCGACAACGCCTACTGGGCCGACCCCGTGGTGGCCCGCCTGTCCACCAGCCCCGTGCTGGGAGCCATCGCCTCCCGGCTGACCGGAGCATCCGGCATCCGGCTGTGGCACGATCAGCTCCTGCTCAAACCGCCCGACTCCGGCGCCCAGGGCAACGTGGGATGGCATCAGGACTACGGTTACTGGCAGTGCGCGGAGCCGGCGGAGATGCTGACCGCCTGGGTCGCGCTGGACGACGTGACTCCGGAGAACGGGTGCATGCAGGTGGTCCCCGGAAGTCACACCTGGGGTCTCGTGCCTGAGGGGAGCTTCTTCGTGCAGGACCTGGAGTCCCTGCAGGCCGAAATGGAGCGGCGCTCCGGCCGGCGATTCGAGCTGGCCGCCTGCACGCTTCCCGCCGGCGCCGTCAGCTTCCATCACTGCCTCACCATCCACGGCAGCGGGCCGAACGTCAGCGGCCGCTCGCGGCGCTCCATAGTGGTGCACCTGATGCCGGAGGGGACTCGCTACCGCGCCGGCTCCCCGAACGACAACCATTCCAGCGTCCGGCTGCTGGGCGGCCGGGACGGGGACCCCTTCGCCGGACCGTTTTTCCCGCTGGTCTACCGGCAAGGCTCCGGGGAGAGCTGCTGGTCGGCCGGCCAGACGGCGGAGCGCTCCGTGGCAGCGGCTGCACTGTAGGGGACCGCAAGCCCCGGGGGTCAGCTCCGGCGCAGCCCCGGGGCGGGGAGGGTGTCGGCCGCGAAGTGAAGCGCGGTCAGCAGGATCCCGGCCAGACCGGCCAGCGGCAGCCCCCGGGCAAACGCGATGACGGTGAAGAAGACCACCAGGCTGAGCCCCGGCCACCCCGCCCACCGGCGCGTCCCGGCCCGGCAGGGGAAGATCAGGAAATACACCAGGCTCACCAGGAACCATCCGGCGAAGTTCAACGCCGGGATGCCGTAATACGCCCCGGGGTCGCGCCATTGCCAGAAGCCGAGCGGCCCGGCGGCCGCCGGATCGATCAGCAGGTCCAGAGCCACCATCCATCCAGCCGCGACCGGCGCCCTGACGCGTCCCGTCAGTCCGGTGCGCGCCATCCGGTCCGACACATAGCCCAGAAGGACGAGCCACGCGCATCCGATGGCCCACGGGACGCCGAGCACGGCGGGCCCCAGCGCCCGGGTGTAAGTGTAATGCCCGAAAGGCACCCCCAGCCTGAGCCCGGCCGCCTCCGCCGCCAGGCCCCACAGCCCTCCCGCAATGAGCGCGGGCCGCGCCCGCGCCGGGGCAGCCACCAGCGCCAGTCCCGCCGCCAGAAACAGGAACACCGGCGCGGCCCACCGGCTGCCCGCGGGAGGCTCTCCCAGCACCGTGTAGCTGACCAGCCCTCCCGCCCAGAAGAGCGCGTAGGCGGCGGCCAGCGCTCCGGTCAGCGCCCGTCCGCTAGCGCTCATAGCGCTCCATCAGATCCGCGGTGATCCGGGCGGATATGAGCACCGTGGGCGTGCCGCCTCCCGGATGCGCGCTCCCGCCCACGCGGTACAATCCGCGGTACCTCCGGTCGCGGTTGGGAGGACGAAGGAAGGCATTGGCCCACCCGTGCGAATGCCTGCCGTAGATGGCGCCGCCCGGCATCGAAAAGGACCGGGCCAGGCGAGCGGGCGTCCAGATGCTCTCCACCGCGATGTCGCCCTCGATATCCGGGAAGCCGGAGCGGCGAAGGCGCTCCAGAACGCGGGAGCGGGCTTCGCGCGTGCGCCGCTCGTCCCAGTCCGGTCCGTCGGAAGCCGGGGCGTTCGCCATGACGAACAGGCTTTCCGCCTGCGGCGGCGCGACCGACGGGTCGGTGCGGCCCGGGATGCACACGTAGACGGTGGGGTCGTCCGGAAAGCGCATCTCGTCGAACAGCTGAGCGAACTCCCGCGGATAGTCTGCGGAAAAGTAGACGGTATGGTGGACGTGGTCCGCCAGCCTGCGCTTCAGGCCCAGCAGCATCACGAACCCCGAAAGGGAGCGCTCTTCCTCCGGCAGGCCGCCTGCCCCCGGCTCGCCGAGCAGCTCCCCCGCCAGGGATGCGTCCCCGTTCAGCACGGCGGCATCGCACTCCACCGTCTCGCCGTCTTCCAGCACCACAGCCCGCACGCGCCGGTCCCCGGCCAGGATCCGGACCACCCGGCGGCCGGTCTCGAGAACCGCGCCCCTTCTCCGGGCCAGGTCCGCCAGGGTCTCCACGATCCGGTACAGCCCGCCGCGCACGTGCCAGGCCCCGAACGCGTGCTCGATATACGGGATGACGCACAGGGTGGCCGGGCAGCGGTACGGCGAGGAGCCGACGTACGTTGGATAGCGCTCGTAGAGCTGACGCAGATGCGGGGAGGCGAAGAAGCGTTCCACCGTCTCGCTGTAGCGCCCCCAGGCGTCCCGCAGTGGAAAATGCCGGAGGGAGGCCGCCTCCGGCGGCCGGGAGAGATCGCCGGGAGACGTGCGGAAGAACGTCCCCCGCGACAGCTCGTACACCCGCGCTCCCAGCCGCAGAAACTCCAGAAAGCGGCTGTCGCCCTCCGGCTCCAGCCGGCGGAGAACGTCCAGCCATTCGGGCAGCCGGTTGCTGACGTCGAAGCGGGTCCCGTCCGGATAGACGTAACGCGCGTGCGGTTCCACCGGGATAAGCTCCAGGTGATCCTCCAGTCGCTCCCCCGCATACTGCAACAGCTCGCGGAAGACGAACGGCATCGTGATGAGCGAAGGGCCCGTATCGAACGTGAAGCCGTCCCGGCTCCAGCGGTTCATCTTTCCGCCCAGGGAAGGCCCCTGCTCGAACAGCCGGACCCGCCAGCCGCTCACGGCGAGCCGAAGCGCCAGAGCCAGCCCTCCGAGCCCTCCGCCGATGATGGCCGCCCGCCTCTTTTCGCTCATCGCGCCGTCCTCCCGCCGGGAAGATAGATCCGGCCCTTCCACACCACTCCGCTCCCGGTGCGGCAGCGCCACCAGGACGCAATTCCGACGCAGAGGAGCATCGCTTCGGCAGCGGGATGAAGCAGGGCCGGCCACACCGGATACCGGAACCGGGCGCACTGGACCAGGCGCATCAGCAGGACCGTTCCGGCCGCGCCCGCCGACAGGGCCAGCGCCGGGCCCCGGCAGAAGGGAAGCAGCAGGAACGGCAGGAGGAACGCCCCCGCGTGCAGCGCCAGAAACGCCAGGAAAGTCCACCCGTGCTGGAACGCGGGATAGAAGTTCTTCAGGAACCCTTCCCAGATGCCCGCCAGACTATTGTACATCCGCACCCGCACGATATCCTGTCCGTCCAGGCAGAGGCTCCTGCCTCCCTTCGCTCGCCAGGCACGAGCCAGACAGGTGTCCTCGAACAGCTCGCCGCGCACCATCCCGTGCCCGCCGAACGACTCGTACTCCCGGCGGCGGGCAAGGATGCAGGCCCCGTGCGCAAGCCCGAGGGAAGCGTCCCGGGGGCGCATCCGGGCTAAAGGGGCGGGATACAGCGTAAAGACCACGAAGTTCAGCATCGGCAGCAGCAGCCTTTCCCAGAAGCTCTCCATATCCAGCCCCGGCCAGCAGGAAAGCAGCGTGCAGCCGCTGTGTTCAGCCTCGGCGAGCATCCTGCCGAGCGCTTCCGGGCACAGTCTGGCGTCGGCATCCAGGAACAGCAGCCACTCTCCCCGGGCCGCCGCCGCAAGGGTGGCGCAGGCGAAAGGTTTCCCGCACCATCCCTCGGGCAGCCCGGACGTGCGGACAAGACGGACCCGGGGATCGCGCGCGGACTCGCGCTCCACGAGACTGGCCGTTCCGTCCGTCGAGTGGTCGTCGCAGACGATCACCTCCAGCACACAGTCTCCCTGCGAAAGCACAGACTGCAGGCAGGCGGGAAGGTTGCGCTCCTCGTTGCGGGCGGGGATCAGCACCGAGCACACTCCCCGCGGCGCACCTGCCGGGGGACGGGGGGCAGGCCAGGCCAGGGCGTTCCAGAACACCAGCAGCAGGAGTCCACAGTCCACAGCGAAGACTGTGGCGATCAGGGCGCTCAGCAAGAGCCGGCACCTCCTTCGCAGGACTCGCCGGTCAGCACTCGGGCGATCTCGGCCGCGCCCCGGACCATCGGAAGGTGCCCCGCCCCCTTCAACAGGTGCACCCGCGCCTGCGGGAGCAGCTCCCGGTAGATCTCAACCGAGCGCCGCACCGCTCCGAACGTGCGGTCGCCCAGGATGATGTCCACGGGAAGCGACAGCCCCGCCAGTTCGCGCCGCGCGTCCAGCCGGTTCAACAGCTCGAGGTAGCTCAGCGTCACGTCGTGGTCCAGCGTTTCGAAGGCACGGGTGAAGTCCTCGTCGGAGCGCTGCAGCTTCTTCAGGATCCGGTCCGTCACGGCGCGGCCCGCGGCGGAGCGGAAGGTGGCCGAATAGGCCCGCCTGCCGAACCCTCCGGCCAGGAAGAGACGGAAATACCACGGGACGAACGCGAACGGGTCGATCATCACCAGCCGCGCCGCCGCTCCGTCCCTGCGGGCGAGCAGCGCGGCCAGGGCCGCCCCGCTGCAGAACCCGGCCATCACGCACGGAAACGCTCCCCGGGATCTCAGGGCAAGCTCCAGACTGTCCACGATCTCCCCGGCGTCCCAGGCGCGCGGCCGATCCGACTCCCCGTAGCCGGGGAGGTCGGGCGAGAGGAGCCGGAAGCCTTCCGGCAGCCTGCCGGCCACCGCGGCAAACTCCCGATGGTCCCCTCCCCAGCCGTGCAGGCCCACGATGGGCCTGCCTCCCGCCGGGCCGTATTCCCTAACGTAGATCACTCAGGACCCTTTCGGCGGTCATGCGTCCTCCGATGGTCACCATCGGAAGGCCGGTCCCGGGGACGGTGCTGGCCCCGGTGTAATACAGACCGTTCACGGCAGGGTCGCGGTTGGGCCAGCGCATCGGCCCCATCTGCGCGAGCGTATGCGCCGCCCCGAACGCCGACCCCTGAAACAGCCCGAACGTCCGTTCCCAGACCTGCGGGGTCCAGACGCGCTCGCACACCGCATCATCCACCAGCGACGCCGCTCCGTGACGGTCGAGCCGCCGGCGCACCCGCTCGCGGATGTCCGCCGCCAGCTTTTCCTCCGGGACCCCGTCGAGATGAGGGCGCAGTGGCAACGGCACCAGAATGAACACCGCCGAACAGCCTGCCGGCGCGAGCGAGGGGTCTGTCTCGGATGCGACGCTGACGTAGAAGGGCAGATCTTCCGGCACCCTGCCCCGCCGCATCAGGTCGTCGTAGGCCGCGCGCGGGTCGTCCGGCAGGTAGATGGTGTGGTGTCCGCCGGCAGCGGGCCGGCTTCTGGAGCCGATATAAAGAGTCATCACCGATGGCGTCATCTTCAGGCGGCGCACAGGCCGGATATCCGGGGGCAACAGGTCCCGGCGCGTGGTGGGAACGTCCACGTTGGAGACGACAACTTCAGCCTCCTCCATTTGGCCGCCCTCCAGGAACACTCCGGCGGCCCTGCCTTCGCGCATGGCGATCCTCTCCACCCGGGAGCCAGTCCGGACCTCGACACCCAGTGAGACCGCCAGCCTCTCCACCGCCCGGATGAGCTCGTACATCCCGCCTCGCGGCAGCCAGAGGCCGTAGGCCAGCTCTCCGTAGGGAAGAATGGTGAACAGGCCGGGAAGGACGTGCGGGGAGCCTCCCAGATACATGGCGTAGGAGCCCAGCGCCTGACGGATGCGCGGGTTGCGGAAGAAACGCGCAAGCTCCCGCTCGAAGCTGCGCCAGACGGCGGAGACCATCAGCTCCCGCACGCTGACACCCTGAAGCCACTGGCCGATGGTGTCCGCATTGCGGACGGCCAGTTTGTCCATGGCCAGACGGAACTTGCGCGACGCGTCAGCCAGAAACGCCGGGAGCCCGGCTCCGCCGTCCGGCTCCATCCGCGAGACCTCTTCCACCAGCCGCGGCAGGGTGGCGGAGAGCCTGAACGTCTCGCCGTCCGGCCAGACGAAGGTGATGCTGGGGTCCACCGGCAGCAGGTCAACCTCCTCCCGCAGACTTCGTCCGGCGGCGCGGAAAAGGTCTTCGAACACCCAGGGATAGTTCAGAAGGCTGGGCCCGGTATCGAATCGGAAGCCGTCCGCCTCGAGCAGGTTGGCCCGGCCGCCGCTCCGGGGGTTGGCTTCCAGCAGGAGGACCTCCAGCCCTCCCAGCCGCAGGTGGATGGCCGCGCTCAGCCCGCCCAGCCCCCCTCCGATGACCAGCGCCCGCTTCCCGCTCATCGGCTCTACCTCTCCAGCAGCGCCAGCGGCAGCCGCCAGTACTTGCTGGGCGGAAGCACGCGCCATTTTTCGGCAAAGGGAACGGACTGGCGCGTCCTCAGGCTGTCCTGGCTCTGCATTATGCGCCGGTTCAGGGCTCCGTAGACGCGGATGCACGCCTCGATGGCGATGCGGCAGTCCGGGGAGAAGGCGTCCAGGCCGGCCTCCGCCCGCCGGTACAGCCCGTCCGCAATCGCGGCAACGGCGCGCACGGCGTCGAGCAGCCGCTCCTCCTGCCCGGGCTCGTCCAGCCGCGACACGTCCACCCCCTCCCGCTGCAGGATGTCCAGCGGGATATACAGGCGGCCTCGCCTCCGGTCCTCGCGCACGTCGCGCACGAAGTTCGTCAGCTGCAGGGCTATGCCAAGGTCGCGCGCGCTTTGCAGCGCCTCGCCCATCCGGTCCGGCGCCGACGGACCGTAGATGCGCGCCAGAAACAGGCCCACAACGACCGCGCTCCCGTAGACGTAGCGTTCGATCAGCTCGTCCATCGAGGCAAACGGCTCCGGGCGGATGTCTCGCCGCATGGCGTCCAGAAAGGCCCGGTACTCGTCCGCCGGGATACCGGCCTCGCGGCTCAGCACGGTGAAGGCGGCGACGAAGGGTGAGACTCCCGGCTGCAGCATCTCCCGAAGCGTTTCCCGGGAAAGCGTCCGCTCGAACGCATCGCGCCAGCCATCCAGAAGGCTCTCCCGGTCCTCCGGGGAAAGGGCGAAGGAATCCACGATCTCGTCGGGATAGCGCACGGCGGCGTAGACCACCTCCACACGCCTCCGCTTCGGAAGGGGGAGAAAGCGGCTGACGAGATAGAAGCTGGTGGTGTAGGCGGCCATCACCCGGCGCGCGGCCCGCGCGATGACCAGCCACGCATCGGCTTCAGTCCGCGCCCGCAGGGCACTCCGGCGGACGTCCTCCTGCAAACGGACCCACTGCTCCGGGCTCCACACCGCGGACCCGGAGGAAGCGGCCTGCCCCGTTCCTCTCATACCGCATCACAGTCAAGCCTATCCGTCGTTTTGCCCGCCACAGTCAGGGGGCCGCCGGCCGGACGCGGACCGTCGGCGCATCGGTCATAATGTGCCCTGCGATGAAGACTGTCGTCAGCATCAGTCTGGGCAGCTCCCGCAGGGACTTCTCGTTCACGGCGCCGTTTCTGGGCGAGGAGTTCTCCATCAGCAGGGTGGGCACGGACGGCAGCCTGGAAGCCTTCGCGGCGAAGCTGAGGGAGCTGGACGGCCGGGTGGATGCCATCGGGCTGGGAGGGATCGACCGGTGGCTGGTGGCGGGCGGCAGACGCTACGAGTTCCGCGACGCCCGGCGGCTGGCGGCAAACGCCCGGCAGACGCCGGTGGTGGACGGAAGCGGCCTGAAGAACACCCTGGAGCGCCAGGCGGTGAGACGGCTTGCCGGGGAGGGCATCGTGGACTTCGCGCGCTCCAGAACGCTGGTGGTCTGCGCGGTGGACCGGTTCGGCATGGCGGAGGAGGTGGCGGCGCTGGGGGGGCCGGCCGTCTACGGAGACCTGATGTTCAGTCTGGGGCTGCCCCTTCCCGTGCGGAGGTTCGCGACCGTGCGGGCGCTGGCGCTGGTGCTGCTTCCCGTGATCGTGAGGCTGCCGTTCAAATGGCTTTATCCCACGGGAGAGAAACAGGAACAGGTGAAGCCGAGGTTCGGATGGGCGTTCCGCTGGGCACAGGTCATTGCGGGAGATTTCCATCTCATCCGCCGCTTTCTGCCGGAGGGAGAAAAGGCCCTTGCGGGAAAGACAATCCTGACGAACACCACCACGCCGGACGACCGGGAGCTTTTGCGCAGCCGCGGCCTGCGGCGGCTGGTGACCACGACTCAGAGCTTCAACGGGCGCTCCACCGGCACCAATGTGCTGGAGGCGGTCCTCGTGGCGGCCACGGGCCGGCGGCCGGAAGAGCTGCAGCCGTCGGACTACGAACGGCTGCTGGGCCAGCTGGGGTGGAGCCCGGAGATCACGGAGTTCCACGGTGATGGCAAGGATGAGACTGGAGGATAGGTTATTGGTGACGCTGGCCTGCATCCTGGGACTGCTCGCCGCGGGATGCTCCGCGGCCGCGGCGGCGGGCTCTGCCACGCCGCAGAGCTTCGAGAAGACGCTCACCCTGACCGTCAGGGGTAAGTATCTGCTGTATCTGCCGCCCGGATACGAGGAGGACCGCGGGAGGCGGTGGCCTCTCATCCTGTTCCTGCACGGGGCGGGCGAGCGGGGAGACGACGTCTCGCGCGTGAAGATTCACGGCCCCATCAAGGTGGCCGAGTCGCGCCCGGAAGGGCTGCCGTTCATCATTGCCGCGCCGCTGTGCCCGGCGGACCGGTGGTGGGACCGGATGCTGCCGGAGCTCACCGCCCTGCTGGACGAGGTATGCTCGCGGTGGCGTGTGGATCCTGAGCGCATCTACTGCACGGGCCTCAGCATGGGAGGCTTCGGAACGTGGGCCCTGGTGAGCGAGCACCCGGAGCGCTTCGCCGCCGCGGCTCCCATCTGCGGGGGCGGCAACCCGTGGCTGGTATGCCGCATGAAGGACGTCCCTGTCTGGGCGTTCCACGGCGCGAAAGACGCGGTGGTCCCGCTGGAGCAGAGCGAGAGGATGGTGGAAGCGCTCAGGAAATGCGGGGCTCAGCCGAAGCTGACCGTCTACCCGGAGGCTCAGCACGACTCCTGGACCGAGACCTACAACAACCCCGAGCTCTACCGGTGGTTCCTGCAGCACCGGCGCGGGAAGTGATGGCCATTTGAACAGATTCGCTTTCATCATCCACCCGCTGGATGTGCGCGATGTGGCGCGCAAGTATCCCTTCACGCGATACCTGCCCCCTCGGCTGGTGGAGTGGGGGCTCACCTTCAAGAGCCCGCAGACCATCAGCCACATCACGGGAGTTCGGGGCACGGACGGGAGCGAAGCGGAGGGCTGGTTCATCGCCTGTCCGCTCACTCCCCGCCAGCTCTTGAGCCTTCCGGAGGAGGAGGTCTGGAAACGGCTGGTGCAGGCGGCCCGCATCGCCGAGGAGCACGGGGCGGGCATCCTGGGACTGGGGGCTTTCACCTCGGTGGTGGGCGACGGCGGCAGGACGCTGGCCGAACGCGTGAACATCGCCGTCACCACCGGGAACAGCTACACCGTGGCCACCGCAGTGCAGGGGGCGGTGGAGGCGGCGCGGCTGATGGAGATCGATCCGGCGGGAGCCCGCGCCGCGGTGGTGGGCGCGACCGGCTCCATTGGAAAGACCTGCGCGAAGCTGCTGGCCCGGACGTTCCCGGAGATGGTGATCATCGGCCGGGATCTCACGCGGCTTGAGGAGCTGACGCCCGATGTCGCCGCCGGAACGCAGTGCCGGGTCAGCTGCAGCACGTCGGTGGCCAGCTCTCTCCCGCAGGCGGACGTGGTCATCACGGTCTCCAGCGCCGTGGACGCCATCATCCTGCCGGAGCATCTGAAGAGCGGCAGCGTGGTGTGCGACGTGGCCCGGCCGCGAGACGTGTCCGCGCGGGTGGCGCGAGAGCGCGACGACGTGCTGGTGATCGAGGGAGGGGTGGTGGCCGTGCCGGGGGACGTGGACTTCCACTTCGATTTCGGCTTCCCTCCGAAGACGGCCTACGCCTGCATGTCCGAGACCATGGCGCTGGCGCTTGCCGGGCGCTACGAGCCGTTCACACTGGGCAAGGATGTCTCGGTGGAGCAGGTGGACGAGATCACGCGCATCGCGGAAGAGAAAGGATTCCGCCTGGCGGGGTTCCGCAGCTTCGAGCGGGCGCTGGAGCCCGGAGACATCGAGCGCATCCGCGAGAACGCCCGGCACCGCCGCAACTCCTTGAGCTAAGGACGCGCCCTACTCCACCGGCAGGTCGTAAACGGAGGTCGGCCGGGAGCGGAAGGAATCGTCCGCCGGCACAGGGGTCCCCTTCTCGTCGAACCGGACCGGGCGCTCGCAGAAGTCGCAGTCGAACTGCTCGACGCCGATGAACACGGAGTTCCTGTTGGTGCAGTAGGGGCATCGCAGGTCCCGGCGAGGCCTTTTCTGGAGCTGGATCATCCACACGAAAAGGCCGACCAGCAGGACGCCGGTGATCGCGCACACGATCGCGCCCAGAACCGTGAGAAGGGACGTCAGGCACAGCAGGACGCCCGCGCCGAAGGTCACGGCCAGCGGCTTGAGAAGGCGGTAGCTGTGCTGTTCCAGTTGACGGACTGTGGCGTACTCCCCGCGGCACAGCCGGGTGATGACGTTCAACGCAGACCCCTGGTCCCCGGAGCGCTCGCAGGTGCTCACCGGCCTCGATCAGGACAGAAACGGGAGATTTGCGGAGCTGACCGGACCTGCGCCGGGCACCGCACCCGGGACCAGCGGAATTGTATTCCCGCCGGTCCGTGCTGTCAAACGGAATCCGGGGGATAACATGATAGAGCGATCCTCCTTCCGGAAGCCGGGCAAGCCGGGGGAGCGTCCGCAGGGCGAGGCCGGAGGCGAACGCCATGGCACAGACGCAGACACTGACTCTGGAAAGCTTTCTCAGGCAGCACGTCCGGGAAGGCGAACTCTACGAACGGCTCGACGGCGAGAAGGTGGTCTGCTTCGCCTGCGGCCACCGCTGCCGGATCCTGCCGGGGCACCGCGGCGTCTGCCGGGTGCGGTTCAACGAAGGGGGAAAGCTGTTCGTCCCTTACGGATACGTCTCCGGCCTCCAGGTGGACCCCATCGAGAAGAAACCCTTCTTCCACGCTCTGCCCGGCGCCCGCGCTCTGAGCTTCGGGATGCTGGGATGCGACCTGCACTGCGCTTACTGTCAGAACTGGATCACCAGTCAGGCGCTGCGGGACGAGCGCGCCCTGGGGGATGCCTCTCCCGTCACCCCGGAGCGGCTGGTGGAGCTTGCGCTGGAGCACGGCGCAAAGGTGGTGACCAGCACGTACAACGAGCCCCTCATCACCGCGGAGTGGGCCGCCGCGGTCATGCGGCTGGCACGGCAGCACGGCCTGCGGGGATCGTTCGTATCGAACGGGCACGGCACGCGTGAGGTCCTGGAATATCTGCGGCCGTTCGTGGACCTGTTCAAAGTGGACCTGAAGAGCTTCCGGCAGAGCAGCTACCGGGAGCTGGGCGGGGTGCTGGACCGTGTGCTGGAGACCATCGGCAATCTGGTGGAGCTGGGCTTCTGGGTGGAGGTGGTGACCCTGGTGGTCCCCGGTTTCAACGACAGCGAAACGGAGCTGCGCGACATCGCCCGGTTCCTCCGGGGAGTGTCAGCGGACATCCCCTGGCATGTCACGGCGTTCCATTCCGACTACCGGATGATGGACCGGACCGCAACCCCGGCCTCCACTCTCCGGCGGGCCCGCGAGATCGGACTCGAGGAGGGCCTGCGCTACGTCTACGCCGGAAACCTGCCCGGTATGCTGGAGGACGCGGAAGACACCCGGTGCCATTCGTGCGGCGAGCTGCTGGTGGAACGGTTCGGCTTCCGCGTGCTGACGTGCCGGATCAGCCAGGGACGCTGTCCGCGCTGCCAGACCGTCATTCCCGGCATCTGGGAATGAGCGCGCCGGTCAGCCAAGGGAAGAGGCTGCGGAGAAACTCCGCAGCCTCAGCCGGGAAAGGAGAATCAACTCAGGACATACTCACTATCCGCAGCAGCCGCCGTGTCCCTGCGGCGCCCGGGCAGCGCCTTCCTCACCCTTCTTCTTGAAAGAGTTTCCGCAGCCGCAGGAGGACTCCACATTGGGATTCGTGATGGCGAACCCCGCGCCGTCGAGCCCCTCCTGATAATCCACCTGAGCACCCTCCAGATAGGGGCTGCTCAACTCGTCGACCAGCACCTTCAGTCCGGAGAAGTCCAAGACGACGTCGGTCTCTTCGGTGACGTCGTCGAACGCCATTCCGTATCGAAAACCGGCGCATCCGCCGCCCTGCACGAAGATGCGCAGGGCCGCTCCCTGCCGGTCCTGCTTCTGCATCAGATCCTTGACCTTCTCGACTGCGGCCTGCGTGAGCGTGAGCATCGTAAGCGGTATCCTCTTCTTCAGATTATCTCAAATCCATCCGGATGATCTCTGCAAAGGCAATCGTGGGACCACCGGGGATCCCGTGTATACCATTATACCTGAACGACGGGCGTCTTTCCAGCTAATGCAAGAGCGATTCAGGCTCAAAAAACCTGACCCGGCTCTTTTTGTATTCCCGCAGGGTGCGAAGCAGCGCGACCGGCGGCTCCCCCAGACTGGCGGCAGCCTCCCTCAGCCTGCGTTCACACTCCTCATCGGAGGCGGCATGCGCCATGGCGAACAGGCGGTAGGGCCAGTCCTCATAGTCCGGGCGCTCGTAGCAATGGCTGATGCACCGGAGAGACGACAGAAAGGCCGCCGCCTCTTCCAGGCGGGCACCGCGCACGTTCCACGCGCTCAGAATGTTGCCCGCGAATCCCGCGCGGCGGTGCTGAAGCACCGCGGCGACCCTTCGCAGGGCTCCCGCATCGCTCAAACGGGACGCCCGCTCCAGAAGTTCCCGTTCATTCAGCCCGAACAAGTCCGCCGCTTCCCGGAACGGCCTCGACACCGGGGGAAGATCCCTCTGCAGGGCACGGATGCAGAGAATGTCCCGTTCCTCCAGGGCGACCGGCCGCGGCACAGGCGGCGGCTGGCCGGCGTCCGCCGCCGCGGAGCCCTCTTCCGGATCGAAGCGGACGCCAAGCTTGAACGTGCGCAGCGCGGGAAACAGGCGCAGCCTCCACCCCCCGGCCTGCCCGGCCAGCCGCTCCGCCTCCTCCTGCAGCGGCACGCCGGGCGGGACGGCCAGCGTGAACCAGAGGCTATAGGTGTGGTCGCGCGCGTAGTTGTGGCTGACGCCGGGATGGGCGGAAACGGCCGCGGCGGCCCCGTCCAGCGCCTCTTGCGGGACGGCCATAGCCGCGAGAGCGGTGGAGTATCCCAGCGCCCGGCCATCGAAGATGCCGCTGACCTCGCGGATCAGGCCCTCCCGCCGGGCACTCTGCAGCGTCTCGATGACGGAGTCCTCGCTGACTCCCGCCCGGGCCGCCAGGGCGGCGAACGGCCGAGGGCAGAGCGGCAGTCCCTCCTGCGCCAGCGTCAGGATGCGCGCCCGGGAGAAGGGCGTCACAGCCCGAAGTCCTGCCGGGTGCGGCGCATCTCCACCGCCGCGCGTTCGCACACCCCTCCCACCGGCGGGTTGAGTTTGGAGACCCTGACCGTGGCCGCCTGGCAGGGCAGCCCGGACAGAGCCTGGCGCGCGATGTCTGCCGCAAGGTGCTCCAGCAGGTGGTGCTTGCCGTCCGCCACGGCCCGGCGTACCATCTGATAGGCCTGCCCGTAGTCGATGGTGTCCGCCAGCCGGTCCGAGGCGCCTGCGGCCGAGAGGTCGGCCTCCAGGATCAGATCCACCTCGAGCGCCTGCCCGATCTCCCGCTCTTCCGGGGTGTATCCGTGGTGCCCGTAGATCTTCATTCCGGACAGAAAGATCCTGTCCATTGCCTGCGCCTCCTTTCATTGGATCGCCGCCCTCCAGAACGGCGGCTGCGCTGCCGAAGGATTCTACAACAGACGGCGCCTTCGTTGACGCGGAAGAGGGTATCTGGTATACTGACGGTGCGGTTGAAGGCGCAGGGCCGCAGGAGGGCCCCCGGCTTCAGAGGGCGCGGGGCAGGTCGCTGGAGCCGCTGTGCGCTTGTAGCTCAGTGGATCAGAGCATCTGACTTCGGATCAGAGGGTCGGGGGTTCGAGTCCCTCCAAGCGCGTCTGGTTTCCAAATCTTGCCGGAGGCGCCCCGAGAGCTTCTGGTGCATCAGGAAGAGATGCATACGGGACTGTCATCAGTCTCCGTCTGGTAATGCGCCACGCGCATTCGGGCCAAGGGCCGCCTCCGGCGAGCTTCCCGGGTCGTTAGCTCAGTTGGCAGAGCAGCTGACTCTTAATCAGCGGGCCACAGGTTCGAGTCCTGTACGACCCATTTTCCGCATTTTTCTCCGGCTGGCGGCCCCGCCGATGGCTCTTGACGGGCGAGTGGTGGAATGGCAGACACGCCAGACTTAGGATCTGGTGCCGTAAGGCGTAGGAGTTCAACTCTCCTCTCGCCCACTCCTGTTGTCCGTGCAGAGCACGAGGGATCCGTGGCGGTTTTTCGCGTTCCGGTGTAGACTTCTAGGCAGGGATCCGGCTGCGGAGCGGCGAAGTCAGGTTTGCGGCGCGCCGCCCCTGCGGATACGCAGGATCGAGCGGGCCGGATACGCAGGATCGAGCGGGAGTAGTTCAGTGGTAGAACGCCTCCTTGCCAAGGAGGAGGTCGCGGGTTCGATGCCCGTCTCCCGCTTGCTGTCTTCTCGATGAAGGACGTCCGAGGAGCGGCCCGCTACTGAGCCGGTGGAGGCCGCCTGTGCGTGAAAGTTACCACCTCGCCCGATGTCTTGAAAGGCATGGACAGGCGGGGTTTTTCGTTTCATGGGGCACCTGACGCCCTGTCGTGGCCCCGGGCGGACGGGGACGGAAGGATCGATTGCGAACGATGGAGCCTGAAGGCGCGCTGCACGTAATCAGAGAGGATGTGTCGCCCTGCCTGGTATCATTCGAGATCCAGGTGGGACCGGAGCGTTACGCCTCCGCGCTTGAGGAGGCGCGGCGGGATCTGGGCCGGGTGACCGAGGTGCCCGGGTTCCGCAAGGGCAAGGCGCCTATGGCGATCCTGGAGAAGGTGCTGGACCCCGAACGGGTGCAGCGGCTGGCCAACGAGAACCTGATGCCCGATGCCGTCCGCCAGGTGCTGGCCGAGCACCAGCTCGAGCCGTGGGACAGCCCCACGGTCCAGATCATCGAATCCGGTCCGGAGTCCGGCCTGAAGTTTCGCGCCAGTGTCCCCCTGGAACCGAAGGTGGAGCCGGGTCAGTATGTCGGGCTGACCGTGGACCGCATCGTCCGTCCGGTGACGGACGAAGTGGTGGAGCGGGAGCTGGCCCGGATGCAGGAGCAGCAGAGCCGTCTGGAGCCGCGGGAAGAGGGCGGCGTCGAGCAGGGTGACTACATCTATTTCTCGCTGCAGGAGCTGGACGCGTCCGGGGAGCCCGTGGGAGAGGCCTCCTTCAATTCGGCCGTCGTGGGCGAGAACCTGCCGGATTTCGACCGTGGAGTGCTGGGCGCGGCACGCGAGGAGACGCGGGACATCACCCTGAGCTACCCAGCGGACTGGCAGGAGCCGGAGCGCGCGGGCAAATCCGTGAAGGTGCGCGTGACCATCTCTCATGTCTTCCGCCCGGTGAAGCCCCCTCTGGACGACGAGTTCGCAAAGATGGTCAGCGAACACCAGACGCTGGAGGAGCTGAAGCAGGCGATCCGCGAGGCGGCCGGGCGCGCCTTCCAGCGGATGGCGGACGAGCAGGTTGAGAACGATCTGGTCCGTCAGATCGTGGACGCCTCCCGGGTGGACTACCCGCCGCAGATGCTGGAAGAGGAGTTCCGGGCACGGGTGATGGACATCTACGGCGAACTGCAGCAGCGGGGGATGACCTTCCAGGAGTATCTGGAGCGCACGGGCCGCACGGAGGAGCAGTTCCGGTCGGAGCTGGAAGCGCGCGTCGACCGGGACATCCGCGTGGGACTGGTGCTGCGCGAGATCGGAGAGCGTGAAGGGCTGAAGGTGGAGCCGGAGGAGATCGAGGAGCAGATCCGGGCGCTGCTCTCCTCTCCGGAGGCGGACGAGGAGTTCAGGAAGCGAGTGGACTCCCCGCAGGGCCGGGCGTCCATCGGGCGGCGGATCGCGCTGCGGAAAACGCTTGATTTCCTGAAGGCGGCGTCCAATATTCATGATGTTGCGCGCCCCGGGGACGAAGGGGCCCCGGAGGCAGGGGAGGACTGATCAGGCAATGGCATTGATCCCGATGGTGGTGGAGCAGACGGCGCGGGGAGAGCGGGCTTATGACATCTTCTCGCGGCTGCTGAAGGACAGGATCGTCTTCATCGGCACTCCAATCGATGACGATGTCGCGAATCTGGTGGTGGCGCAGCTGCTGTTCCTGGAGAAAGAAGACCCCGACAAGGACATCGACCTGTACATCAACTCTCCGGGGGGGCTGGTCACGGCGGGGCTGGCGATCTACGACGCGATGCAGATCATCAAGCCGGATGTGGCCACCATCTGCATCGGCCAGGCTGCCAGCATGGGAGCTGTGCTTCTGGCCGGAGGCGCGAAGGGCAAGCGCTACGCGCTGAAGAACTCGCGCATCATGATTCACCAGGGAAGCGCCGGGTTCCACGGCACGCCTTCGGATATCGACATCCAGGCGAGAGAGATCCTGCGCTACAAGGCGCTGCTGAACGAAATCCTCTCCAAGCACACAGGGCAGCCTGTGGAAAAAGTACTGCAGGATACCGACCGGGATTATTTCATGTCCGGTGAGGAAGCCCGCGAGTACGGCATCGTGGATGCCGTGATGGACAAGGATTCTCGCTGAGGCAAACGGCCGGGGCGGGTGAGTGCGCCGCAGGCCGGGCGGTGAAGGAACGGCGCCGGGCGCGCCGGAACCTTCCGCCGGCCGGCGCATAGTCAGGAGGCGGTATTGGCCAGAATCGGTTTGGATCGCAACGACTCACGGTGCGCTCTTTGCGGCAAGCCGCGCGAGCAGGTCAAGAAGCTCATTCTGGGCGTCTACGGCGGAGTCTGTCTGGACTGCGTGGATCTCTGCAACGAGATCGTGCGCGGCGAGAACGCCAAGGCGGAGCGCTCGGCCGACCTCGGGACCCTGCCCAAGCCCAAGGAGATCTACCGCCATCTGTCCCAGTACGTGGTGGGGCAGGAGAAGGCAAAACGCATCCTCTCGGTCGCGGTCTACAACCATTACAAACGGATCAGCGCCGCCTCCCAGTCCGACGTCGAGCTCTCCAAGTCGAACATCCTGCTGATCGGGCCGACCGGATGCGGCAAGACGCTGCTGGCTCAGACGCTCGCCAGGATCCTGAAGGTCCCCTTCGCGATTGCCGACGCAACCAGTCTCACGGAGGCCGGATACGTCGGCGAGGACGTTGAGAACATTCTGCTGAAGCTTCTGCAGGCGGCGGACGGGCACGACAACATCCAGAACGCCGTCAAGGCTGCGGAGCGGGGAATCGTCTACATCGACGAGATCGACAAGATCGCCCGCAAGGCGGACAATCCCTCCATCACGCGCGACGTATCGGGTGAAGGGGTGCAGCAGGCCCTGCTGAAGATCATCGAAGGAACGGTGGCCAACGTGCCGCCCCAGGGCGGGCGGAAGCATCCGCAGCAGGAGTACGTGCAGATCGACACCTCCAACATCCTGTTCATCTGCGGAGGCGCCTTCGAAGGGCTGGACCGGATGATCGAGCGCCGACTTGCAGACAAGACGCTCGGCTTCCGGGCTCCGGCGGAGTCCCGGCAGACCAGGGACGTGGGCGAGCTGCTCTCGATGGTGATGCCGGACGACCTGCTGAAGTACGGGCTCATCCCCGAATTCATCGGGCGCCTCCCCGTCATCGCGACGCTCGGGGGGCTGGACCAGGAAGCGCTGGTGCGCATTCTGGTGGAGCCAAAGAACGCCCTGGTCAAGCAGTATCAGAAGTTTTTCGAGCTGGACGGCGTGGAGCTGGTCTTCACCGACGACGCGCTGGAGGCGATCGCCGCGGAGGCGTATCAGCGCGGAGTGGGGGCGCGGGCACTTCGCACCATCATCGAGGAGGTGATGCTCAACATCATGTACGAGATCCCCTCCCTGGAGGACATCAAGAGGTGCGTGGTCACCCGCGAGACCATCACGGAGCGCAAGGACCCCACGGTGCTCACAATGGAGGAAATGAAGCAGGCAAGTTGAAAGCCGGCGGCGAACCGGCAGACATGACCTGCGTTTCAAGGGGCGCTTCCACGGCCGCGAAAGCGAAAGGGCCGTGGAAGTTCGCTTTTTTCGCGGGCGGCCGCTCCGGGGGACAACGTACGGGCCGGAAACGCAGCCGTCCGGCGGCGGCCCGCGGTGCGCCAGTTCGAAAAACGGTCCGGAAGATCTATGGCTCGCAGACAGAGATTGACCCAGCAAGGCCCGGAGGAAGCGACGGGGCGGGAAGCAGCCCGCCGCCTGCCCCGGACGCTGCCGCTTCTGCCGGTGCGCGACAACGTCTATTTTCCCCACATGCTCTTTCCCCTGTTCGTGGGCAGGGAAAAGTCCGTCCGCGCGCTGGAGGAGGCCACGGCCGCCCGCCGTTACATCCTTCTGGTGGCGCAGCGCGATATGACCGTAGAGGATCCGGACCCGGAAGACATGTTCAGGGTCGGGGTGGTGGCCGAGGCGCTGCAGATCCTGAAGGTCCCGGATGGCACCGTGCGCGTAATGCTGGAGGGACTGGAGCGGGTCCAGATCCTGCGGTTCCTGCAGGAGGAGCCGTTCTTCCGCGTCCAGGTGAGGCCGCTGCGCTCCCGGCAGGTGCGTTCGCTGGAGGTGGAGGCGCTCATGCGCAGCATCACCTCCCAGTTCGAGCAGCTCGTCAACAACGGGCGCAATGTTCCGCCGGAGGTGCTCATCAACGTCATCAACATTGATGATCCCGGCAAACTTGCGGACACCATCACGCCCTACCTGCCCCTGCGCGTGGAACAGAAGCAGGAGATTCTGGAGACCACGGATGTTCAGGAGCGCCTGGAGAAACTCTCGCTCATCCTGAAAAAAGAGCTGGAGATCCTGGAGATCCAGCGCAGCATCCGTTCACGGGTGGAAAAGGAGATGGGCGACTCGCAGCGGGAGTTTTTCCTGCGCGAGCAGATGAAGGCCATCCAGCAGGAGCTGGGCGAGCGCGACGAGCGAACGGTCGAGATCGACGAGTACCGGGAGAGGATCGCCCGGTGCGGCGCGCCGCCCGATGTCCAGGAGCGGGCGCTGAAGGAGGTGGGGCGTCTGGAGAAGATGCCCTATTCCGCGCCGGAGGGGGTGGTCATCCGCACCTATCTGGACTGGCTGCTCGGGCTGCCCTGGGCGGAAGAGACGCCGGACGACCTCGATGTGGAGCAGGCGGAGCGGATCCTGGACGAGGACCATTACGGGCTCGCCCGCCCCAAGGAGCGCATTCTGGAGTTTCTGGCGGTCCGGAAGCTGGCGGGATCGCTGAAAGGGCCCATCCTCTGCTTCTACGGGCCGCCGGGAGTGGGCAAGACCTCCATCGGCAAGTCCATCGCCCGGGCGCTGGGACGCAGGTTCGTGCGGATCTCCCTGGGAGGGATCCGGGACGAGGCGGAAATCCGGGGGCACCGGCGCACGTATGTAGGCGCGCTGCCGGGCAGGATCATCCAGGGCATCAAGCAGGCCGGTTCGCGCAACCCCGTGTTCATGCTGGACGAAATCGACAAGGTGGGAACGGACTTCCGCGGAGACCCCTCCGCAGCCCTGCTGGAGGCTCTGGACCCGGAGCAGAACGAATCCTTCAGCGACCATTACCTGGAAGTGCCGTTCAACCTGAGCAACGTGATGTTCATCACGACGGCCAATGTGCTGGACACCATCCCGCCCGCGCTCAGGGACCGGATGGAGGTCATCCCGTTCACGGGCTACACCGAAGAGGACAAGCTGCAGATTGCGAGGCAGTTCCTGGTGCCCAAGCAGCTGCGGGAGCACGGCATCAAGGAGCAGCGGCTGACGTTCGAAGACGCGGCGCTCAGGGAGCTGATCCGGCAATACACGCGGGAGGCGGGCGTGCGGAACCTGGACCGGGAGATCGCGAGCATCTGCCGGAAGGCGGCTCGCAAGATCGCCGCCGGACGCAAGGGCCGCATCCACGTCAAGGCGTCTCAGCTGCCCGAATACCTGGGCAAGCCCCGCTTCCGCTACGGGCGCGCCGAAGAGAAGGACGAAGTGGGCGCGGCGACCGGTCTGGCCTACACCGAGTTCGGCGGGGACGTCATCACCGTGGAGGTAGGACTGGTGCGCAGCCAGAAAGGGTCGCTCATTCTGACCGGCCAGCTGGGCGATGTGATGAAGGAATCGGCGCAAGCCGCCCTGACGTTCATCCGCTCACGCGCCGACAGGCTGGGCTTCGAGGAGGATTTTCAGTCCGGCCGCGACATCCATATCCACGTTCCGGCGGCCGGGGTGCCGAAGGACGGCCCGTCGGCCGGGGTCACCATCGCGTCGGCGCTGGCCTCGGCGTTGACCGGGTGTCCGGTGCGCAAGGACGTGGCGATGACCGGGGAGATCACCCTGAGGGGGCGCGTGTTGCCCATCGGGGGGCTGAAGGAGAAAGTGCTGGCGGCCCACCGGGCGGGCATCCGCACCGTGGTGATGCCCCGGGAGAACGAGAAAGACATCGAAGACATCCCGGAGCACGTCCTGAAAGAGATGGATCTTCGGATGGTGGACCATGCCGACCAGGTGCTGGAGATCGCTCTGGTGAGGCGGTGACGGGAGGCGGTCCGTCTGACGGCACGGCGCGGCTGCAGGCCAGTGACCGGCTGGACGTGACGGAGGCGGGGTGCTCCGGGGCGGCGCTGCTTGCCGCCTCGGCCCACGGCGGCACACCCGTGCAAGACCTTGCCCGCGCCCGGGTCCGGCCGGTGGAGACGCTTGAGCCGGATGCCGGAGCCGCGGAGCTTTACGCCGGGCGGCTGGAGCGGTATCGCAGGCTGTACGCCGCCATCCGGGAGTTCGCGGCGCGCCCCTGAGGGCGCGCCGCCGGCGCGACCGGCCTCAGTTCAGCGGCTTGATACGGATGTTCCGGAACCACACCCGGTCGTTGCCGCCGTGGTTCTGCAGACCGATGTAGCCTTCCGTGGACCGGCTGCCCGTGAAGCGCGTGACAAGCGTGCCGTTCACGCGGACCAGATACCGCTGTCCGACTACCTCGATCTCCATCGTGTTCCACTGCCCGTACGGTCTGGTGGGGACGCTGTAGGACTCGCTGAAGCTGTAGACCGCTCCCGTGCGGTTCTTGGGTCCGCCGGAGTCCTGGATCTGGATCTCGTATCCCTCGTTGACGGGCCTCCAGGGGTCGCCCTGCGGGTCCGGGAACCGGACGAAGATGCCCGAGTTCGACCCGGCGTTCTCCGCCTTCCAGTCCACCCGGAGGATAAAGTCCCTGAACGGCCGCTCCGCATACCAGAACAGCCCCATCCCGCCTTCCGTGAGCAGCGAGCCGTCCGGCTGCCGCGCCAGGCGCCCGGGCCCGGCCTGCTTCCACTTCGAGGTGTCGCGTCCGTCGTAAAGCAGGATGAACCCCTTCTCCAGAGCGGGCCATTCCACCGCCGCCTCCGGTTGTGTCCTGGATGCGGGACGGCCCATCCCCCACACCGCCGCAGCCGCCAGCACCATCGCCGCGCCGCAGGCAGCGCCGAATGCAAGCCTGCTGAACGTCCTCATATCTGCACCTTCCTCGCCTCTGTTCGATGAGACAGCAAAAGTGTTCCGCCTCTCGTCGCCGGCCTTGCCCGCCGCAGCTCTCTGAGCTTCCGCTTTCCCGGAGTCACCAGTTCCCCGGGACGCTCCGCCTCTCCTTCCCGCAGGCGGTCACGGACGCCAGAGATTATGGTCCCAGGGCGCCCAGAGGGATGGCTTCATCCCGTCCCGCCGGATGTGACGCGCGTGGCCGTCGAGATAGGCCGCGTTCGCGCTTCCGTCGTGCTGATAGCGCAGGCGTTCCTCCGGCCGGCCGGGCATCACGTGCTCCGGCTTCCAGACGTGGCTGCCGTTGAACCCCTCCGAAACGACGATGATGCGGGAAGGACCGAACACGAGCCCATCGGCCGCCGTCCCGCTGGAGCCGCTCTCGGGCGCGCCGTCCAGGGTCTCGTTCCAGACGTAGGTTCCCCGGATCCCCGCCCGCTCGAACGGTTCGGAGGGCACGGGCGGCCGCTCCCAGTCCAGAAGCCCCGAGGGCAAAGGAGTGGGTCTCCACCCCGGGCAGACGAAGACGTCGTCCGCCTTCGTGTAGGGGTGCAGGATGACCCACCAGTAGCCGCCGCTCTCCGGGATATCGTCCCGGCAGACCGGGACGCGGCTCCGGTGATCCGACATATACATCTGCACCGCCCGGGCAATCTGCCCCACATTGGACAGGCATGCGCTCTGCACGGCGCGGCTTCTCGCCCGTGCGAAGACCGGAAACAGGACCGCGGCGAGAATCGCGATGATGGCGATCACCACCAGAAGTTCTATGAGCGTGAAGGCCTTCCGTCCGCCGGAGCCGCAGCGGACGGGGCGCGTGCGAATCGGTCTTTCCAAGGGAAATCTCCTCCGTATTCGAAGTCCAGGTATCAGTGCCGGAAACGGCACATGAGAGTCAGGAAAAGGACTTCAGACGGGAGGAGCACGGAGCGAGCAGGGGCGCGAGCTGGTCCCGGAAGCGGGGCGGGCATCCCCGGCAGGCGGAATGCCGGTCTTCCTGCCGGGCAGAGGGCGAAGCCCGCCTCCGGGAGCGATGAGCGGGAGAGGCTGCGCGTGCGAGAGGCGCGACGGCTCCCCGTGCCGCTCGGAGGCCGCGCAGCAGGAGCATCGCTCCGGATCCGGCTGGCCGGCTCCGCAGCAGAGGTCGGCGGCCGGCCCGGAGAAAGCGCAGCCGCCACACACGGCGCCGTCCCGCGCGTGCCGGGGCACGCCGGAGGCCAGGGCCGCGACCGCGGCAAAGGCCAGAAGGATGAGGCTCAGGCTCCGGGCTGGTCCTGTCATCACAGTTCAGTGTAGCACGGTCGCCGGGCTATGTGCAAACACCTCGCGTTGTCACGCACCGGGCTACGGCCGGGCGAGACCCAGTCCGGAGTTCCGCAGATAGTCCTGGCTGACGAGCGCAAGGACCATCACGAACCAGAACATCTGGTAGGCGAACTCTTTGTTCTTCACGGCGCGGGAAAGGGAGAAGGCGTGACGCAGTTCGTTCCCGGGCCAGCGCCAGGTTAGGTAGCGTCCCACGCGGTCCATGTAGTCCCGGAACTGCTCCCCGTGCTCCATTAGCAGGACCTCCTCCTCCCACCGGACCTGCGCGCCGTAGCACACGGCGAACGTCGCCACAAAGAACACCAGCAGCGGCAGGCTGTGCACGAAGAGCGCCACCCCCACTCCGCCGATGAACGTGCCCAGATACAGGGGGTTGCGCGACAGCGCATAGGGCCCGGTGGTGATCAGTTCCGTCGTCTTGACCAGGGAACCGGCGCTCCAGATGCGGATGAAGCTCCCGAGCGCCACCAGCCCCAGCGCCCACCACCGGAAACCGCCGTCGTTGACCAGGAACGCCATCAGGATGAACAGATAATTGGCGGGCAGCCGCATGCGAGCTGCAAAAGGCAGGCGGGGATGTCTTCTTCCCGCAGCCGCGGGAGCCGTTTCAGCCGTCGACACGGTCAGAGGAGCCTCCGTTCAGGAAGGTGCAGCAAAACCCGGCCCGCCCCGTTCATTCCCCCGTGGGCACCACGCTGGCCTGCACTCCCTGCGACCGCAGCCTCTCCGCCAGTTTCTCCGCGTTCGCCCGTTCATTGAACAGGCCGGCCTGAACCCGCCACGCCTCGCGCCCGTTGAGAGAGGTCTTCACGACGGCGGCCTGCTGCCCCCGGGAGCGCAGATCGGACGCCACCTGCGAGGCGCGCTCCTCGGTGGAGAACACGCCCACCTGCACGCGATACTGCTGCCCGGGCGGCGCCTCCGCAGGCTGGCCGGGCTCCCCGGGCTGCGGCGAGGACTGAGCGGGAGGCGGCTCCGCCGCAGGTCTGGCCGGAGGCTGTTCCGGGACGGAGGGAGCGGGAGCCGGAGTCCGGGACTGCGGGGCGGCTGACGGCACGGGCGGCGGCGCGGGCTTCGGGTTTTCCGGGGCGCGGCGGGAGGCCGGGTCGTCCACGGTGATCTCCACCTTCACGCGCGCAGTGACCGGAGGCGGCGGGGCGGGGCTGGAGGAAAGCCCGGAGCCGTCGGGGACCGCGTCCTCCGCAGGAGCGCTCTGCCCGGCCGGCTGCCCGCTTCCCCGGTCAAGCAGCATCGGACCGACCACATAAAAGCCCGCCAGGGCGCTCGCGCCGAAAAGCGCCGCCACGCCGAGCAGCATCGCGAGAATCCGTCCGGTCCGTCCACCACGCATCGAAACGCCCTGAAAAGCCCTGCCTCTCTCAGTCCCGGGGACGGTACCCTCGCCCGGGCCGGAGCACATTCTAGCACCGAACCTTTCCGGCGAACAACACGGCGGAGGGAGCGGCAACTCGATGCGCTCCCTCCGCCTTCCCTTCAGCTTCCCACAAGCTTACGGCACGGGCCTGCCTACAGCTCAGGAGGCCGGCAGCGTCTGGATGCACGGATCGCGCGGGAAGACCACACCGGGCGGCCGGGCTCTCCGCGCTCCTCCGTAAACCGGAAGGCATACAGATGCACCAGGCGGCCGTCCAGCTCCAGCGCCCCTCCCGTCAGGTTGCCCCTGGAGATGCGCAGGTCGAAGCCCATCCCGACCGCTTCATAGCGCCCGACCTCGGCGGCGGCCACCTCGTCCAGGAACGCGCGGGCCTGCCCCAGCGTGGGAGCAGGAGGCTCCAGGCCCCGGCGGGCGCAATCCAGAGCGTCCAGCGCGTTGCCCTGCACCACCTTGGGCAGCAGGGCCCGAAGCGTGGCCTCGCAGTCGAACAGGTCCATCCCCGTGAGCGAGCGTCCGATGAAGAAAAGGGCGCCGGTCTGGCCGTCCACCGGCTGCATCGCTTTCTCGAAGTCCCGGAGGGACGTTTCGTGCCGCCGGTAGATCTCGTCCATCGCGCCGGTCTCGCATTCGGCCTTCATCTCGCGCCTGTAGCGCGCGATGTCATCCCACAGATTCAGCTGGTCCGAGCGCCGCATGGCAAACATCTTCAGGGACGCGCTGACGTCCCCGGCCACCCGGGCGCGCCCCCGGGCGAACAGCGTCCGCGGGGCGCTGCTGAACTGCCGCGACACCGGACTCCAGCGGCCCTGCTCCACACAGGACACCGGGATGGTAACCGTGGACTGCGCATCCACCAGGATACTGAGGTTCAGGATGCGGTTCTGCTTGGCGCCCACCAGTTCTTCGCCGTCCATCGCGAAGACCGGCCTGTCTCCCCGGTTGATGAAGAGCACTTCCGGGACGCTTCCACCGTTGGAAACCTCCCTGATCTCGACCGAACCGGCGGCGATCGCCTCGTCCAGGGTGATGTAGCCCGGTTCGGACACCGGCCCCAGGAGAGGGAACATCACCAGATGCTCCAGGCAGACAGGGTTGCCGATGGCCGTCTTTTTCAGTGTTCGTGCGATGATGCTCATTTCGGGCACTCCCTTCCAACGAATGTCAGCCCTGCCGTCCCTGGCCGGTCTGCACGCCGATTATGCCGTCATGGGGTGTCATTTTCTGTCAGTAGCCGGTGGCGGGGAAAGATTTTCTTCGGGATTTCTACAGGTGCGGGCGGGAGCGTTTCCCGTCCGCGGGGCGTTAGAGTTGCTGGAAACGATGGAAGCGAGCTCACACTCCGCCGGCGACCGCCGCCCGGTCCTCCTTACCGGAGCGACCGGCTACATCGGCGGGCGGCTTTTGCGCAGGCTCGAGGAGGACGGAGTCGCCGTCCGATGCCTTGTCCGCAATCCGGCTGTCCTGGCCGGACGCACCGGTCCGGGCACGGAGGTGGTGCAGGGCGACGTCCGCGACCCCGCCTCCGTAGAGCGCGCCATGAAGGGGGTGCGCGCGGCCTATTATCTTGTGCATTCGATGGCCGCGGCGAGCTCCTTCGAAGAGCAGGACCGTCAGGCAGCCCGCAACTTTTCCCTGGCCGCCGAGCGTTGCGGGGTGGAGCGCATCGTCTATCTGGGCGGCCTGGCCCACGGTGACGAGTCTTTTCTCTCGCCTCATCTCCGGAGCAGGCTGGAGGTGGGGCGGATCTTCCGGGAAGGCTCCGTCCCGTGCATCGAGCTCAGGGCGTCCATCGTCATCGGCTCCGGCAGTCTTTCCTTCGAGATCGTCCGGAACCTGACGGAGAGGCTTCCCGTGATGATCTGTCCGCGCTGGGTCTCGACCCCCGCCCAGCCCATCGCCATCGGCGACGTGCTGGAATACCTCCGGCGCTCGCTGGACATCCCTCTGGACGGTCACCGCGTTTTCGAGATCGGCGGCGCGGATGTCGTCAGCTACGGCGACCTGATGCGCGAATACGCCCGTCAACGCAACCTGAAGCGCCTGATGATCCCGGTGCCCGTGCTGACGCCCTGGCTGTCCAGCCTCTGGCTCGGGCTGGTGACCCCTGTCTACGCCCGCGTGGGGCGCAGGCTCATCGAGAGCGTCCGGCATGCGACCGTAGTCCGCGACCCCTCCGCCCTGGAGGTCTTCGGTATCCGTCCGGCGGGAGTCCGGGAGGCCATCGCCGCCGCTCTTCGCAACGAGGACCGGGAGCTGGCGGAGACCCGCTGGTCCGACGCCCTTTCGTCCTCAGGAGTGCGTCGCGACTGGGGCGGGGTGCGGTTCGGCTCCCGGCTGGTGGACTCCCGGTCGGTGGTGGTGCCCGTATCCCGGGAGCAGGCGTTCGCCCCCATCCGCCGTATCGGGGGCGAGACGGGCTGGTACAGTTCCGCATTCCTGTGGCGGCTGAGGGGAGCACTGGACCTGATGGTGGGCGGCGTCGGCATGCGCCGCGGCCGCCGCGATCCGGAGCACCCGCACGTGGGCGACGCCCTGGACTTCTGGCGTGTCGAACGCTACGAGGAGGACCGCCTGCTCCGGCTTTCCGCCGAAATGAAGGTCCCGGGCAGGGCGTGGCTGGAGTTCGAGGTCTCGCCGGCTCCCGGCGGCTCCCGCATCACTCAGACGGCCATGTTCGACCCTCTGGGGCTGACGGGCCTGATCTACTGGTACGCGCTGTGGCCCCTGCATCAGCTGGTGTTCAGCCGGATGCTCGCGGGCATCGCGAGGGCCGCGGCGGGCTCAGAGCCGTCGCCCGCAGTCCCGCAGGAGGGGCGGCATGCGTGAGGCGGCGGGTCTCGGGATCAGCCTGCTGATCTGCTGGGGCGCGGCGGCGCTCGGGGGAGTATGGACGGCTTCCGGGGTGGACGGGTGGTATCGCACCCTGTCGCGTCCCTCGTGGACTCCACCCGACGCGGTCTTCGGGCCGGTCTGGGCCGCCCTTTACACGGCCATGGCCGTCAGCGCCTGGCTGATCTGGCGGCGCGCGGGATGGGGATGGCCGCTCGCGGCATTCGCCGCGCAGCTAGTCCTGAACGTCGCCTGGAGCGGGCTGTTCTTCGGGGCGCAGCGCATCGGACTGGCGCTGCTGGACATTGTGGCTCTGTGGGCCGCTATCCTTCTGTGCATCGCTCTGTTCCGCCCGGTATCGACCGCCGCCTCGCTCCTGCTGGCACCGTATCTGGCCTGGGTCAGCTACGCGGCGGCGCTCAACTTCTCAATCTGGAGGATGAACTGAGATGACCGATTCGCCCTGCTACGTCATCGCCGGAGGCTCCGGCGGCATCGGACGCGCCCTCTGCCGCATCCTTTCGGCAAGAGGCTGCCGGCTCCTGATCACGGGGCGCGACGCGGAGAGGCTGCGGGAGGCCTGCACCGAAACAGGGGCGCAGGGGATGACGTGGGACGCAGGCGGCGACCGGGACTTCTCTCCCGTCATCGAAGCCGCGCTCGAACGGTTCGGGCGTCTGGACGGCGCGGTCAACCTCTGCGGCTCGGTGCTTCTCAAGCCCGCCCATATGACCTCCGACGCCGACCTGGACGGGGTGCTGGCGGCCAATCTTCTCTCGGCGTTCAGCGTGACGCGGGCCGCCGCCAGGACCCTGATGAAATCCGGCGGCGGAGCCATCGTGCTGGTCTCCTCGGCCGCCGCCCGGGTGGGCCTGCCGAATCACGAAGCCATCGCTGCCGCCAAGGCCGCAGTGATCGGCCTTACGCTCTCGGCGGCTGCCACCTACGCCTCCTACGGCGTCAGGGTCAACTGCGTGGCTCCGGGACTGGTCCGGACTCCCGCAACGGCTCGCATCACGTCCAACGAGGCCAGTCTCAGGATGTCCGAGCAGATGCACGCCCTGGGACGCATCGGGGAGCCGGAGGACGTCGCCTCCGCGATCGCCTGGCTGCTGGAGCCGGGAGCGGGCTGGGTGACCGGACAGGTCATCGGGGTGGACGGCGGCCTGTCGTCCGTGCGCAGCCGCGGGGGTTGAGGCCGGGAAAGCCCGGATGAAGAACGGGCCCCTGCGTGCGATGCGTTTCGCGCAGGGGCCGCGGGTCACAACCGGCACGGAGCCAGTCCGTCAGTGATCGTGACCGGCCTGGCCATCTCCCTCTTTACCGGTCTTTTCCGGCTTGAGCGCGTATTTTGCGGGGTTCGCTTCGAACTTCTTCCGGCAATCGTCCGAGCAGAACGCATAGGTCTTCCCTTCGTACGCGACGTTCAGACGCTCCGGCAGATATCCGCCCATCTTGTGCCCTCCGTCCACATAGCAGACGCGGCAGTACCGGTCCACCTCGCTGTCCGGAACCGCGCTCGTGTCGCCCGCGGGGGCCGGTGGAGGAGGCGCCTGCGCGCTCTGCCAGCCGCAACCGGCGGCAATGACTCCACACAGCGCAAGCAGCACGGCGCCCGCCATCAGTCTGGTCATCTCTGCAACTCCTTCCCCGGCCGTCACGGACGCCAGCTGGCGTCCCACGGGGCCCAGTCGGCTCGCTTCACGTCCGTATCCTTCACCCACCGGGCGTGGCCGTCCGCAAAGGCGACGTTCGCTCCGCCGTAGTGGAAATATCGCAGGCGAAGCTCCGGGCTGTCAAGTGGAGCAACCTGCTCCGGTTTCCAGATGTGCGTACCGTTGAAGCCTTCCGCCACGGCCACCACGTTGGCCGGACTGTACCTCCCGCCTTCGGGAGTGACACCGGACAGTCTTCCCTCCGGAGCCCCGTTCATGGTCAGGTTCCAGGCATAGGTGCCCCGGATCCCTCCCCGTTCGAACGGGCGCGAGGGGTTCTGAGGCTTCTCCCAGAACAACAGGCCCTGCGGCTCGGGCGTGGGACGCCAGGACGGGCAGATGAACACCCCGTCTTCGCGGGTATAGCGGTGCAGGGCGACCCACCAGTATCCGTCGTCGTCATCCTTGCTGGACGTGACGTCGTGGCAGATTGGATAGCGCCCCCTGTAGTCCTGGGCATACATCATCACAGCCTGCGCCACCTGGCGCATATTGGACAGACAGGCCGTCGCGCGCGCCCGTTCGCGGGCGCGCCCGTATACAGGGAAGAGAACAGCGGCCAGCACCGCGATGATCGCGATCACGGCCAGCAGTTCGATCAGCGTGAACCCCCGGCAGGGGGCAGATCTCGAGTCCTTCATCTTTGACCTCCGGTTGAGATCCAACAGCTGCGGTGTCCCGGAGAAGCGGTCTCCCCGGGAAACGCAGGAAGGTGACAGTGACCCACCTGCAGCGGCTGTCAGGCACGCCGCGGGAGGCAATCACAGGTCGAAGGAATCAGGACTCGAGGGGAGGCGCCCGCAGTGACGGAGGCGACCGTCCGGAGAGGGGGGCCGCGACGAAACTGTCCGGCCGGACACTCCCGGCCGCCGCAGGCGCGGGGGACAGGGACGGACCCGGAGCGGGCAGCGCGAGGGGCGCAGGGGGCGCGAAGCGCGCGCTCTGCTGATCCTCTTGCGCCGACTGCAGGGCGCATCCGCAGGAGCACCCTCCAGCGTGCCGCCACGCGGCCTGCCCGCCGCCGCAGCAATCCGCCCCGGCGATCACGGTGCGGACCGCGGCGGAGCAGGATGCGTCGCCGGACGGCCCGCAGGCGCAGGGAACCCTCCCCGCCACGGCTCCCGCCGCGGCCAGCAGGGCGATCATCAATGCCAGCGCTGCCCGGAGGTGTTTCACTGCATCAACATTATACCATTACCTATGCCAATGCGAATCAGTTTCTCACCCGGCCATCCCTGCTGGCGCGGGCCGGACGGGGAAGGTAGGATGTCCGCGTGAGGAAAAAGGGAAGATGCGCTGCTGTTCGGCCTACATCCACATCCCTTTCTGCAGGAGCAAATGCCCGTACTGCGACTTCAACAGCCACGCCGGCATTTCGCACCTTGCCTCCCGGTATGTGGACGCCCTCTGCCGGCAGATCGAAGAGAGCCCGGACGCCGAGACAGACGCGCTGCGGACGGTCTTCTTCGGGGGAGGCACTCCGTCGCTTTTGCCGGCGGAGCAGCTTGCGCGCATCCTCGAGACGCTGCGGAACCGCTTCGGTCTGGCGGACGGCGCCGAGGTGACTCTGGAAGCCAACCCGGAAAGCGCCGGGGCGGAGAACCTCGAGGCGCTGCGGCGCGCGGGGTTCAACCGCCTGAGCCTGGGAGCCCAGGATTTCGACGACGGCGCTCTGCGGACCCTGGGGCGGGCCCATGACCACCGGACCTTCCTTCGCGCGTTCCACAGTGCCCGCGCAGCCGGGTTCGAGAACATCAGCTTCGATCTGATGTTCGCCCTGCCGGACCAGACTCTGGAGAAGCTGGCCCGGACGCTCGAGGCCGCCGCAGGCCTGCGGCCCGAGCATATCTCGGCCTACTGCCTGACCATCGAGGAGGGAACGGAGTTCCACCGGATGCGGGAGGCCGGGACGCTCGACCTGCCGGACGAGGAGACGCAGGCGCAGATGTTCCTGCTGACACGCTCCGTTCTGGAAGGCGCGGGCTACGAGCACTACGAGATCTCCAACTACGCCCTTCCCGGCCGCAGATGCCGCCACAACGAGGTCTACTGGAGGAACGGACCGTACCGGGGCTTCGGGGCAGGGGCGGTGGAGTTCACCGGCGGCAGGCGCGTAATGTGGGAGAAAGACCCGGTGGCGTTCATCCGGCAGGTGGAAGAGACGGGCAGAGCGCGGGAGGCGTCCGCCGAGACGCTGCCGCCCGAGCGGGCGGCGGGCGAGACGGTGATGCTCGCGCTTCGCACGGCCGACGGAGTCTGCCTGCAGGAAATCTCGAGCCGCTTCGGTCTGGACGCGCACCGCCTGTTCCGAAAGGAGATCGAGCGCTTTTCGAGAGCCGGGCTTCTGGAGGAGATCGACGGACGCATCCGGCTGACCCGGTCCGGCCAGCTGCTGGCCGACGAGGTGGCGTCAGCCTTCCTTCGAGACGAAGCCCTGCCCCGTCAGGGCTGATGCAACGCCCGCGCGGTCTCTTCGACGCCTTCCCAATCCACCGCGACCAGAGCGCGACCCGGCCGGTCTCCGCCGCCGGAAAGGCAGGAGGAGATACCGGTCACCGAGACAAAGTCCCCCGCCGCCGGCAGCGGGCCATCGCCCGGAAACAGCACCGTCACCCGCCCGCTGCCGTCGTCCAGGATGGCAGAGCGGCCACCGCCCCCGGCAACCTCTTCCACCCTGCCGGCCACCCTCGCCAGAAGTCCGATGTTGTTCAGGCCCACCCCTCCCGCCACGCCGCGCTGTCCCCGGCCGGTCAGAGGGTCGAACCGGGCATCCCCTCCCCCGAGCCAGGCGATCCTCATCCCCAGCGGACGGACGGATGCCGGGCCGCCGGGGTAGATCTCCCACGCCTCGATGCAGCGCTCCCCGTGACTGTTCGTCTTCAGCCTTCCGACCACTCCGGCGGAGATGCCGGCGGTCAGGCCGTGCCCGCGGGCCTCCACGCGAACACCGGCGGACCGGTCCGGGGAGCACAGGTAGAAGACATCCGGGAACGCCGCACTGATGACGCCGTGCCCTACGGCCACATCCTCTCCGTCAGGATCCTCCTTCACGGAGCATAGCGCGGCCGGCCGGGCCGTCCGGAGGGTGACCGCCCACTGATGGAAGGAGCCGCCGGTCAGAAGGGTCTGACGGCCCGGGTTCACCGCCCACCACGCGAAGCCGAACTCAAGCGGCGGCGCGTGAGGAGAGAAATCCGGGCGCGCGGACCGGCTGAGCAGGGCCCCCTGCGGCGTGACCTCCTGGAAATCGAACGACCTGAGGGAGGAGAGGGCCACCCGCGTCCAGGAGTTGGTCTGTCCGGAGAACCAGGGGCAGGGACCCGCCACGAAGATGCGTCCGTTCTGACGGATGGCCGGGCCGAAGCGGCTCGACTGCATCTGGGCGAACGAGTCCCGGACGGTCATCCGGAAGGAAACCGTGCCGATCGCGCCCTGGCTGCCGGGATGGAAGACCGCTCCCCGCCGGAAGTGCGCGATGCAGATTGCGGACGGTCCGGGGCTCAGCATCAGGGTGATCCCCCGGAAGGTCTCCGGCCGGCCGGGCATCTGCTCCCCGAGGCTGAAAGCGTAACCTCCGGAGCCGGAGGAAACGGTGACGACATCCCAGTCCGTGTTGTGGAACGCGGAGTCCTCGAACCGTACCTCCGAGGCGCGGACAGCCGCCTGCAGCACCGCTGCCGCAGCGCAGCACCACAGCAACCGCCAGAGGATCGTGACAGCTTTCCGCACCAGCACGCGCCTCCGTCCGGGGCCTCAGTCGGGCCACGGGGTTCGGGAAAAGACGGTTTGCGAGATGTCCCAGGATTGGGGGATGCCGGGGTTTGCGGCAGTCCGCGAGGCCGTCTCCGGCAGAGGCGCACATCTGTCTGGATGCGCGGCGGGGAAGCGCCAACCCGTCTCCCCCGGCCAGCCCCGGCACGCCCGGTCTTTGCGGCACGGGGCACCTTCAGGATACCGGTGACGCGAACGCGTGTCAAGAGGAAAAAGACGGGCCGGGAGCCTATCCGTACGGAGAGGCCCCCGCCGGAAGGCCTCCCCGTGCAGGAGAGCCGGCCCGGCGGGAGCGAAGAACCACCCGGCAGGACTCAAGAAAGGAGACGGATTTGACCCCGCGCGAAAGGATCCTCGCCGCCCTGTCGCCCGGCGGCACTGCCGAGTTTGCCGCCGTCATCCCGTATGAGGGCATCTACTTCCGCGACCGCTGGTTCGAGCTCAGCCCGCGTCCGTGGTGGCACCTGCACTCCCCGGATCTCGAGCAGCAGCTCGGCTGGAGGCGCGACGCGGCCCGGGCGCTCGGGCAGGACTGGTTCTCCGTCAGCCCTTCCTTCAGCTCCGGGGACAGGCAGTCGCTGGTCATCGAGGAGAGATCGGGAGGCGTGTTCTGTGTGGACAGGCGAACTGGAGAGGAGCGGCATCTGGAAGAGCCCAGAGTGAGCGGGATACCGGACTCGAGCGAGCCGCTCTCCATCCAGCCGCCTTCCGTGCCGTCCACGGTGGAGGAGGTCGAGGCAAGCATCCCTCCGCCCGACCCGGCGCTTCCGGAGCGCATCGTCCGGGAGGGGCGCGACGCGCTGGCTCGCCGGTGCCGGGAAGACTTCGGTTCGGAGCTGTTCCCCATCGCGCACGTGGACTCGCCTCTGTGGACCTGCTACGACCGGTGGGGGTTCGAAGGAATGATGATGCTCCTGATCGACTCCCCCGAAGTGGCGCTCAAGGCCTGTGAGCGGAACCTGGAGCATCAGCTGGTGGGCGTGCAGGTGGCCCGCGCTCTGGGCGCCCAGGGCATCTGGATCGAGGAATGCATGCTGGACATGATCAGCCCCGATGACTACCGCACGTTCAACCTGCCGTTCCTGCGAAGGCTCACGGAGTCCATCAGGGAGTCCGGGATGTTCAGCATCCACTACTTCTGTGGAAATCCCGCGCGGCACTGGGATTGCCTGCTGGATTCCGGAGCCGACGCCCTGGCGCTGGAGGAGGGAAAGAAGGGGTTCGAGATCCCCATCGAGCAGGTGGTGGAGCGCGTGGGCGGACGCCTGTGCGTACTGGGGAACCTGGATTCCATCGGCGTGCTGCAGGATGGGACGGACGAGGACCTCGAAAGAGAGATCCGCCGCCAGCTCGCGGCCGGGCGCGCGAACGGGGGCCGCTTCGTCATGAGCCTGGGCAGCCCCGTGACACCGGGGACACCGGTCCAGCGGGTGAGCCGCTACTGCGACCTGACCCACAGCATCCGCGTCTGAAGGCTGCCGCATCCCGGCCGCCCGCCCGGGCCCCCGATCCCGCCTGCGGGCTTGCCGGAAGGCCCGCGCGGTGGTACCATCCCGCGGGCGGCGCCTGCGAGAGTCCGCCCGCGAGGAGCTGCGATGCTGAAGAAGCTTGACCTGAACGGCGCCTGGCTGGCGCGTGGATTCGACGGGCAGCACGGCGGCCCGGAGAGCTTTCTGGGGGACCGGGCCGACCTGCGGACCTTCATCGAGGCGCTGGTGCCGGGAGACATCCATCTGGACCTGCAGCGGGCGGGGCTGGTGGGCGACTACAACATCGGCCTGAACGCGCTGGAGCAGCGGTGGGTGGAGGAGCAGTACTGGCTCTACCGCCGCACGTTCGAAGCTCCGGCCCTGGCCCAGGGCACCCGGGCCTGGCTGGTGTTCGAGGCTCTGGACCTCGTAGCCCGGATCTTTCTGAACGGAGAGGAGATCGGCCATCACGCGAACCGCTTCGTTCCCTGCCGCGTGGAGGTCACCGGCAGGCTGCGGGCGGGAGAGAACGTGCTCTGCGTGCTGTTGGAGAGCGGGCTCTACTGGGTCTCCGACAAACCCGGACGCGAATACTCGCTCCAGATGGACCACCCTCTGCACAAGCGCAGCTGGCTGCGCAAGCCCCAGTACAGCTTCTCGTGGGACTGGGCCCCGCGGCTGGTGAACGTGGGCATCCACGGCGGGGTGCGCCTGGAGTGGACGGACGCCCCGCGGCTGGACGGTGTCACCATCTACCCTGAGGTCGCTCCGGACCACTCCAGCGCAAAGCTCCACATCATCTCGTTCGTAGACCGGGTGACCGGCGAGACCTCGAAGGTCACGCTGCGGGTGCGGACGCCGGAGGCGGGAGCTGAAGCCTGCGTGGAGGTGGAGTTGTCCGGCGAGGTGACGCGCGTCCCGGCCGTCCTGGAGATCCCGGAGCCGAAGCTCTGGTGGCCACGGCCGCACGGGGAGCAGCCGCTCTACACCGTGGAGTTGGAGCTCCTTGCGGACGGCCGCTGCGTGGACTCCGCCGTGCGGCGCACCGGCATCCGCAGTGTGCGCATCAACCAGGATCCGCACCCGGTGGAGGGAGAGCACTTCATCATCGAGGTGAACGGCCGGCCGATCTTCGCCAAGGGCGGCAACTGGGTTCCGCCGGACAGCATCTACTGCCTGCCGGACGAGTCGCGCTACCGCCGTCTGGTGGAGCTGGCCGTCGAGGCCAACTTCAACGCGCTGCGGATCTGGGGGGGCGGGCTTTACGCGGATCATCGTCTGCTGGACGCCTGCGACGAGATGGGCGTGCTGGTCTGGCACGACTTCATCTTCGCCTGTTCCAAGTATCCCGGCGGAGACCCGGAGTTCCTGGAAAGCATCCGCACAGAGGTGGCCCATAACGTCCGCGAGCTTTCGCACCACCCCAGCCTGCTGGTGTGGTGCGGAAACAACGAGCTGGAATGGGGGGCCTGGGAGTGGGGCTACGACCGCGTGCGCGCCTGGCCGGATTACGCGCTGTATCACCTGGAGATCCCGCGGATCGTCCGGCGTGAGGATCCGTCCCGCCCGTACTGGCCGAGCTCTCCCTACTCCACCGGCCTGCGGCGTCCGAACGACCCCACCACGGGCGACCAGCACCCCTGGCACGTCACGCTGCAGGAGAACGGGCCGGATTTCTGGGCTTACCGCAGCGATGTCAGCCGCTTCCCCAACGAAGGGGGGGTGCTGGGCGCGACATCCCCGGCGACACTGCGCCAGTTCATCCCGGAAGGGCAGCGGCATCTGTTCTCGCCCGTGTGGGAGTTCCACGACAACGCCTGCAACTACTGGGGAGAGGGGGGTATCTGCTACCGCATCTTCCGGCACTGGCTGGGAAAAGGGGAAGAGGAGGTCCCCTTCGGGGACTATGTCTTCTACTCCGCGGTGCTGCAGTCGGAGGGGCTGCAGGAATACATCAACAACTTCCGCCGCAGGATGTTCAGCACCTCCAGCGCCATCTTCTGGATGTACAACGACAGCTGGCCTGCCTCGCACGGCTGGACCATCGTGGACTACTATCTGCGGCGCAAGCTGGCGTATCATCCCGTGCGGCGCGCCTTCTCGCCGGTGCACATCATCCCGGCGGTGGAAGATGGACGGGTGCGATGGTTCGGCGTGAACGACACGCCCGCCGAGTGGACGGGGCAGGCCCGGCTCGGCTTTTTCCACCTGGCGGGCGGGCTGCCCGTCGATGACACCGTGGACGTGCGGCTGGCCCCGAACGCCTCCACTCCGATCGCCGAACGACCCCTCGACGAGTGGGAGGCCCTGGGCACACGGGACACCGGAGCGTTCGGGCTGCTGATCAGGGACGGCAGGATGGCGGCGCAGAACCGGCTCTTCATCGAGCGCTTCCGGGACCTGAACTTCGCGGAGCCGGCGGTGAGCGTGGCGCGGCGGGGGGCGGAGGCCGTGTTCTCCAGCGAGGTGTTCGTCTGGGGCGTGTGTCTGGACCAGGATGGCGAGTCGCCCGTGCCGGACGACCTCTTCGACCTCATCCCGGGAGTGGAGTATGCCATCGCCTGGCCGGAGGACCGGGAGCTCCCCGCGCCGCAGCGGTGCGCATCCGACCTGCCCTGGCGTTCCGGACGGTGAACGGGGGAGAACCGGGACCGCGGATCTTCGCCACGGCGCAGCAGGCGGAGCTGGCCCGCCGGCGGGCGCGTGAGGACCGCTTCGCGAGCGCCATCCGGAGCCTGCGGGCTCAGCGGGACGAGCTGGCCGCGTCGGAGATGCCGGTCTTCGAGAAAGACTGGTGGGAAGAGGCGCGGAGCAAGCGCTGGCAGGACATCTACCCGGAGATCAACCGGCACACGATGTTCGCCGTGGTGGACGCGCCCGTGCGGGCAGCCGCCTGCGCGCTGCTGCACCTGGCCACCGGGGACCGGAAGGCCCTGGACCAGACCCTGCGGGTGCTGCGGCATTACTCCTCCTACGAGTTCTTCGCCGAGCATCCGGACGTCGGGTTGAACTGGTCCGTCTGGCTGATGCGGCTTCTGAAGGCCGCGGACTTTTGCGGGCATGCGCTGAGCGAGGAGGAGTGCAAGCGCCTGGATCTGTTCTTCGCCCGCGCCTGCGCTGCCGTGATGCAGAACGACCGGTGGTGGCTGGAGCACAATCCGGGCGGGCTTTACAACAACCACTTCGCCTGGCACAAGCTGTTTCTGGGAGCCTACGGTCTGTTCTACGGGCGTGCCGAGCTGGTGGAATACGCCCTCTCGAGCGATCAGGGGGTCCTGGAGCTGATCGAGCAGGGCTGCCGGGACGACGGGCTCTGGCTGGAAAGCAGCCTGAACTACCATTTCACGGCGCTCGCCCCTCTGGTGGAGCTGGCACGGCTGCTGCGCAATGCCGGGCACCCGGTGGATCTGTGGTCCGCGCGGCTGGCCAACGGGCGCGCGCTGGCCGATCTGGCGAGGGGACCGCTGCAGGCCCTGTGGCCGGACCGGACGCTTCCGACACTGGGCGACTGCTACGGCCGGAGGCTGAATCTGACCGGGCTCGATTTGTACTTCGCGGTCTACGACGCGCTGCCGGATCCCGGGATCGCCTGGCTGCTGAAGGACCGCCGGGAGCTGTCACCCGACTGTCTCCTGCTGGAGCATCTGCCGGAGCCCTCCGCCGCGCGCGCCCCGCAGATGCGGACCCGGCTCTGGCCCGAACACGGCTACGTGGCGCTCAGACCGGCCCGGGACGATTGTTACTGGAGCGGAGAGGGGTTCTCCGCCTTCCTGACGTTCGACCGGGACGGTATCCATTCGCACCGGGACAAGCTTTCGCTGACCGTGTTCGGGCGAGGCAAGCATCTGGCGGTGGACCCGGAAGCCCTTGCCTCCGAGCAGCACGCCTTCTCTTCCCGCGTGCAGACGGAGCTGAACCGTTCGACCCTCTGTCACAACACCGTGATGGTGGACGGGCGGGACCACGGAAGTGTGCCGGAGCGGTTGGAGCTGCTGGAGTTCGTGGACAACTCTTCCGTCAGCATGGCGACCGTGGCGGACCGGGGGGGACTGGTCTACCCGGGCGTATCGCTCATGCGGACGGTCGCCGTGACCGGGGCCTTCGTTCTCGACCTGTTCCAGGTTGCGTGCGACCGCGAGCGGGAGATCGCGTATCTGTTTCACTCGGCCTCGGACACGGGGGAGTTCCAGGCTCCCGGGGACGCCCGGCCGGTGGAGTTCGAGCGGGAGGGCCCGTGGCGGTGGCTCCGGGACGGCCGGCGCCTGCTCACGGACGGAGCGTGGAGCGTTCAGGCGGAGCAGGGGGACGTGCGGATCAGGCTGAGCGCTGCGCCGGAGCCGGGGACGGAGGTCATCGTGTGCCGTTTCCCCGCGCGCGACGATTTCGGCGGAGTCTCCTGGCCGATGCTCGCTGTGCGCCGCCGGGCGCGATGCACCGTTTTCGCCCTGTTGATCCAGGCGGAGAGGGAGCGGCTGCCGGAGGCGCGTCTGGACCTCTCCGACGGCCGCCACGGCACGTTGAGAGCACGGGTGACGCTGCAGGGCCATCCCGCGAAGCTCGAGTTCTCCGTGCGGCGGCTGGCCCCGCCGGGATAGACGCCCTCAGACCTCCCCTTCGCCGGGAGCGAGGCGGAAATCCACGTGAAGCGGCGGCTGCCGGGTGCTCCGGATGCGCCGGCGAAGGGCGTGGTCCGGCTCAACCCCCTCTTCGCGGGCGATTCTGCGGGCCTGCCACTCGAACCACAGGTCCGTGACAAGCGCCTCCCCCTCCCGGACGGTGGCAAACTCCTGACGGAAGAACGCATCCAGTTCCTCCTCGTGTCCGGTGAACAGCGCGGCCCACGCGGCAAGGATCCGAATCCGCTCGTTGGAGCGTGCTTCAGGCGGGAGCGAGCAGCAGAACCGGCGGAGATCCTCGAAACGGCCCGCCCTGTGCAGCAGGTCGCCAAGTTCGATCGCCAGCGCAGGAACGCGCGGCCCAAGCTCCCACGCGCGGAGCATCATCTTCAGTGCCGATTCCGGCCGCTTCGCCCGCAGCTCCAGCACGGCCAGGTTGCGCAACGCCCAGCCGGTCGGATTCTCCCGCAGGGACCTTTCCCACGCTGACCGCGCCCCCCTGCGGTCCCCCGCTTCCATCCTCGCCACGCCGAGATGAAACAGGGACAGCCAGTGGCGGCCCCGATTCGAGCGCGTCGAGCGCTCCAGCATCTCACGCCATTCCGGCTGGACCATAAACTGGCCAGGCTCCTCCGCGGGGCCGCGTTCCGGCAGGATGCCGGCGCTCAGAAGCTGAAGCCAGGGCTCCTGATCCGCTCCCATAGAGCTCGCCGGGAACGCCAGGTGGGCAGGGATGCCGCAGAACCCTCCGGACAGGTCGCAACGCTCCCGCTCCAGCGCCCCCCATCCCGCCCCCAACGCAAGGAGCTCCTGGCAGGGACGGCGGGACGTCTCCTCCAGAGCCGAATGGATGCGCTCCAACTCCGTTTCGGGCAGGCGCTCTTCCAGACGGGCACCCACGTGCTCTACCGCCCGCATCCAGTCCCCGGAATGAGCGAGAGCGGGATCCACCCCGATGCAGCCGAACGCCTCCGTCCAGGTCCAGCTATCCCCGGCAGGCATCGGCAGGCATTCCAGCTGCGTGCGTGCCAGTCCGGCCTGGATCTCGATGTAAGCGCTGCCCTGCCCGCCGAGGTGCTCCTGCCACCTCCGGCCGCCCGGCGACTGCCCCCACACGAAGAGTTTGCGCCCTCTGAGCCGCCGCGTGGATGTCTGTATGAAGCAGCGGCCTTCAGCGTCGGCCTGGGCGATCCACGGGCGGGAAGAGGCGGGGACACGGAAGAACACCTCGTGCGCGTACGGCGCCACGGCCGGACGGCTTATGTCGAGAGGGCCGGCGAGGGGCACTTCCACGAGTTCCAGTCTTCCGCCATACCCCCGGATGGCAGAAAGCGCCGGGCAGAGGACGCGGCCGTCCGGGATTTCGGGAAGAGCGATGTTGGTCCACCAGTAGACCGGAAGCTCGTGTTCGTGAGGGTTGACAAGGCCGGCGTGAACGAACAGCCACGGGCACCCATCCGGCAGCCAGAAATCCAGCTGCCACGTGAGGCCTTTGACCCGGTCCCACTCGTAAAGACGAAGCGCGGGGCCGCCGTCGGGAGCCTGCGTGCGTGCGGCGAACACGGGCGAGCAGGTGAGGTAGTGATGGCCCGGATGAGAGGCGTTCCACTCGATGCCGCCGGAAAACCAGGCGCCCCGCAGCGCCAGGTTGGCCGTCTGCAGGATCGGGTTGCGCTCCACCAGCTCCCGGCCGTCCTCCAGATCCCGCAGGGAGACCAGCCTTCCGCCCATCTCCGGCAGGAACTCGGCCCGGATCCGGCCGTTGTCCAGCACCACGGAACGGAACACCGCAGGGCGCAGCTCACGCGAAAGATCATCCTGCATCCGGTAAGGCAGGACCCGGAACGCGGTTTCCCATCCGATCCGCTCACTGTCCCCCGGAGGCAGGTTTTCGAGGCGGATGCGCCGTCCCGGTCCGCCCCGGTGCCGGAACATCGGCAACGGATTCTCCGGCCCCGGCAAAGCCGCCGGGACGGCAAAGATGGAGCAGCTCAAACGCACGCCCTCTGCCATCACGGCAGACCGTTTACCCTGGCGAAGCGCCGCCTGTCAAACGCACGGCCCGGGCAGGCGCGCCGCGCCTCCCCCGTAAATCCGGCCCAACAAGCCCGACGTGTAACGTCAGCCGAGACGTTTCCGCAACGAAGAGAGCTGAGCGTTCAGTTCCTGCGGGAACTCGTCTCCAAACTTCCCGAAAAACTCCTCGATGCTGCCGGCCTCCTCGCGCCAGGCATCACGGTCCACCGCAAGCAGTTCGCGGACAGACTCCGGATCCAGATCCAGCCCGTTCAGGTTCAACTCGTTCCCATCCGGGACGATGCCGATGGGCGTCTCCACACCGGCGGCCTCGCCCCTGCAACGCCGGATGACCCACTCCAGCGCCCGGAGATTGTCGCCGAATCCGGGCCAGAGGAATTCGCCCTGCGCGTTCCTTTTGAACCAGTTCACGTGGAAAATGCGCGGAGGCGAAGAGATCCGCTTGCCCATCTCCAGCCAGTGCCGGAAGTAGCGTGCCATGTTGTACCCGCAGAAGGGCAGCATGGCCATCGGGTCCCTCCTGAGCACGCCGGCGGCGGCAGTGGCCGCGGCCGTGGTCTCGCTGGCCATCGTGGCTCCCACGAAGGTTCCGTGCTCCCAGTCCAGCGACTCGTACACCAGCGGAGCGAGCCGGGCCCGCCTGCCTCCGAACAGAATGGCCGAGATGGGAACTCCCGCGGCATCCTCCCAGCGCGGGTCCATCATCGGGCAGTTGCGTGCGGGGGCGGTGAATCGGGCATTCGGATGCGCCCCCGGCTCCGGCGAGTCCGGAGTCCACTCGTTTCCTTTCCAGTCGATGCCGCGCGCGGGCGGGTCCACGCCCATCCCCTCCCACCAGACCGTGTTCTCCGGGGTGAGCACGACATTGGTGAAGATGGTGTCGCGCTTCATGGTCTCCATGGCGTTGGGGTTGGTCTTGTAGCTCGTGCCGGGCAGAACGCCGAAAAATCCTGCCTCCGGGTTGACGGCCCACAGCCTCCCGTCCGGGCCAATGCGCAACCAGGCAATGTCGTCCCCCACCGTGAAGACCCTGTAACCCGGCATGCTCTCGGGGGGGACGAGCATGGCCAGGTTGGTCTTGCCGCAGGCGCTGGGGAAGGCTCCCGCGATATAGGTGGTCTCGCCGTCAGGGCTCTGGACGCCCACAATGAGCATGTGCTCCGCCATCCAGCCCTCTTTCCACCCCAGATAGCTGGCGATGCGGAGCGCCAGACATTTCTTGCCGAGCAGAACGTTTCCCCCGTACCCGGAGCCGTAGCTCCAGATGGTGTTGTCCTCCGGGAAGTGAAGGATGTAGCGGCGGTTGATGTCGAGCTCGCCCCGGCAGTGAAGGCCTTTCGTGAACTCCCTGTCCGTTCCCAGTTCGTCCGCGGCGACCTTCCCCATCCGGGTCATGATCCGCATGTTCAGCACCACGTAGATGCTGTCCGTCAGCTCGATGCCGATCTTGTTGAATGGCGAGCCGGGGACGCCCATGATGAACGGGATGACGTACATAGTGCGGCCCTTCATCGAGCCGTCGAACATCGCCCCGACCTTGCTGTAGGCTTCCTGTGGATCCATCCAGTTATTGGTGGGCCCGGCATCCTCCTTTTTGCGGGTGCAGATGAAGGTCAGGTGCTCGGTGCGGGCGACGTCGTTGTGTGCGGTGCGGTGCAGGACACATCCGGGCAGCTTCTGCTGGTCAAGCTGATGGAGCTCTCCCGTGCGGAAGGCCTGCTCCTCGAGCCGGCTGCGCTCCTCATCGGAGCCGTCTATCCAGACAACACTGTCCGGCTTGCAGAGGGCGATCATCTCCTCGATCCACTGTCTGGCCTCCGGGTGTCGGATCATCGTTACGGTCCTTTCTACTTCTCGGTGGCAAAATCGCAGAGCGGGCAAGTGGCCCGGGCCTCGCCCGGCGGCAGGTGTGTCCCGCTCAGGTGACTATGTTGTAGCATTTGCGCTGCATTCGCAGATTGTCCGGAGGGGCCGCCGAGGGCCAGCCGGACTTTGTGAGGATTTTCACATACTGATGCCAAAATGTCAACCCCCCGGGCGGACCAGGCCCGAACACTGCCCGCCGACTGTCAGGGAGGTCCGGCTGGAAACGGCGAGGGGTAGAGTCGAAGCTGACGTCAGAACCCGGCGAGAACGGTCCGGCCGTCCTCGCGGTCAGGAGCCGGCCCGGATGAAGCGCCAACGCGCTTCAGAGCGTTGCGGGTGTCGATGATGGTCCGGGCGTGCCGGAGCACCTGCTCGTACGGGATGGTCGAGTGGTCGGTGCAGATGATGACGCAGTCCGCAGCGTGGATTGTCTCCGGCGACAGTTCCACCGAGCGCAGCCGCAGGCCGTTCAGATCGAACTCCGGCACGAGCGGATCGTGGAATTCCACGGACGCCCCGGCGGCCATCAGGCGCTCGATGACCCTGAGGGAAGGCGACTCGCGGACGTCGTCGATGTCCTTCTTGTAGGCGACCCCGAGCACCAGCGCCCGCGACCCGGGAAGGTCCCGGCCCAGCTCCTCGAGGCTCGCCCGCACCCGCTCGACCACGCGATCCGGCATGGAATCGTTGATCTCGTTGGCAAGCTCCACGAAGCGAAGCGTGCAGCCGTACTGCCTGGCCTTGTAGAGCAGATACTGCGGGTCCACGGGGATGCAGTGCCCGCCCACGCCCGGACCCGGGTAGAACGGCATGAACCCGAACGGCTTGGTGGCCGCGGCACTGATGACCTCCCAGACATCGATGCCCATCCGCTCGCAGAGCCCGGCGATCTCGTTGGCGAGCGCGATGTTCACATGTCGGAACGTGTTTTCGTAAAGCTTGGCCATCTCGGCCACGCGGGGGCAGCTCACCCGCACCACCCGCTCCGCCACGAGCGAGTAGACCGCCTCAGCCAGATACGTCGCCTCCTCCGTGGTTCCAGCGACCAGTTTTGCCGTGTTGCGCACGTTGAAGTCCGGGTTGCCCGGGTCGATGCGCTCGGGAGAGAAGGCGAGATGAAAGTCCCGGCCCGCCCTCAGTCCGGATTCCTCCAGCACGGGCTGAAGGATCTCCTCCGTGGTCCCGGGGAACGACGTGCTTTCCAGAATGACCAGATGGCCCGGCTTCAGCCGCTTCGAGACCGTTGCGGCGGCCGAGCGGATGTAGGACAGGTCCGGGTCGTTGTCGCGCCCGCACGGCGTCGGAACGCAGATGATGACGACGTCGGACAGCGTGATATGGCGGTCATCGGAGGTGGGCAGAAACAGCCCGTCCAGAACCAGGCTGCGGATCGCCTCCGAGGGAACGTCGCGGATGTAGCTTTCGCCTGCCTGCAACCGGGCGACCTTCTCGCGGTCCACATCGAGTCCCGCGACCTGCACGCCGTTGCGCGCGAACTCGATGGCAAGGGGAAGACCGACATACCCGAGCCCGACCACCGTCACCCTGATCTGCCGGCCATTGATGCTGTTCAGAAGCTCCATCAAGAAACCCTCATTCCCTCGCGGACCAGAAGCGACCCGGATGTCCAGGCTGATTCCAACAACCGGGTCCCTGACCCGCAACTCCCGTCCGGCGGACGCATTATAGTTATAGGAAACTCCGGCCGTCAACCGTAGAGGGAGTCCGCTACGGCGCTGAAAATCCTCCCGGGCTTCCCGCCACTTCAATCGGTGATCGCCAGGAAGGTCAGCGCCAGATTCCCCAGAATCCGGGTAACGTCCGATATCGTTTCCCAGCCGCTTCGCGGCGCGCTCAGAGCCCGCGGCGGGACGATGATGATATCCCCCAGCCGGACAGTCCCGGCGTCTTTGACCCGGCGGATCTCGCCGCCGGCACGGACGATCACTGTGTTCTTGCGGTCGGCGTCCCTTGCATAGCCGCCCACTTGCCGGATGTAGTCCTCCGCCGTCATCCCTTCGCGGAAGACCACCACAGACGGGCTCACCACCGCTCCCGCCACGGAGACCACCAGCGGACGCCGCGGGATGTAGAGCGTATCGCCGTCTTCCAGAGGAAGGTCTTCCGCCGAGCCGGGCGCCTCGAGCCCCTTCGGAAGGTCGATCGGCAACCGCATGCTGGCCACCACGCTCTCGACCGTCCGGGCCTGCTCCAGCGACACCTCACCCGCCGGCAGAGGGCCCATCCGGCTCGCCTCCGCCGCCAGCCGGTTCAGGCCCGCTGCGGCCGCGCTCGCTTCGGCCGCCCTTGCATCCGCGGAAGACGGCACCGCCGGAACCGCGTTGGGCGATACCGGCTTCGGAGCGATCCCGTATTTCGCCATCTCCAGCTCCCGGATCTGCCTGGCCAGATCCTTCTGCGCCCGCTGGATCTCGGCGGCCACCTCCAGCTGGCGTTCGGAGAGCAGGGCGGGCGTCTTCCGCACGAACACAGCGCCCTCCGGGAAAGCCTCCTCCGTCAGGCCGCCCGCCCGCGCCACGAGGCTGGAGACTCTCTCCCCCTCCTGCAGGAGCGCATACGTGCCTGGATAGCGCACGCGGCCGGTGATCGTCACCAGCCGCGCCGTGCGGCGCGCGTCGGAGACCTCCTTCACGGAGACCTGATCGCCGTCGGCCAGCAGGATGTTGTCGGACTCCTCCCCCTCCATGGCGCGGTCCAGGTTGACGTTGAGGATCTGAGTCTGCCGACCCCCCTCCGCCTGCCGGGCCACCTCCACCACCCGGTGGGCCTCCGGTCTGGCTCCGCCCGCCGCGATGATCAGATCCCTGAGCCGCATCCCGTCCACGCGGTCATAGATTCCCGGCCGGCTGACCTGACCGGCGATGGTGACCGTGCGGTCCAGGGCAGCCGCTTCCTGCACGGAGTAGACGACCACACGGTCCTTCGGACGCAGCTGAACGTCCTGTTCCGCGTCCCCGGCCATGGCCCGCCCCAGATGGACGCTCAGCATCTGCGTGGAGCCGTCATCGCGGGTGCGCAGGATCGTCGCCCGCTCCAGATAGATCTCCTCGTCCGCGAAGCCCTCCGCACGGCGGACCAAGTCCGAAAGGCGCATCCCCTCGGAAAGCTCATACTCGCCCGGCCGGCGCACCGGTCCCGAGATCTCCACCCGGTTCACAGCATCCTGCAGAACGGGCTGCACCAGCAGCAGGTCGCCATGCTGCAGGGGAAACTCCCAGTCGGGAGAGTCCGGAGAAGCAAGCGTGAGATCCAGCAGGACCTTGCGCGAGCCCCCGACCACACGCTCCACCCTCACGCTGCTGAGCGAAGCCTGCCCGCCCGGGCCTCCCGCCATCCCCATCACGGTCCGGACGCTCGTCTCTCCCAGCAGTTCGAAGATCGCCTGCCGGCGCACCTCGCCTTTCACCGTTACCGTGGGCCCGATGGCCGGCACGAAGACCGAATCACCGCTCTGCAACGTGATGTCGCCGCTGCGGTCTCCCTCGAGAAGCAGCCGGTAGAGGTCGGCCGTCGCGATGGTCTTCCGGTTCCGCTGCACCGTGACCTTCCTCAGCGATCCCGCATCTGTCGGACCGCCGGCCACATAGAGCGCGTTCAGGAGTGTCGAGAGACCGGGAAGGATGTAAGCGCCGGGCTTTTTCACCTCCCCGATGACGAAGACCTGAATGGGACGGATCGACAGGATGCGGGCCTGAGCGGACAGGGACGGGAACTTGGAGCGCGTCTCGCGTGCGATGACGCGCCCGGCGGCCGCGATGGTCAGGCCGCTCACGCGGACAAATCCGACGTTGGGGATGCGCAGCCGGCCCTCGGAGTCCACGGTCTCCTTCAGGACGGTCTCCTGTCCCGCAGGAGAGCTCAGAACCACCTCGACAATATCGCCGGGCCCGAGCGGATACTCCGCCGGTGGAGGCAGGTTGGGGATCGGCTGGAAGCCCTCCGTCACCCGGTCAAAGAAGTCGTGACCGAACAGCCGGATTTCGGGAAGCGGGGCGGGAAGCAGCCCCTCGAGCTCTTCCGGAGTCGGAACCCCGGGCGTCGGCGGAGCTGCGGCGGGCGGCTGCTCCGGCGCAGGGGGCGGAGGCTGGGTGGCGGGGTAGGGCGGGAACGTTGCCGGCTGCTCCGGTTCGGCCGGGGCGGGACGGCCTGTTTTGCCCGCTCCGTCCGGGGGAGAAGGAAGGGTAACCGAGTAACGGTCCCGGTCGTCCCGCGCCGGACGGGTGGCCGTCTGCGCCAGGACGCCTTCCGCGAGCAGGCTCAGGGCTATCAGCGCCGCCAGACGAAATCCGTTTCCTCTCAGCATCCCCGGTCCTTGAAGAATCTGCCGCGCGCGGACGGGACCAGCGGACCCCGGCCTCACGGCGCACGGCCGAGTTAGTATACCACACTCCGTCCCGCGACTGCACAGCCCGCGGCCGACGGGGGCATCCGCCCTGTACGGCAAAGCGCCCGGACCGCGGGGGTCCGGGCGCCGATTCTTCTCTGTGGCGGCAATCGGATCTTCCCGTCTCCTGGCGGCGTAGCCGGAGACGGGAAACGGCTTTCAGGAACCGGCCAGAAGCGAGTCCATCGGGATCAGTCCCAGGCGGGTGGCCCGCCGGAAAGCCTGCACCCGGTTGGAGACGTGCAGCTTCTCGTAGATATTGGCCAGATGAAAGTCCACGGTCCTCTTGCTCACGTACAGGGCGTCCGCGATGTCTTTGCTGGTCCTTCCCTCTACCACCAGGGACAGCACCTCGATCTCTCGCGGGGTCAGTTTGATTGTCCGCTCTTCCTGAGCCCCAGGAATTCCGACAGTCGACATCCGGTGTCTCCTTTCCCTGTTCGCCGCTATCAAGATGTTTCCACATTCGCAAAAGCCATCCCAAGTGCTTTTGCGCCATCCGTCGGCGGCGGCAGGGGCCAACCTTGGCGTATGCTGGATTGCTGTCCTCCCGTAACCGCGCCCGGGGGACCACCGGCACCGGGCGGTCCGCGCCTGTGGCGCGCCCTCACCGAAAGACTTGTTCCGTCCCCGCGCTCTCATCTGAGAAGAAAAGTTCAGAGAACGCCTCCCGCGCGCGGGCGGCCGCTGAGGGCGCGGGGCACAGCTCCGGCAAGGGTCCCGGGTCACGTCCCGCGGGGGCTTTGCGGGCGCGCCGGCAGGTGGCATAATGGAAGCGTCGCACGAGCGGAAGCGACCGCCGCGGAGGAAATGGCCCGATGGGAAAATCCGTCCTGCTGATGCGTCTGGTGGAACTGCTCCGGGAGAGCCCGGGGATGTCCGCCGCCGAGATCGCCCGGGAGCTGAACAAGTCCGAACGCACGATCTACCGCTACATCAGGGACCTGACGGATGAGCTCGGCATCCCGGTCGAGTGCAACGGTGGCTACCGGCTTGCCGGCGACGCTCGGCTGACGCCCATCAACTTCACGCCGGAGGAGGTGATGGCCATCAGGATGGCGCTCAACGCGGCCCCGCTGCGCAAGACCGAGCCTCTGGCCCGCCATGCAGGCTCCGCGCTCCGCAAGGTCGAGACGACCATGTCCGACACTGCCCGCAAGTACAGCGAGCGGGCAAAAGGAAAAGTGTTCATCGTCCCGCCGACTCCCACTCCGGTGCAGCTCAAGGAGACCCTTCTGCCTCAGATCGAGGAAGCGCTGCTGAACGAAAAGACGCTGCGGCTGCGCTATTGGTCCGCAAACGCGCCTGCGGCCGCCGACCGCCTGTACGACCCCTACGCGCTGGTCTTCCGTAGCCGGCACTGGTATCTGCTGGGCTACTGCCACTCGCGCAAGCAGGTCCTCCAGCTCAGACTGGACCGCGTGCTCTCCGCGACGCCAACCGGAGACAGCTTCAGGCGTCCGGAAGACTTCTCGGTCGAGAAATTCTACAGGAACAGCTGGGAGATCATGACGGGAGATCCCGTGCGGGTACAGATTCTGTTCGATGCCGCGGTGGCGCGGCGCATCAAGGAGACCGTGCGGCACCCCACGCAGAAGGTGACGGACCGCGAGGACGGCAGCATCATCTTCTCGGCCGAGGTGGCGGGACTGGAGGAGATCGGACGCTGGGTTCTCACCTTCGCCGGGCATGCGAGGGTGCTGAGCCCGCCCGAGTTCGTGGAATGGATGACCGACCGGGCGAGGGAGCTATCCCGTAACTATCCCGTGGGGAGCGGCTCCATAGATCAGAGGGCTGTCTGATTCCGGATGACCCTGTCCCGGCGCATTCCTCCTGCGGCCGGGGCGCGCGGCGACTTCCCCTGGACGGCCGACCGGCAACGCCTCAGGCAAACCGGCCGTCCGAACGCGTTCGAGCGACGGCGTCGCGGCTTGATTCCATCCAACCGCTGGACGCCTCCGGGCGCTGATCGAACTGCGGGATATAGGGCTTGATGTCCAGAAGTGGTGTGCCGTCGAGAACATCCGCGCCCTTGAAGCGCACGATGTTTCCGCTTACCGAGACCAGACGGACGATCGAAAGCCCGATGCGCGAGGGCCGCAGGGGCGACCGGGTGGCGAACACGCCCCGCTCAGCGGTATCCAGGTAGGGAACCACCAGCAACTCCACCCGGGGCGCTCTGTGAAAGTGATAGATGAGGATGATGTGGCTGAAGAGGGCGAGATCTCTCAGGCCGGGAGCAAACCGCTCCAGAACGACCGCTTCGCCCTCCACATCCTCCGCGCCGACCGGCTGGATCGGCATGTCTTCCAGGCGGGTGAACGGGGTCCGGATGACGCCGATCACCGGAACCTCCACCCGCTCCTCCCCCGGGCTTTTCACGCTGGCACTCTCCTTTCCGGGTTCCTGCGTCACCGCTGGAAGATCTTCTCAAGGGTGTCGCGGTCCAGACGGACCATGATGGGCCGGCCATGGGGACACACGTACGGATTATCGCACTGCAGCAGCTGCTCGAGCAGCGAGCGCATCTCCGCCTCCGACATCCGGTCGCCGGCCTTTACCGCCGCCTTGCAGGCCGCGCTGGTCACCACAGCCTCGCGCGGCGCCAGCATCTTTCGCTGCAAAGTCAGCTCCGCCACCTCGCAGAGCATGTCTCGCACCGTCTGCTCCACGTCGGAGAGCTTGATTCCGGCCGGGACACCGCGAAGCAGCACGGCGTCCGGCCCGAACTGTTCCAGCACGAAGCCCAGCTCCGCGAACTCTCTCAGCCTCTCCATCACGATGCCCGCCTCCCTGCGCGAGAGCTCCAGCGTGACGGGGACGGCGAGCATCTGAACAGGGTTCTCCGCAGCGCGCGAGCGGAACCGTTCGTAGAGTACCCGTTCGTGGGCGACGTGCTGGTCGATGATGGCAAGACCGTTCGGCGTCTCGACGACGATGTAGGTCCCGGCCACCTGTCCCAGAATGCGGATGCGGGAGGGATCCAGCCCCTGGTCCGCGATGTGGGACGATTCGGGCCGGACAGCAGGGGCGCCGCTCGATGAAGGCTCCTGAGGCGGGGGCGGGGCGTACAGCCGGTGCGCATCCGGCGCCGCCCCCACCGGGCGCGAGGGCCACGCCGACCCCACCGCCTGCGCGGACGGCTCGAAGGAAAACCCGGCGCCCTGCGGCACCAGGGCGGGACCGGCAGGCGCCGGTGCCACGCGGGGCACCAGCCCTTTCCCGACGAGCGCCTCGCGAAGCGTGTGGAACACGAGCGAGTGCGCTTCCCGCTCCCGCACGAACTTCACCTCCGCCTTGCGCGGGTGGACGTTGACATCCACGAGGTCGGGAGGAACCTCCAGCAGAACCACAACGATCGGAAAGCGCCCGTGGGGAAGCAGCCCGGCGTAAGCCTCATCCACGGCGTGCGAGAGCAGGCGGCTGGCGATGGGCCGTCCGTTGACGAAAAGATACTGCTGGGAACGGTTGGGCCGGGTCCGGGTGGGGGGCGCAAGATATGCCCGCAGGGACATCACGGACTGCGCCTCCGCCGGGATCAGCTCCCGCGCCACCTGGCGCCCGAACACACTGACCAGTGCGGCGATGACGTCCCCTCCCGGATGGCTGAAGCTCTCCTGCTCGCCGTGGCGCACGGAGAAGGTCACCTCCGGGCGGGCGATCGCGAGCCTCTGCAGGAAGTCCAGGCTCCGGGCAAGCTCGGTCTGGGCGCTCTTCAGGAATTTGCGGCGGGCGGGAACGCTCTCGAACAGGCGGGACACGCGGACAGTGGTGCCGGGAGGCGCGCCGGCGGGCTCGCATTTCACCGTCACTCCCGCGCGGATGAGCACCCGCGTAGCCTCCCCGGACTCGCGCGGGCGCGTGATCAGCTCGAATTCGGAGACGGAAGCGATGCTGGGAAGCGCCTCTCCCCGGAAACCGTAGGTCGTGATGCGGAACAGGTCCTCGGCGGAGGAAATCTTCGACGTGGCGTGCCGTTCGACGGCCAGCAGCGCCTCCTCCGCGGTCATTCCGGCTCCGTCGTCGCGGACCTCGATCCGTTCGCGCCCGCCGTCCTCCAGCAGGACGCTGATGCGGCGCGCCCCGGCGTCCAGCGAGTTCTCCACCAGCTCCTTCACCACGGAGGCCGGGCGTTCGATGACCTCTCCGGCCGCGATGCGGCTGGCGATCTCGGGCGGGAGGATGACGATGGAGGGACGCGCAGCCGTCCGCGGCTGGCTATCTGTTAAGGATAAATCCTGCATCTACCCGGACAACGCTTTCCAGGACCACCGCCTCCGTCCGTCCTCCACCACCGGCCACATTGTAGCAGAAGCGCCTCACTCCTCCGCGGCCTCTTTCTGGAGCTGCCAGAGCACCGTAAGCGCCTCCACGGGGGTCATGGTGGAGATGTCCATCTTCTTCAGCTTTTCCACCACGGGCGAGGGAGCGGCTTCGAAGAGCGTAAGCTGCCGGACCTGAGCCGGGGCCGGCGACCGGCGCGGCGACACCGCCGTGCCGTGTTCGTCCTCCTCCAGCTCCCTGAGCACCTCCTGAGCGCGCGCCACCACCTCTTCCGGGAGCCCCGCGAGCCGCGCCACCTGGATGCCGTAGCTGCGGTCCGTTCCGCCGGGCATGATCCTGTGAAGCCAGATGATCCGGTCCGCCTCCTCGCGCACCGCCACCCGGTAGTTCCGAACGCCGGGAATCCGGGAGGCAAGCTGGTTCAGATGATGATAATGCGTGGCGAACAGCGTCTTGATGCGCGCTTCAGCCAGAAACTCGGCAACGGCCCACGCGATGGAGAGCCCGTCGAACGTGCTTGTCCCCCTCCCGATCTCGTCCAGCAGGACGAGGCTGCGGGAGGTGGCGTTGTTCAGGATGTTCGCCGTCTCCGTCATCTCCACCATAAACGTGCTGCGCGCGCTGGCCAGCTCGTCGCGCGCGCCGATGCGGGTGAAGATGCGGTCGACGACCCCGATCTTCGCCCGGTCCGCCGGGACGAAGCTGCCGATCTGCGCCAGAAGCACGATGAGCGCGGTCTGGCGCAGATACGTGCTCTTGCCCGCCATGTTCGGGCCTGTGATGATGAGCAGGCAGTCGTCCCGGGTGTCCACCTTGACGTCGTTCGGGACGAACGCGCCCATACCCAGGCTTTTCTCCACCACCGGATGCCGGCCGGCCTGCACCAGGATCTCGTCGGAGCCGTCCACCTCAGGGCAGACCCACCGGTTCACGTGAGCGGTCTCCGCCAGGCTCGCCAGAGCGTCCAGCTCCGCCACCGCCCGCGCCAGCGACAGCAGCTGCCCGGCCCGGGCTGCGACCGACCCGCGCACCTGAGCGAAGAGCTCCTGTTCCAGCGCCACAGCCCGCTCCTGAGCGCCCAGCACCGTGGCTTCGTGCTCTTTCAGCTCGGGGGTGATGTAGCGTTCGGCGTTGGTGGTGGTCTGCTTGCGGATGTAATGGTCCGGCACGAGGGCGGTGTTGGCCTTCGAGACCTCGATGTAGTACCCGAACACCGAGTTGTAGCCCACCTTCAGGCTCTTGATGCCCGTGCGCTCCCGCTCCTGCGACTCGATGCGGGCGATCCACTCGCGCCCCCCGTGCGCCACATCCCTGAGCGCGTCCAGCTCGGAGGAGTATCCCGGCCGGATGACCCCTCCCTCCCTCACGTGCAGCGGGGCGGACTCGTCGATGGCGGCGGCAATCTCCTCAGCCAGACCTTCGGGCGGACGGCAGCGCTCCGCCAGGCCGCGGATCAGGGACGCATCCGCCCGCAACGCCGTTTCGGACAGACGGGCGGTCCTCTCCAGCGACCGCGCCAGCGCCAGCAGGTCCCGCGGGCCGGCCACGCCCGAGGACGCGCGCGCCGCGATCCGCTCGACATCCTGCACCCCGGAGAGCAGGTCCCTGATATCCCCCCGCAGCAGAATGTCCTCGACCAGCGTCCGCACGCCCGCCTGGCGCTCGCGGATGGCCTCGAGATCGAGCAGCGGTTGCTCCAGCCACCGCCGCAGCAACCGCGCTCCCATGGGGGTCCGCGTGCAGTCCACCACGCGAAGCAGTGTGGCGCCGGAATCTTCGTTCTGCGATGCGGTCAGCTCCAGGTTCCAGCGCGTCGCGGAATCCAGCTGCATGTAGCGCTCAGCGGAGTAGGTGGAAAGCGAGCGCAGATGCGCCAGGGACCCCGGGTTCGAGGCCCGCAGATACGTGAGGATCAGCGCTGCGGCCTCCTGCGCCTGCTCCAGCTCCTCGCAGCCGAATCCCAGCAGGCTGGCGACGCCGAAGTGCTCCAGCAGCGTCTGGCGCGCTCCCGCGGCGAACGCGCCGTTCCGCGACACCGGAGTGACCAGGCGGCAGCCGGCAGCCCGCAACGGCTCGGAGAGGTCTTCATCGCGGTCCGAGATGACGCACTCGGCAGGCCTCAGCCGCTCGATCTCGGCCAGCGCCTCGCCCAGATGCCTCTCTCCCGCGAACTGAGTGACCAGAAACTCCCCCGTGGAGACATCCGCCACGGCCACGCCGGACGCGGACGTGCCCGGCGCCAGCGCGGCCAGAAAGTTGTTGGCGGAAGCCGGCAGGAAGCTGTCCTCCAGAACCGTGCCGGGCGAGACCACGCGGGTGACCTCCCGACGGACCAGCCCCTTCGCCTTCTTCGGATCCTCCATCTGGTCGCAGACGGCCACACGCAGGCCCGCGGCCAGCAGGCGCGCCACGTATCGCTCCAGGGCGTGGTAGGGGACGCCGCACATCGGGCGCCCGTCCCGCCGCGTCAGCACGATCTCCAGAATGGGGGCCGCCTTCTCGGCGTCCTCGTCGAACATCTCGTAAAAATCCCCCATCCGGAACAAGACGATGACGTCCGGATACTGCTGCTTGACAGCGGCATACTGTCTCTGCATGGGGGTCTGTCTGGCGGTCATTGTGCGTGTGCCGGGCGCGTCCCCGAAACGATTGAAGCCTTCCCGCGAGGGAACCGCGCCGCCCAGACGATTATACAGACCCGGTCATGAGGGGGCAAGCCGGGCCTGTTGTTGCCCGCCCCGGCAGGGTGGAGGTATGCTGTGGAAACATCCGGCGGCCGCAGGCGCCCCGGCCCAGGCGCGCCGGGACGCCTGCCTGCAGCCCGCCAGTGCGGGAAGAAAGGACCGTGACACCATGAGACTCATCGTCAAGACCCTGCTGATCGTTCTGACGGGAGCCCTGGCGATTGCGGCGCCGGCCGGGGCGGCGCCCGAGGGTGAGCCCCTCGCTGCGGACATCGCCATCTACGGCGGCACGCCCGGCGGCATCGCGGCGGCGCTCGCCGCCGCGCGGCTGGGCTCGAGCGTGGTGCTGGTGGACCGTAACGCCCACATCGGAGGTCTGATGTCGAACGGGCTGGGGGCGACCGACATCAAGAAGCGCGGGGCTGTGGGCGGAATCTTCCTGGAGTTCGTCCGCGCCGTGCGCGACCATTACGCGAAGCAGTACGGCGAGGACTCCCAGCAGGTCAAAGACTGCAACAACGGATACTACTTCGAGCCCCACGTCGCCGAGCTGCTGTTCGAGCGGATGCTTGCCGCGCAGAGGGAACGGATCACCGTCTTCCGCCGCTGCGAGCTGGAGGCGGCGCACAGGAAGGGAAGCCGCCTGAGCGCGTTCACGTTCCGCAGTCTGGAAACAGGCGAGCGCAGGACCGTGAGGGCAAAGGTGTTCATCGACGCCACCTACGAAGGCGATCTGGCCGCCATGGCCGGGGTCCCCTACCGGGTGGGGCGCGAGCCCCGCAGGCTTCACGGGGAGCCTTACGCAGGGGTCATCTACTGGGGCTACCAGGACAAGATCTACTACGACGACGAGTCCACCGGCGAGGGCGACAGCCGCATCCAGGCCTACAACTACCGCCTCTGCCTGACCGACCGCCCCGACAACCGGGTGCCCATTGAAAAGCCCGCGAACTACGACCCACGAGAGTACCGCATCCTGCGCCGGCAGATCTGGGCGGGCCAGGTGAAGAGCTTCCACGAGGTGGTGCACGTGGTGCGGATGCCGAACGGGAAGAGCGACACCAACAACCATACCATCCCGCTTCTCTCCACGGACCTGCCGGAGGAGAACTACCCGTATCCGGAGGCCGGCTGGAAGTGGCGGGAGAAGTTCGCGGAGCGCCTGAGGGACTACACGCTGGGCCTGCTGTACTTCTGCCAGAACGACCCCACGCTGCCCGAGAGCTTCCGGGCGGAGGCGCGCAGGTGGGGACTGGCGGCCGACGAGTACACCGACAATGGCAACTTCCCGCGGCAGATCTACGTGCGCGAGGCCAGGCGCATCGTCGGCGAGTATGACTTCCGGGCGCAGGACTGTCTGCTGGATCCCCGCCTGGACCGCACGCCGGTGCAGCCCGCTTCGATCGGTTGCGGCTCCTACGAGATGGACAGTCACGCCACCCGGAAATACGAACCGGGATACCCCGTGCTGGAAGGACTCCTCGGCGTGTGGCAGTATTCCCAGCCCTATCAGGTGCCCTACGGCGTCATCGTCCCCCGAAAGGTGGACGGGCTGCTGGTGACGGGCGCCATCTCCGGGACGCATATGGGGTTCAGCACGCTGCGGATGGAGCCCTGCTGGATGGCGATGGGCCAGGCGGCAGGCACGGCCGCGCATCTGGCCATCAAAAGCGGCGTCGAGGTCCGCCGCGTGGATATGCTGCGGCTGCAAAGACAGCTTCTCGAAGACGGCGCGGTGATTATGTATTTCGAGGACGTCCAGTTCCAGGATCCGCACGCGAAGGCCATCCAGTTCTTCGCGACGCACGGCGGAACACTTTTCCCGACCTACTATTCCAGACAGAACGTTCCGGCCACCCGCGCTGAGGCGGCTCAGTATCTGGACCTGGCGCGGCAGCTGGGCCTGTGGTCCAGACGCCCGCAGAAGGTGAGGGGATCGTTCGTGGACGTTCCTGACGACCATCCCGCGGCGCCCGCGATCCGCGCCCTTGCCGGGCGCGGGCTGTTCCAGCGCGAGCTTCGGGAGGGTGAGTTCCGGCCGCTGGAGTCCATCACGCCCAACCAGCTCAGGCGCTGGTTTCAGGAGGCGGGACTGGACATCCAGATTCCCGACAGCGTGGGGCGGGCCTGGGTCCGCCGGGGTCCACTGCTGGGAATGCTTTACACGCTGACGGAAAAGCTGGAGCGCAAGTAGGGCACCGGCACCCGTTCCGTACAGGCCCGCGGGGTCCGGCCGGTGCCCCGGCACGGACCCCGCTCAATAGCGTTCCGCTTCGCTAACTGCCACTCAGAAAGACGACACCCTCTTCGCCCGGGTTCCCCGCCATACTCCGGACGGACGCGGGGCGGCTACTGCAGATGGCTCCGGATGAACTCCAGAACCTCGGCGCTGTGGCCGTCCACCTTGACCTTAGGAAAGACCTTGCGGACCACGCCCTCCCGGTCGATGACGAACGTGCTCCGAACGATGCCCCAGGTCTTCTTGCCGTACATGTTCTTCTCCTGCCAGACTCCGTAGGCTTCCGTCACAGAGCCATCCGTATCCGCCAGCAGGGGAAACGGCAGGGAATATTTCTGGCTGAACTTTTGATGGGAAGCCACATCGTCGCGGCTGACGCCCAGCACGACGGTATCCAACGCCTGGAAATCGGCAAGACTGTCACGGAAAGAACACGCCTCGGTGGTGCAGCCCGGGGTATCATCCTTCGGGTAGAAATAGAGGACCACGTTGTTCTTCCCCTGGTACTGAGCAAGGGAAACCGTCTCCCCTGTGGATGCCGGAAGCGAAAAATCCGGGGCCTTCTGTCCTTCAGCGATCATTGCCTGTATCGGAACCTCCTCTGAGTACGGCAAAAGAAACGTGGTCGTGACCGCGCGGGTTCCCCCGGCACACCCGGGAACGTGGCGACGCCCGGGCAGGGCACCGGGCCGGGCTGTCGAAGAGCGCCGGGATTGCCGATCATTCTGGCGACGCCCGCGAGCGGCCGCCCCCGTCCAGGGAGGGAGCGGGGTTTAGCACTGACTCAGCGGAGACGGATATCGATGGCAAGCATTCTGGTCGTCGAAGACGACAAGATCAACGCGAAACTGTTCGAGCTGGTGCTGTCCAGGGTGGGTGGCTTCTCCGTAAAGGTGACCGAGGACGCCAGTGAGGTCATCAGGATCGCAGCCGAAGGCAAGGCGGACCTGATCCTGATGGATGTCTCTCTCTCCAACACCGAGTACGACGGCGTCCCGGTGGACGGTATCGATCTGACCCGCCTCCTGAAGCAGGACGCGCGGACCTCTTCCATTCCCGTCGTGCTGACCACCGCGCACGCTCTCCGGGGGGACAGGGAACGGTTCCTGGAGGAGTCTGGAGCGGACGGCTACATCTCCAAGCCCATCGAAGACAACCGGGCGCTGGTGGCCATGGTCCGGGAGCTGCTGAACGCAGGCGAGCAGCAACTTTCGCGCGCGGCCTGACGCGGGCCGCCTGGCGGCTTCAAAAGGCGACTTCGGGCTTGCCGAGGGGCCCGTGGCAGGCATTGCAGCCGCTTGGCTCGTGGCAGAGCGCGCACGAGGCCATCCCGGCCTTCGCGTCTTTCGCGTGCCCCATCAGATAGTTGGCCCCGTGGCTCGACGGCCGTTTGCCGCCGGGCCCGTGGCATTTCCCGCACGTGTCCCTGGTGTGACAGACCGAGCAGTTCGCCGCCGGGGCCGCGGCGGGCTTTCCGTGCGCCACCAGCCAGTCGGGTCCGTGCGACGCCGGGCGGACTCCGGTGTGGCAATCGTCGCAGAACTTCCGGGAGGTGTGGCAGGTGGCGCACGACCTCCGCTCCGCGAGCCACATCCTGCCGTGGCCGCCATCCAGGAAGCCCTTCGCGAGGTGCGAACGCGGCTTGCTCCGCGAGTGGCACGCCTGGCAGTAAGAGGACGAGTGGCACTTCCCGCAGAGCTTCGGGCTCTTCGAGGCCTGGCCGCCGTGAGTCTGCGCGAACCCTGCCGGATGCGGCATCGGGACTCCGTGGCACTCCTCGCACCAGCTTTTCAGGTGGCAGACGCTGCACCGCGCATCGGCCCTGAGGGACGCCCCGCCGTGCGCCTTCGTCCAACCCTTCGCGTGCGACTGCGGCCGTGCGGAAACGTGGCAGGCCAGGCAGAACTTCCAGGTGTGGCAACTGTCGCAGGTGTCTTCCCGGCCAGTTGACGCGGCCGCGTGCGTCCGGCGGAAGTCCTTCGCGGCGTGAGAGGCCGGGATCCTGCCGGTGTGGCAGGACTCGCAGAAGGACGGGCGGTGGCAGGACTCGCATTCGGCGGCCTGCCTGCGTCCCACGACGGCGTGGGCGTTGCGGAAGCCCTCCGGATGCGGCATCTGCTCCAGGTCCACCCGCTGGAGCTGCACGTGGCTGGCCGGAGCGGGACGCGGCGCCTCCTTCACGTGGCAGACGGCGCATCCGGCGCTCGCCTGCACTCCGTCGTGACACGCGGTGCAGCGGGCCATGGCCGCTGCGCCGCCGGTCTTCTCCCGCGCGTGACCGGCATCCACGTGGCAGTAGGTGCAGGAGATGCCCCGTTCGATGTGCGCCCGGTGGGAGGTGCGCACTCCTTCCCGGGTGACTGTCCCGGGCATCTGCGCGTGGCACTTCTCGCAGCTGGTGTCCGGGACGTCCGCCCGGACCAGCTCTCCGGAGCGGGGGTCGCGCGCGTGCCGGGTGATCAGCGCCTCGCTCTGGAACTTCAGCCGCACCATCGTCCAGAACCCGGGCTGCACGTGGCAGCTCTCGCACGCGACCTCCCGGTGCGTGGACTGCTTCCAGCTCAAGTAGGGGGCACGCATCTCGTGACAGCTGGTACAGACGATGGGGCTGGAAGAGGCGGTGGCGTAGGTCAGCGCCCCCGCGACGGCGGCGAGCAACACGGCCGCCGCAGCAACGATGCGGACCCGGAGAGACCTTCGAGGACCGGATGGCGGCGCCTGCGTCACGGACGTTCCTCCTCCGGCCCTTCCGCGGGCGCGGCAGGCTCCTCTGCCCCCTGTTCCGCTGCGGCCTCCTCTTCCGGCGGCAGATCAGTGCGCTCCTCCGCTCCGGCCGCCGGTGCGGCATCCGGCGCCTCGTCAGCCTGCTCGTCCACCGGCTGCTGTTCCTGCGGCGCGGGCTCCGCCTCCCCGGCGCCGGGCTCCGGGCCGGCCTCCTCCGGCGCCGGCGGGGGTTCCTGCGAAACCGCAGCCACCGGCTGAACGGGCGGCTCTTCCACCTCCGGCAGCCCCTCGCCCTGAAGCTCGGCCCTCAGGCGCTCGTACTCGAGGCGGTGCTCTTCCTTCAGGTCGCCCAGGCGGATCTGCCCGTCCAGCCAGGTGGTGTTCATCGGCCATATGGAAGGCTTGTAATGGACGTGATAGAAGTGCCAGATGGTGATGGCCAGAAACGCCAGCACCGCTTCATCGCTGTGCACGACGTGGCAGACGTCCAGCGCCCATTTGGGAACGACCTGCAGGGCGATGTGCGGGAACCAGAGGGCCAGCCCTGTCACCCCCATGATCACCGAGCCCCACCCCACGGCCATGTAGTCGAACTTCTCGTAGAGCGTGAACTTGCCCGAGGGCGGAAACTCCGGGCTGATGCCGAAAAGATACTTCAGGATGCCCAGGGCGCGCTTCGGATCGTCCCGCTCCGGCAGCATCCGCAGGAACTCCCTCCAGCCCCTGGGACTGGTCAGCACCCAGAGCACGTGCCACACCCCGGCCAGCAGAAGAATGGCGCCCATCAGACGGTGGACGGCGCCCCGGGCCGTCACCCCGCCCACCGCATCGATGATCCACTGGGAGATGGTCCAGTCCGGGAACTTGATGGGGAACCCGGTGATCACCAGCAGGATGAACGAGGTCAGCAGGATCTGGTGCTGCAGCAGCTGGACGCGCGTGAAACGGGGAACCTTCACCGCATCCAGCGGATCGCCCGCTTCGCGCGGCTGCCGGAGGTCCTTCGGTGTCCGCCACCGCCGGAACGAGTCCAGCACCACCAGCGAGGTCAACCCCAGGACCGTCCCGTACGTGAAGATGCCGAACAGGATGCCCACCCAGTATACGGCGCGGTCGCGGGCGGGCGAGGGGTCCAGATGCACGCTGCCCAGCGCCACGTTGCGGCCCACTCCCGGATGGCAGCCTTCCTGCCCGCAGGTGGCCGGGAGGTTGGCCGGATGGATGGACGAGCGCGGGTCGTCGCGGGGCAGGACGAGGTGCGGGTTGTGGCAGCTGCTGCAGCTGGCCACCTCCACCTCGCCGAACCGGTTCGCCACACCGTGATAGCTCTTGCGGTAGGACTTCACCGTATGAGCCGGCAGGCCGTAGCGGTCGATGAGCGTCTTGTCCCCGTGGCAGCGGGCGCAGGTCTCCACAATGGACACGCGGGAGACGCGGGAGGCGGGGGAGTCCGTGGGCTGGATGCCGTGCTCTCCGTGGCAGTCCGCGCATGAGGGAGCGTCGCGCCCCCCCGCCGCGAGCGACCGGGCGTGGATGCTGTCGCGATATTCCTTCAGCTGCGAGACGTGGCAGGCGCCGCAGGTGGCGGCGGCGCGGGCTTTGCTGACGAGAGAGCGCGGGTCGGAGCCGGGGAGGATGCTGTGGGTTCCATGGCATTCGGTGCAGACGGCCGGGTACAGTCCGGGGCGTGACGGGTCGGGCCGGCCGTGGACGCTGTCGCGGTAGTCCTGGAGCCTGCGCTCTCCCGTGCGGGCCGAGGCCGGACCGCCGGGCCCGTGGCAGGCGGCGCAGGTCTGCAGGATGTTCTGGCGGCTGACCCGGGAGCGGGGATGGCCGGCCGGGCGCATGTCGTGGGCGCCGTGACAGGACTGGCAGGAGGGCAGAGCGGCGGCGTCCGCTCCGCTGCGTCCGTGATGCACCCTGTCTGCAAGCGGCGCTCCCGGGCGCCCCGGGGGCAGGTGGCAGGAAGAGCAGTCCGGCGGGGGAGCGGGGACGGGGTGCATCTGCGCCCGCGCCGGGATGCCGGAGTGACAGTCCACGCACTGCAGGGCGGCGTGGGGCGAGCCCGCCAGGGTGTCGCGCGTGACGCGTTTCTGGCCCATGGTGGGGGCGGAGTGGCAGGTGAGACAGACGGGCGTGGCGCGAAGCGGCGGACAGAAAAGGAGCAGCGCGGCGATCAGCAACGCCGCCGGAAGGTTGCGCCGAGAGAGGTCTGCCATGGTTTGCCGTCCGGGACGGGCGGGCCGCCGTCTCCGCCCGGGCCGCCTGCCCTGCGGTCCCGCCGGTCTCGATCCCCGCTCCTGAGTATAGCCGCGCGCGCAGGCGGGGGAAATGTGCCTTTGGTACTAGAGGGAGAGGAGCCTAAACCGTAAAAGACGTAAGCAAACCGGCTAAAACGCAACGGCTTTGACCGTTTCCGGAGGCACTATGGCAAACTCGCACCTTGAGGAGCTGGCGCGCCTGATATCGCAGGGACTTCCTGATGCGGAGAAACCTGACACACTGAACACGCAAACCGAAGAGGCGATGAAGGGCCTTTTCGGAGAACGATATCGAAAAGACAGCCCTTGGCATGCTCGTATCCGATACATGCCTGGCGAGGACAACGTTCCTTTTGCCGGCTTCGTTCACCCAGAAAGCCCCAATAGCGGCCCCTACGGTGGCATGTCGCTCATATGGTTCCCTGTTGCCTCCAGAGACGGCGAACCAGGGGCCTCCCTGATTACCTTTGTCTGTGGCACCAGAGGGCTCTCGCCTGACGAACACATCCTCGGCCGACCCGGCCACGCGCGCAACTTGCAGGCCCTCCAACGACACTTGACGTCATCCCACAACGTTCGCGTCTGGTGCAAGCACGACCCCACCAATCTCTCCCAGGCGGTCCCCGAACTCGTGCGCCAACAATACCCGCGCTTCGCAAATGTTTTCGGCAAATACGGAAACTACATCTATGCCCTTGCAGAAGTTCCTCACGACACTCGAACTGCCATCGCAACTGTCAAGGCTTTTTTAGATCTCTATGGATGGGAAAGGGAATGGCAACCCATCGGCACTCAACGCGATGAAGTCTACAGTTTGCGCGACAGCCTGAGACGAACCGTCTTCTTACAGTGTGATCAGAAACAAATAGTCGAACTCCTCTTTGACCGCAGATTTGTCATTCTTCAGGGCCCACCTGGCACTGGTAAAACCCGGATGGCTGATGAGATTCTCAGGGAAGTCTTCCATGGAAATGGGATGACGGTCCAGTTTCATCCTGCGGTTACTTACGAGTCCTTCATATCCGGTATCTCACCTCAAGTCGGTGGTGGTAGCCTTGCCTTCACAATACGGAGCGGAACTCTCGTCGAAGCCATAAAACGTTCGGAGAACGAACCATATCTATTGCACATTGATGAGATCAATCGGGCCGATCTTGGTAGCGTTCTCGGCGAGGCAATATACATGCTAGAATATAAAGAGATTTCTGAGGGGAAATCTCGCCGAGTGAGATTGCCACATCCTTTATCAGAAGGTCAAGAAGAGATTGCCATACCAAGGAATCTTTATATTTTAGGAACAATGAACAGTGCGGATCGGTCTATTGACATTCTCGATTTGGCTGTTCGGAGACGTTTTGCGTTTGTCGACATGTGGCCTCGTTTTGACGTTGTACAAGAGCAAGGGCTGGATCTTGCCACAGAAGCCTTTGGTCATCTGATTGACATTTTCCGCGAATATGCGCCGGAAGAAGTTCTTGTCCTCGTGCCTGGACATTCCTACTTCCTAGCAGACGATGAAGAGCAACTCAAAAGGAGGCTGCGTTACGACCTCATTCCTCTTTTGCTTGACTATATACGCGATGGGCGGGTGTCCGCTTTCGAGGCGGAGCTGAGGACTTACATCGCTTGGCTTGAAGGGGAGCTGGCTCTCCGTGCGACGGGCTAGGTCGTCTTATGGCAGACGGCAGACGGCATCTAGCCTCATCCGCCTGACCGACGCCGGCCAGGCCGCCGTATCGTCGAAATATTTCGATCTCCAAGGTGCCGATACGAGCTGGAACACCTTTGGCAGCGCCTTCCTAGCAGCGAACACGGCAGCTCTAGAAGATCTTGGCGTTGTCGCCCACTTCGAAGTCACAAGTCGAGGACTGGAACTCCGGCTCGCTGCCGGAGGAACCATCGGGGCAGTGCCGCTGCGTTCTCCTTCGACGTACAAAGTTGTTGGAGGAGTTGTTGTGGAGCCCCGGTTTGGATGGGCTGGGCTCGGTCGCACCCTGGAACACGTTGAATGGGCTGCCGCTCCCCAAATTTTACCCCTGCCCCTCGTGCCCGGGACGGCCAAGGAGATCCCTCCGTGGGTTCTTGCCGGGCCCATCCTGAAGCGTCTTGCCGAACTCCTGCACACAGTAACCCGCGGGTTCCGCGTCGCAAAGAGAGTAATGGAGCAGCCCCGTGGCCGGATCGATTGGAGCGCCTACTGTCGCGAGCAGGTGCTGCACGGTCAGCTGCACCGCCTGCCCTGTGTTTTCCCGGAGCTTGGGCCGGATCGGGAGCTTCTGTCGTATGTACATTGGGGCCTGGAGGAGGTACTTCACTCCCTCCGTCCCTATGCTGAAACGGACCCCATCGCACGCCGCCTGACAGCTCAAGGTGTCTCTTTGATCCAACAAGTGAGCGACTTTCCTGCTTATCAACCCACCCGCAGCCGGTTGGACCAGCTGTTGCTCAAGAGTGGTTTGCCAAGCGAGGCTCTCCGGGAGGGCCTAAGAGCTCTGGGATGGGTCGTGGACAAGACTGGGCTTGCTGGCCGGTCCCAGCCCGACGGTCTTGCCTGGCGCCTGCCAATGCACGAGCTGTTCGAAAACTGGGTCGCTGCTCTCGTGCGCCGTTGGTGTTCAACTCGGGGAGGGAGAATGTCGCGGGGCGCGGCTGGCCAGATCAGCTTTCCTCTGCAATGGGAGCCACCCGGCAGCGGAAGTCTCCGCTCCCTTGTTCCCGACGTGGTCGTGGACGCCGGAGAGACGGTTGTCATCGTCGACGCAAAGTACAAGGCACACTACCACGAACTGGAAGAGCATCGCTGGCACGACTGGGAAGAGGAGTTGAAGGAGGAGCATCGGCGAGACATTCACCAGGTTATGGCTTATTGCGCTCTTTTCGAGGCCCGGCGGATTGTTGCGAAGCTCGTTTACCCTTTGCCCCAGCAAACGTGGCAGCGCCTTGCCGAAACCGGCAGAGCTGTGTCTCGAGCAGTCGTTCCCGGATACGGGCGCCAGGTAGAGGTCCGCTTAGCCGGTGTTCCACTTGCCGTTGAGAGCCCTATCACGCTGGACGACATCGTGGACCCGTGGGGGCCGCTTCACTGAGCCCCCCTGCCCCCGCCACCGCTCCTAACTCCTACAACCTCTCTGCCGGCTCGAAGGTCTGCCAGCCAGCCGCGGATGCGCGGGTGAACTCTTGAACCAGCTGTCTGAGGTTCCGGCGCTTGGCGTCGGTTACGGGTGCGGTCGTGAGCTCTAGCCCCAGGAACTCGTGCCAGCAATGGTCATCCTCATACAGGTCGTAGACAAGCCACAGGAACACTTCCGGGATGTCCACCTGATGCGCAATGAACAGGCAGCCCTCCTCGCACGCCTCACGAATCCTACGCTCTGCTAAGTCCAGCCGCATTTTCTGCGAGCCGCCGAAGACCACCGCGCCGAACGCCTTCCAGTTCGAGCCGTCGCGGTAAACATACCGAAACATGACGTTGGAGGGTTCTATCCAGCCTGTTGGCGCCTCGGTGGCCTGCTTGCGGCGGCAGCACGGCGCTTTGGCTATCCACAATCCTCGCATACCCCATTCAATAGCGGGCGGAGGACGGGCGCGCCACGGACTATGAGTATCATCGGGAAGAGGAGCCCGGAGGCAGGGTCAGGCGGGGCGGCCGTGGCAACAGGCAGGCCCGCCGGGGCAGTCCAGGCGGGCCGGAGGCGGCAGGGCGGCTATCCGTGCAAACGCGGGGAGCGCGTCACCCCTCTCCGGAGTCCCCCTGCGGCTGGAGCCGGACGTGTACGCCATCCCCCACGCCCGTCGCATCACAGAGCGCCAGGACTGCCTCCACTAAGCTCCACCGGTCACGATTGGTTTCCACGTAGAAGGTCCCGTTCCGGCTGTCCACCCGTGCTTTGTTTCTGAACTCTTTTCCGGACTCTTTTCCGGAGTCAGGGTGCTTTGGCTCGCTGTTCAGGAAGCAGCGCTTCGGGGCGTTCCCGACGCGGAACGGGAGTTGCGGGACACCCCTGTTGTCCGCCACCCACCGAACCGTCTCGACGGCGAGCGACTTCCAGGTCGTGACGTCTTTCTCGCTGCCGTCCGGAAGGCGCACGGCGGCCGGCT
>Ga0308412_1000027_pt1 | contig 56405 bp, 48 predicted proteins | sample HotsprottomLayer_FD_202357 | JGI IMG/M metagenome (GOLD analysis project Ga0308412, IMG submission 202357) | Hot spring phototrophic mat microbial communities from Octopus Spring, Yellowstone National Park, Wyoming, United States -... | ecosystem: Environmental > Aquatic > Thermal springs > Hot...
TGTTTATCTCCGATATTATCTCTTTTATCTTTCGCGACATATCATCGAATGCACCAGCCAAAACACCTATCTCGTCTTCGCTTTGTATTTCAATCCTGTTATCAAGTTGCCCCTTCTTTATATTGTTTGCTATTTCTACAAGCTTCATTATCGGCTTAGTCGTCCGTGTCATAAACCAGTATATTAACATTATTCCTGCTATCACTAATATTATCGATATTATCGTTTGCGTCCATATCATCGAATTTGCTGCTCGCATCGGCACTTCAAGCGGAACTTGAACAAGTGCTGCCCAGGGTGTGTCTGTTTTCCCAAATTTTATCGGCAAAAGTATCTCGATCATTTCCGAATTTGTTGTATTGAGTTCTATCCCCTGTTGCACCTTCTGCAATAAATTCTCTATCCCACTGAAATTTGGTATGCTATCGATCGGTTGCCCGTCATATTTTTTAAGTCCGGTACCGCCAACAAGAGTGCCATTATTTGCAATGATTGAGATTTTACCTGTTTTTTCGAAAAGATCTATTTCATCGGCTATTTTTTGGATGAAATCAACTTTTATATCAACCCCGGCTATGCCATAAAATCTGTTATTGTTCAGGATTGGTGCAGTAAGCGAAATCATCAGTATTGTATCGCCCTCGACTGGGTATAAATATGGATCAATTATGCATTCGATACCTTTATCTCTCGGTTTAGCAAAATAATCGGAACTTTGTTCCTCTTCCCACTCATTCTCTTGCTCTCTTTCTATTATTTTTTTTATATAATCACCGAATCTCACATAATAAACTGTATATCTTCCTGATGGCGTTTGCCCAGGTTTACCTGCGTATTGTGGGTCAAGCCCATCGAACGAATTATCTGGAACCCAAGAAACATAAATACCATATATATTTTTATTACGTTCAATTAACTCATTTACAATCTTATCACTTTCAGCGCGACTAATTTTAATGGGATTCGAATGAGAACTCACTGTTGCATAGATATCTGAAAGATTTCTAACCAAAAGCAATGCTTCTTCAATAGTTGTTTTAAAGCTGACCGTAAATTTTTCACCTTCAACGGTTGCTTGGTGCAAAGCACTTTCCTTCGCAATTTTTCTTGAATTGTTAGCTGAAATAATAATAATTGCAGCAGAAATAATCAATAAAATCAAAGCTGATAAAACAATTATCTTTGATTTTAAAGACTTCTTAATTGATGAGAACATTTTTAGTTCCTCCTAAAAACTTATAGTAGTCGATAATTTGTAATAATCACGAACTTTCTTGTTATCCTCCTTATTCAAATAATCAACAAAATCTGGACCAAGCGAAAACGTTACAGAAGCATTTTCTTTGAAATTAATTGTTATTTCAGGACCAACCGCAAAATAGAATGTATTAAACTTAATTTTATCATCATTTGGATTAATAAAAGATTTATCATCAGCATACAAATAATGGTCAACGAAAACTCCTGCATTAAAATATTTGCTAAAATTATAATTTGCTTTGAAAACATAATCAAAAAGATGAACCAACGGAGTATTTTTAGCTTCTTTACGTAAATAAATATCATAGAAAGTGCTAAAACTGAAAAACATATCACCGGCAGTATAATCCATATACAAGCTTGGTACTATATTGTCGCCCACCACTGCACGTCCACCACCAGATTGATAATTACCGTGCCCAAAACCAATAACGGGATTAATATTCATATTGCCGTCGAGCAAAATAAAATTCAAGCCGAAACCAAATTCTGTCAGTAAATTTAAGCCGCCTTGCTTGCCAGCAAGTGCATCTTGTGTCCAAAATGTGCCGTAGAATGTAAAGTCGGTTGTTTCGCCAATAGGGATGCTGCCAGAAACTCCCGGATAGAAACCGAGCAGAGGATCTTGATTTAATGTAACGCTGAAGCTTGGTTCTCGTTCAGCTTTTTCTTCGGCAAACAAATTAAAAAAATTGATGAAGAGAAGAGAACTTATAAGTAAAATAGATAATTTTTTCATAATTCACCTTACAATTTAAATAGGTAAAAATATACATACAAAAATAATCGGTTAATGTAAACGAAAAATGAATTACAAAAATTTAATTATTTTTTAATTATGGGATAATATTTATGATAATTTTGAAAAAATAAATAATAAAAACAATAATAATTATCAATTTACGATTATCAAAATTAGAGAATTTTTACTTTTTGGAGGTTTTATGGCTGCTGAAATTTTGAATGTTCATCACGAAACACCGGAATTAAGGAAAATTCAGAAGGTAGCTGAGGCAATAAAAGAAGGAGCAGTTATTCTTTATCCAACAGACACAGGTTTTTCATTAGGTTGTGAGCTATCCAATAAAGAGGCAATTTCAAAATTAAGACTTATTAGAAAATTACCAGAAAACAAAGCACTAACTTTTATTTGTGATTCACTTTCTAATATCGCCGATTTCGCCAAGGTTAGTAATTTAGCATATAAAACTATAAGAAGATTAATACCCGGACCCTACACATTCATACTAACAGCGTCCAAGTTAGTACCTAAGTTTGCACAAGATCCAAAGCGAAAAACATCAGGCATTAGAGTGCCAAATAACGATCTATCGAGATTATTGATTAAGTATGTCGAACAGCCCATAATCTCAATATCAGCAAAAATTGATGGCAACGAAGCAGCAAGTATTCAGGAGATAATTGATTACTATGTGCCTATGGTTGATATAGCAATGGTTTCGGATAAATATAATTTTGTCGGCGAGTCAACTGTTATTGATATGACAACAGATGATTTTAAAATAATACGTGTTGGCGCAGGATATGAAGAATTAAGACAAATAATTGAAATACCAGAAGAATAAATATTTATTTTATAATTAAAATTGAATTGCTAATAGAGAACATTCTAAATTTAATAAATTTGTATGAAAACGGGCTGTTCATAAGGCAGCCCGCTTTTGTGTAATGAATATGTTGATTAAATTTATTTTGGTAAATGCTGAGCTTTGTGAATAGCATCAGCAACGGCAATAGCAATAATATTGAGAATTTCATCTACATCAGAACCGCGCTGCAGTATGTGAACGGATTTACTCATACCAAGCAATGCAGGACCGATAACGCGCATACCACCTATTTTATGTAATAACTTGTAAGCAATATTCCCAGCATCAAGATTTGGGAAAATTAGGACATTCGCACCAGATTTCAGCACGCTGAATGGAAAAGTTTCAGCGATAATTTGGGGAGTAACAGCTGTATCTGCCTGCATTTCACCATCAACAATCAAATTAGGTGCCTTAGAGCGAATAATTTCGAGAGCTTTTCTCATTTTTTCAGGTGAAACACCAGCAGCAGAACCGAAATTGCTGTAAGTGAGCAATGCTATATTTGGTGTTATATCAAAATTAGCAGTAAAATCGGCAGTTGCCAAAGCAATGTCAGCAATAGCCTCGGGCGATGGATCAATATTTAAAGTCGTATCCGATAAGAAATAAGACTTGTTTTTGCTTGAAACAATAAAACAGCCACAAGCCACATTATAACGCGGGTCTTTGCCGATAATTTCAAGTGCAGGGCGTACAGCATCTGGATAATGCATACTTTCGCCTGTAACCATCGCATCAGCATCGCCCATATAAAGCATCATAGCACCGAAATAATTGCGACGTGAACGAATTCGTTCTTCTGCTTCAAGCCGTATTATACCTTTTCTTTGACGCATTGAGTGATACTCGTTTATGTAGGAATCGCAACGGTTACAATTTTTTGGATCAATAATTTCAATATCCGAAAGATCTATTCCGTGTTCTTTTGCGACCTCTTCAATGCGATCAGGATTACCAAGCAAGATAGGACGAGCAATTTTAGCATCGACAGCATTTTGTGCGGCACGAATTATCTTTGGATTATCACCTTCTGGTAGCACGACACGTTTAGGATTTTCAGCAGCGCGTTTGAAAATCGGTGTCATAATCACTTGTGCCCGCCCCATACGAATATTTAGCTGGCGTCGGTATTCTTCGAAATCCTCAATTTTTTTACGGGCAACACCTGTTTCCATAGCGGCTTTTGCAACAGCTGGGGCAACCCAAGTTAGCACACGTGGATCGAATGGTTTGGGGATAATATACTCACGCCCAAATTTAAGTTCTTTGACATCATAGGCACGTTTTACGCTATCGGGAACTTCTTCTTTGGCAAGAGCGGCAAGTGCATAAGCAGCGGCGCGTTTCATCTCCTCGTTTATAGCTTTTGCGTGGACATCCAATGCACCACGGAAAATGAATGGGAAGCCAAGCACATTATTCACTTGATTTGGATAATCGGAACGTCCGGTTGCCATAATTACATCTGGACGTGCATCGAGAGCGTCTTCATAAGTAATTTCAGGATCAGGATTAGCCATCGCAAATATTATGGGATTATCAGCCATCGTACGAACCATTTCTTTTGTAACTACATTGCCTTGCGAAAGTCCGCAAAATACATCTGCTCCTACAAGTGCTTCGGCAAGGGTTCGGGCATCGGTTTCCACAGCGAATTCTTCTTTGTATTCGTTCATCCCTTTTGTTCTACCTTTGTAGAGAACGCCTTGCGAATCGCACATAATAATATTTTCTTTTTTCACACCAAGAGAAATGTAAAACTTTGCACAAGCAATACCAGAAGCACCTGCACCATTGAAAACTACCTTCACTTCGTCAATTTTTTTCCCTACAATTTCCAATGCATTAAGAAGTGCAGCTCCCGAAATTATAGCTGTCCCGTGCTGGTCGTCGTGAAAGACAGGGATATCAAGTCGCTTTTTAAGTTCTTCTTCGATAATAAAGCATTCTGGACCTTTAATATCCTCTAAGTTAATTCCGCCAAAGGTCGGTGCAATTACTTCAATAACGCGAATGACTTCATCAACATCTTTTGAAGCAAGTTCGATATCGAAAACATCAATATCAGCAAAAGACTTAAACAGGACGCCTTTGCCTTCCATAACAGGTTTGCCTGCAAGTGGTCCGATATCGCCAAGCCCAAGCACAGCTGTACCATTTGAAATAACAGCAACTAAATTGCCTTTTGCAGTATATTCATAAACAAGACTCTCGTCGCGATGTATCTCGCGGCAAGGTTCAGCCACACCAGGCGAGTACGCAAGCGATAGATCGCGCTGCGTAACACACGGTTTAGTTGTAATAACCTCGATTTTGCCCTTTCGCCCCATGCTGTGATAGAGCAAAGCATCTTCCTTACGAATTTTCATAGCATTACCTACTGAGTAGTTGAAAATTGAGAATGAAATGAACTTTATGCAAAAGTAAGAATTCTAAAAACTAAATACAATAATTTTTCTCGGTTTATTGAATTAATTTAAAGATTTTGTATTTTAGCGTGATTGTTAAAATTAATTTGGTGATATATGGCAAAAATTTTCAATGCAAATCGAATTGCATCGATGACTACTTCTATATTTGCTTCGATGAGCAAATTGGCATTTGAATATAAGGCAACAAATCTTGGGCAGGGATTCCCGGATTTCGACGGTCCGAGCTGGATAATGGACGCTGCTTATGAAGCAATGAAAACAGGTAAAAATCAATATGCTCCAAGCCCTGGTATTCATTCATTAAAAACTGCAATTCAAAATTATCACAAAAAATATTACGATTTAGATTGGTCAACTGATGAAATAATCGTAACAGCTGGCGCAACCGAAGCTTTATTCTCAACTATTATGGCTTTCATTGAACCAGGCGATGAAGTTATAATATTCGAGCCATTTTATGATTCGTACTTAGCCGATATTACACTTGCCGGTGGGATACCAATTGCGGTTACTTTGCATAAACCTGATTTCTCGTTCGATTATGACGAGCTTGCAAAAGCAATTACTGAAAGGACAAAAATGATAATAGTCAACACACCGCACAATCCAACAGGAAAAATATTTTCGCTTGAAGAGCTCCAGCAGATTGCTTCTCTTGCAATTAAGCACGATTTGCTTGTTCTTACAGACGAAGTTTATGAATTTTTGACTTTCGATGAGGCTCAACATATACCGATGGCTTCAATTGAAGGAATGAAAAAGCGAACAATTACAGTGTCGTCCACTGGTAAAACATTTGGGATGACTGGTTGGAAAATCGGTTATGCAATTGCAACCGAGCAGCTTGCCACAGCAGTTCAGAAGGTGCATCAGTGGACAACCTTTGCAGTGAACACACCTGCTCAGCACGCAATGGCTTTTGCATTCTCTAAATTGGACGAATACTTGCCTGAGTTCCGCAAACTATACACAGAAAAACGCGATCTGATTTACAATGAACTGCAAAAAACTAAGTTTAAAGCTTTTAATCCTAAGGGTAGTTACTTTATTATGGTTGAATTGCCACAAGGCATTTTCCAAGATGATGTTGATGCGTCAACTCGCCTTGTGAAAGAATTTGGGATAGCAACAATACCGCCATCAGTTTTTTATATCAAAAGCGACGAAGGCAAAACTATGCTACGTCTTTGCTTTGCTAAACAGAACGAAACAATAATCGAAGGCATTCAAAAATTAGCCAAAGTATAATTTTGCATTTTTGGGGCTCAGTTTCAGAGCCCCTATCCCCCAACTTTTCTTCAAATTTTAAGATCCAATTTTATATTTACGAATAATTTAATTTATTTTCTTTAATTGTAGTTTTTAATAATTTCATATTTTTGTAAAGTTATATAAGCTTGAGGTTCTATTGAGCAATAATAATACTAAGTTATTACCACAGCTTGGATTTACAACAACACTTGCAATAGTAGTTGGGGCAGTAATCGGTTCTGGTATATTCAAGAAACCAGCTTTTATGGCTGCTCATCTTCGTTCGCCAGAATGGCTTATTGGAATATGGGCAATTGCCGGTATATTGACACTTTTCGGGGCACTTACAAACGCTGAAATAGCAAGTATCATCACAGCAACAGGCGGACAATATATATTTTTTCAGAAAATGTATGGCGATTTAGTTGCGTATTTGTATGGTTGGGCAATTTTTGCAGTAATACAAACAGGCTCAATTGCATCAATAACTTACGTATTTTCCGAATATACGCAGTTTTTCATACAATTGCCACGATTAAGTAGCGAAATAGAGCAATCGTGGCGGATTTTTCTACCTGCTATTGGCTACATATATCCACTTGAAAATTTAGGGGTAAAATTATTGACAATTTTTGTAATTACAGGGCTAAGTACGGTAAATTACTTTGGAGTAAAGTTTGGTGGAATTGTCTCTGCAACGTTTACATTTATGAAGGTTGCAGCAATAATGTTCCTTGTTTTTGTTTGTTTTAGTTACAATGGTGGAAGTATTGAAAATTTCAGTAAGCCTTCGTCTGCGTATTTGAGTGGAGAGATAAGTTTTTTTTCTGGATTTATGGTGGCGCTTGCAGGAGCTTTTTGGGCTTATGACGGATGGAACAACATTACATACATCGCCGGCGAGGTGCGTCGTCCAAATCGAACAATACCTATGGCACTTGCATTTGGAACGCTGATAATAATTACTGTTTATGTGCTTATAAATTTAGCATTTATCTATGTGTTGCCGGTTGAAGAAATGGCAAAATCAACGCTCGTTGCAGCAGATGCCGCAAAAGTCGCTATTGGCGCTGTTGGTGGGGCATTTGTTGCAGCCGCAGTTATGGTATCTACCTTCGGCACTGCAAACGGGACAATTATGGCAAGCGCCCGTGTTTATTATGCTATGGCAAACGACAACCTTTTCTTTAAATCAATTGCGAAAGTCCACCCCAAATGGCACACACCAGCAAATTCACTTATGTTGCAAGCAATTTGGGCATCTGTTTTGGTGCTTAGCGGCACATTCGATATATTGACCGATATGCTAATATTTGTAAGCTGGATATTTTACGCAGCTGGTGCGGCTGGTGTGTTCGTTCTACGAAGGAAATATCCTGATTTGGATCGTCCATACAAAGTGTGGGGTTATCCTTGGGTGCCAGTGATTTTTATTTTTTTTGCTACAATTTATGTGATTTTTACCTTGATAAACGATATTCAAATGTTCATAGACGGACGCACTCAGTTAATAAATTCAGTTTTTGGGTTATTTTTGTGCTTGTTGGGATTACCTTTGTATTATTACTTCAATAAGAAACGAAATGCAAACTGATGACTATAAGTTTTCAATAAGTTTGAAACTTGGTAAAAGTTCAAAGAAATTGCCGCTTTTCTCGATTTCTGAGAAACTGAAAAAGGCATTCAAAGAAGAAATTGAACTTCGTGATGGTTTAAAACTAATAATCAATGATTACAAGCTTAAAAAGAACATTAGCGTAGATTTTTCGGTCGAACGAGCCCCACTTGAGTTTGCATTTTGTGTTTCTGGCAAGATGACAGTTGAAATAAACTCAAAGGAAAACTTCAGCAGTTTTTTGGAGATAAATCAAGGAACTTGTGCCATTTTTTACTTGCCCAATTCAACTGGAAAGCTCCGTTTATTTGGGCAGGAGCGGCTTACAGTGCTTTCATTGCATACTTCTACGGATTATTTAAAGCAGTTTATCGAAAACGAGATGGATTATCTTCCTGAAAATATTAAAGAGCTGCTTTTGATGAATCGTAGCAAGCCTTTTGTTATAACAAGCCGAATAAGCCCTTTGATGAAAATTGCTTGCAACCAAATAACCGAGAACTTTTCGAGCAATCCTCGGAAAATGTTCCTTGAAGCAAAAGCGCTTGAGCTTATGACTTTGCTTATCAATCAAATTAGTGATAATTACAAACCTAATGAAGAAATAATTTCCAAAAGTGATATTGAAAAAATAAAGCTTATTGAAAAAATTATTGATCAAAATATAGCTGAAGTCCCTTCTTTATTTGAACTTGCAAAAATTGCAGAAATGACTCACACCAAGCTTAATCGAATATTCAGAAGCGAGTTTGGGCATACTGTTTTTTCGTATATACGAAATAAGCGGCTCGAAATGTCTAAAGAATTACTTGTGTCGGGCAAGAATGTAACAGAAGTTGCTTACGAGCTTGGTTTTAGTAGTCCTGCTCATTTTTCGCGAGAATTTATGAAAAAGTTCGGCATAAATCCGAAGTCATATCAAAAGCTCAATGGAATTTGAACTCACCACGTAAAACTTTTTCAATTAGCTCGAGCATTTGTTTGGCGGATGTATCCCAGCTGAAGCTTTTAGCCCATTCGATTGCACCTGTGGAAAGCTTACGTCGTTCATCATCATTACTTAAAACAAGCTTAATTTTTTCAGCAAGCTCGTCAATGTTACCATATTCATAAAGCAAGCCAGATTTACCTACAGCAACCGAATCACGCAATCCCGGAGAATTTGCCGATATAACAGGCGTCCCAGAGGCATTTGCTTCTATATTTGTTATTCCCCAGCCTTCTTTCATTGAAGTATTGACAACACACCATGAGCGTGCAAGCAATCGAACTTTTTCTTCTTCGGAAACATAACCAAAGAAAGTGGTATCAGAATAAATGCCGAGTTCTTTGGCTAAATCTTCAAGATATGGTTGAAAATCGCCACGTCCTATGATGAACAATTTCGCATTTGGTATGTGAATCTTGACTTTTGCAAATGCAAGCAGCAAATGATCGACGCTTTTGTATTTTTTTAATCTACCAAAGTATGCAACTGTTGGGTTCTTCTCTTTTTCTCCAATAACAAATGGAAATCGGCAGTGATCAATAGCATTATGAATTATAGTGAAATACTTTTCGTCGTATCCTTTAAGTATGAATTCATCTAAGGTACTTTGGGAAACAACCGAAAAAGGCGTTTTTTTATAGACATACTTCATTAAATATTCTGCAAATACCACGTATAAACCAGCTGGGATGCTTGCTTCGCGGAAAATGCTACGTCCAAAAAAATGATGGCTTATAGCAAGTATTGGCTTTCTAACATAAAGTGGAGTGTAAAATGGTATTTTATTTATATCATCAATAATTATATCGAAATTATACTTTGTATCGAGCTTTGCAATATTTTTTGGAACGTATAAATTGAAGAGACTTCTGCTTCCAACTCGATAAATTTCAACACCATCGATCACTTCGTAATCGCTTGCACCATCGAAACGACAAGCAAGAAGCACAACTGTGTGCCCCATTTTTGCAATTCGTGAAAATATCTCGTGGAAATGAACTTCTGCTCCACCTCCATACGGATTTTTTATACATTGCCAATTTATAACAAGAATTTTCATATTTTTCTGAATTATTAATAATTTGCAAAGATAGTAAAAATCTATTAATTTGCAATTTTACTAATTAATAAATGGTGTAATTATGAAAATTACACACTTAACAAAACTAAGCTTACGTGGAATAAAATTTTATGCTTATCACGGAGTGAAAAAATCAGAAAAGGATATTGGTGGCAAATATGAAGTTGATTTGGATTTATACTATGATGCAACAAATGCAATAATCCACGATGACGTTAAATATGCAATTAATTATGAAGAGGCAGTAGATGTAATTTCAGATATCATTTCCGAAGATAACTACAATTTAATTGAAACTTTGGCGAGCGAAATTTTAAATATGTTAATGGAAAAATTTGAAGAACTAAAAAAAGCTACAATAAAAATTCGCAAGATTTCAGTTCCTCTCAAAACATTTACTGATTACGTTGAAGCAGAACATACTATCGAAAGAAAGTAATCAATGAGCGATAGGAAAACATTTATATTGCTTTCAATCGGAGCCAATTTAGGCAATCGAATGGAAACAATCGAAAAAGCAATTAATTTGCTATCGGAACATCCAGAAGTAAAAATAATCAAAATTTCCTCAATATACGAAACTGAACCAGTTGGATACAAGGACCAGCCTTGGTTTTTGAATGCAGTAGTAGCGGCAGAAACAACACTTGAAATGAACAGGCTGATACAGCTTTGCAAAACTATTGAGTATTACTTAGGACGAAAAGTCCGCAAACGATGGACCGAGCGCGAAATCGATATTGATTTGCTAATTTATGGCGAGCAGGTGAAGAGTTCGGAAATGTTAGAAGTGCCACATCCGAGGATGCAGGAGCGTAAGTTTGTGCTTGTTCCAGCAGCAGAAATTGCGGCAGAGTATGTTCACCCAATTTTCAAACTAACAATAACTGAATTATTGGCAGAGTGCCAAGATAATTCGGTTGTAAAAGTTTTCTCTAATTGATATGAAATACTCCAAAGAGACAATCGAGGAAATAAGGCTAAAAGCAGACATAGTCGATTTAATTGGCGAATATATTCGAGTAAAGAGAGTTGGGAAACGCTATGTCGCATTTTGCCCATTCCACGATGATAAGAAAACACCTTCTTTTTCAATATCACCAGAATTGGGATTATATCACTGTTTCGGTTGCAAGAAATCGGGAAATATTTTTACTTTTGTTGCTGATTACTTAGGGATGACTTACCAAGAATCAATTGAGTTTTTAGCAAAAAAATACAATATTCAACTTAAAACCCAATCCGATGATAAAAAATATAACGAAATTGAGACACTTTTCAACGTTCTTCAAGCAGCAGCAAATATTTATCACGCAAATTTGTTCAAAAAGGAAAGCCAAAAAGCCTTAGAATATCTCTACAAAAGAAATTTTACTAAAGCCACGATCGAAGACTTCTTTCTTGGCTATTCGATAAATTACGATAATATCATCAACGAGCTAAAAAAGTTAGGTTATTCTGACGCACTTATCGAAAAAGCAGGCATCGCTGGCAAACGTAGTGATGGGACGCTTTATGATAGATTCGCTGGGCGTGTTATTTTTACAATACGTGATTTTTTAGGACGAGTTGTTGGCTTTGGCGGACGTGATATTTCTGGCAAGGATAACGTTGCAAAATATATTAACTCGCCTCAGACTACGGTTTACGATAAAAGCAAAATTCTATATGGTATTTACGAAGCTCGAAATGAGATTCGCAACTTAGATAGCGCAATCATTGTAGAAGGCTATATTGATTTGATTTCGCTACATCAAGCAGGAATTAGAAATGTGGTGGCATCGTCCGGTACAGCACTAACACCGCAACAGCTTGATTTATTGGGCAGGTATAGCAAGAACCTATATGTTGTATTCGATGCCGATGAAGCTGGATTTAAAGCAACACAAAGAGCAATTGAACTCGGTTTGTCAAAAGGCTTTGACCTAAAAATTGTCTCACTGCCCGAAGGAGAAGACCCCGATAGCCTTGTTACAAATCACGGACGTAGTTCTTTCGAGACAAGGTTACGTAATAGCAAAACTTTTCTTAGGTACCTTGTGGAGAAATTTTGTGAAAAAGGCGAGCAGTCGGCTCTTGCAAAATCAAATTTCGCAAAAGAACTAATCGCTTTAATTAGCATAATTAATGATGTTTTCCAGCACGACTTTTTGATTTCGGAACTTGCAAGCCTGTTGGATTTGACCGAAAATCAAGTGCGACTGCTTTATGATGAAAGAAATAGAAATTATAGACAAAATTTCGAAAACACTCACAATGCAGAGATTTCTCAATTCCATCAAAGTAATGATATGGTTTTAGAAGAACACACACAAATAGATTTGAATGAAATTTTGCCCGAAGAGAAAATAATATTGAAAATGGCAATGAAATTGCCCAAATATTTTAAAATTATAGACGAAATGCAAGTAACTGAATCTACATTTATCACACAATCAGCGCAAACAATATTTGCTATCATACACGACTTTGCTGATGAACTTAATATATTGCAGAAAATTTTGGAAGACGAAACACATAGCGATAGTATAAAAAATTGTCTTATTGAATTGATGATTGAGGATCCAGCTCCAAGCGAACGTTGGAAGGAGTTCGACGATACAATTGAGAATATTGATGTTCGGAAGGTAATCACCGATGCCCTGCTTAATTTGGAATTAAAAAAAATTGATCGAGAAATTGATGAAATAAAATCGAGAATTTCGTCAGCTGATGAAGAAATTCTCGATAGACTATTGCAAAGGCAAAATGAACTTACTCAAAAACGAAATTTAATATATCAAAAGTTACTTCATAATTAAACTTTACTGAATTTTCTCCAAATAAATTTAAATACCTCAGAAATAAGCAATACAGAAAAACCAAGCAATACAGCATTAAGCCAATCTTGCAAAGTTAGCGGGATGGTTGAAAAAACTTTATTCATCGGTTGCCAGCTAACTGTAAGCACACTCAAAATTATTGTAACTAATACACCTAAGAGCAATGTATTATTTCGAGCAAAGCCGTAAGTAAAGAATGAACTTGAAAGCGAACGAGTGGAAAAGACGTTGAAAATACGAGCCATTATTAAAGTTACATAGAACATAGTCATTACATAAGCTTCGGGATTTACAGTTTGGGCTGACGGATTCAATCCAATGTATTTAGTAATATTTTGGAACAAAGCCAAATTTGAATAAGCATAAAAATATGTAACATAAACACCAAAGCAGATGAAACCAATCCAAAGCCCAAGCGTCAAGATGTATGCTATGGATTTCTTGTTCAAAATACCTTCATTACGCGGTCTTGGTTTTTGCATCATAATGTTTTTCTCAGGTGGTTCGACTCCTAAGGTAATAGCAAGGATGCCGTCCATAACGAAATTGATAAACAAAATATGAACAGCAGTTAGTGGAGTGGCAAATCCAAAAATTAGCGCAACTATAAGACCAAAGACTGTTCCCATATTTCCACTGAGCAAATACACAAGATATTTGCGAATATTCTCGAAAATACTGCGTCCTTCTTCAACTGCTGCCACAATTGAAGCGAAATTGTCGTCGGTAAGTATCATATCGGATGCCTCTTTACTGACCTCCGTGCCTGTAATTCCCATAGCAACCCCAATATCTGCACGTTTAAGCGAAGGTGCGTCATTAACTCCGTCGCCCGTCATTGCCACAATATTTCCTTTTTTGATGAGAGCATCAACTATTTTCTGCTTGTGAGCAGGCGAAATACGAGCAAAAACTTCCACATTATCGACAATTTTTTCGAACTCCTCATCTTTTAAAGCTTCGAGTTCGGAACCAGCAAGAGCAATACCGTTTTTCATAATGCCGAGCTCTTTTGCAATAGCAACAGCTGTAACTTTGTGGTCGCCTGTGATCATAATAGGTTTAATACCAGCTGTTTCGCAAGTTTTGATTGCGGCTTTTACTTCTTCACGTGGTGGATCAATCATACCGAAGATTCCTAAAAAGATCTGTTTTTCTTCGGGATTATCATCATCCGAAACTAATTCTTTTTTAGCAACAGCAATAGCGCGAAGAGCATTTTCAGCCATTTGTTTGTAAACTGCGAGAATTTTATTTCTTTCATCATCAGTTAAATGTTCACAATTTTCACCATCAAAATAGAACTCGCATTGTGATAAAATAACCTCTGGAGCACCTTTTGAAATAGCTACTTTATTGCCCTCAAAATCGTTAATTGTAGTCATTTTTTTGGTTTCCGAAGAAAATGGGATTTCTCCCAAACGCGGATGCTGTTTAATATAATCATCAACATTGAAATTGGCTTTTTTGGCAACAACAATTATTGAACCTTCGGTTGGATCGCCAATAATTTGCCATTCTTCATCTTTAAATACAAGTTGAGCATCGTTGCAAAGCACACCAGCTAAAATGGTTTCTTTCAATTGAGCATCTTCAATTGGATTTATATCTTTTCCATTTTCGGAGAATTTGCCATCGGGATTATAACCAACACCCGAAACATCGATTAATTTGTCGAGTACATAAATTTTTTTTATTGTCATTTCATCTTGTGTGAGCGTTCCAGTCTTATCAGAGCAGATTATATTTGTTGCACCAAGAGTTTCCACAGCGGGTAGTTTGCGTATTAAAGCTTTACGCCGAGCCATACGTTTGACACCAAGAGCAAGTGTGATAGTAACAACAGCGGGCAAAGCCTCTGGAATAATAGCAACAGCAAGGGCTACCCCCCATACGAAAACTTCTGCAAGCGGAGTGCCACGTAATAAATCAAAAGCGCTAACGACAACAGCCAAAATAATAGAAAAAATGCCGAGCTGTTTGCCAAGCTTATCTAAATTTCGTTGAAGTGGTGTTTTTTCGGATTCTGTCGCATCGAGTAGAGAGGCAATTTTACCGAATTCGGTTTGCATACCAGTAGAAGTAATAACTGCTTCGGCACGACCTTGAACGACGGCTGTGCCCATATAAAGCATATTTTTTCTATCACCAAGTGGAATATTATCTCCAGAAATAGCATTGGAATGTTTACTCACTGGAACAGACTCGCCTGTTAGGGCGGCTTCATCAACACGCAACAGATGAGCACTCAAAATGCGTGCATCTGCTGGAACCTTATCACCAGCAGCAAGCAAGATTATATCGCCAGGGACAAGCTCTTTAGCGAGAATCTCGTAAATTTTACCACTACGGCGAACTTTTGAGTGAGGTGAAGCCATTTTGCGAAGCGATTCTATTGCTTTATTTGCTTGATATTCTTGAATGAAGCCTGTAATTCCTGCAAGGACAACAATTACTATGATTGCAATTGGTTCTATTGTTTTTCCAAGAAATAGAGAAATTACAGCTGATGCAATTAATATATAGATTAAAAGATTATTAAATTGTGATAAAAGAAGTTTCCAAGCAGGTTCTTTTTCTTTTTCTTTAATTTCATTATAGCCGTGAATTTTTATGCGTTTTTCTACTTCCTGATCTGATAAACCATTAGATGAAGTAGCAAGTTTTTCAAAAGTTTCCTCAATTGTGAGCTTGTAATAGTTTTGTTCCTGTATCATATTGATTTAAAATTGATAATCATAATGCACAATTGACGAAACTGATTGCTTAAAATTTAGTGATTTATATTATTCACCAAAAAAAATATTCTGGCTAATAATAATCAAATAATTAAATCTAAGTATTTTGAATGAAATTTTATAAATGCATACAAATATGAAACTTATCAAGATTTATTTTTGATGTTTAACTATTGGCATTATTCTTGAAAAATAAAACTTAAATATTTTAGAATTCAAACATAGAAAGGTGAAATATGAAAATAACAGAAATACGCTCACAAGGCATACCAGCGGTTGATGTAAAAGCATTTCAACCAGAAAAAATTGAGAATAAGAGCCATCAGAATATAATTAAAGATAAGGTTGAAATTTCATCAGAAAATGTTAATTGGCAAAAAGATATTCTGCTGAATGCTCTCGAAATGATAGAAAGCAAAGTAGCAAAGGATGCTGAACATCCATTGGATAAAGTCGAGAACAGACCTATTGAAACATTTGAAGAAGCTTTGATTGAACTAAGATTTTTAAATTCAGACAAATTTGCCAAAGAAGCGCGCTCGGCACAAGCAAATATCAAAGCAGAGGACATTCTTTCATTGTTTATAGAGGAAGCGGCTTAAAGCCGCTTCTTCTATAACTTGCTGAAAGCATAAGGCAGCATTTCTGAAAGTGTTGTAGTATAAATTTCACTTATATTTTCTTTTTCATCCAAATTTACGCATATAATCGAAACTTCACCACGAGAAAATTCAACCATTTTCTGGCGGCAAAGACCGCACGGGACGGGTGTTGTGGTTGATTTCACAACAATGACAATTTCTTTTAAGTCGCGGCAACCAGATTTAACCATAGAATCAATTGCAACCATCTCCGCATGAGAAGTTAAAGTGTAATCAATTGACTCAATATTGCAGCCTGTGTGGATGTTTTCGAGCACATCGCGAACAGCTGCACCAACTTTGAAATTGGAATATGGTGCATACGCATTTTTCCGAACCTCAATGGCTGCGCGAAGCAGTTCAGTTTGTTTCTTGTTCAACTGTTGCAGTTCGATTTTCTGCATATATTTCACCTTTGAGTGTTTTAATCATAAAGATATGTGTGGAAACCGCTATTGCAACGATAGCGAGCAAAATTCTCACCCAAATATGTTCCGTTCCATAAATCATAGTTGTGATAATAACAGACCAAAGAAGAATTAAAACCAAAACTTTGTGAATAAGCGTCATACCTCGTTTTTCGCGGTAATTTCTAATATAAGGTCCGAACAATCTACTGCTAATGAGCCAGTTGTAAAAATTCGGTGAGCTTTTTGCAAATAAATATGCTGCAAGTAATAGAAAAGGTGTTGTTGGAAGAATTGGAATTAGGATACCAAATAAACCACATAGAATAGAAATAAAACCCAATAATATAAAAAGTTTCTTTTTCATATTGTTTGAAGACGATTAAAATCAAATCAATTGTTTTTTCAATTTTTTTAATAAATAAAGGAATCTTGAAGTTAAAATAACAGCTGCAAAGAGTAAACCAATTAGGTAACCCCACCAAATACCAATTGCTCCCATTTTTAGATAAATACCTAAAAGACACGCGACAGGCAAAGTAATCAACCAATAAGATAAAAGTGAAATAAATGTTGGTGAATTCACATCTTGCAAGCCGCGTAATGCTCCAATGGCTGTTACCTGAGTTCCATCCATTATTTGGAATAAACCAGCAATTATCATTAGTTTTGAAGCTATTTCGATTACATCAGGTTCATTTATATATAGCGATGGAATAGCATAGCGACCTAAGATGAAAATTATACCAGTGGTTGCCATAAAGGCAAGCACCATATAAAATGCAGAAAATCCAGCAATTTTCAATCTATGAAAATTACGTTCTCCCAGAAGATTACTAATGCGAATGGTTGCAGTTGAAGAAATACCGCTGGACATCATAAAAGTAAGCGAGGCTAAACTCATTACAATTTGGTAAGCGGCAAGTTGTTTTGCACCAAGCCATCCTGTCATAAGAGCGCCGACTACAAATGCACCAACCTCGAGAATATGTTGGAGTCCGATTGGGATTCCGAGCTTGAAAAATTCTTTGATTCTCTCGAAAGAGATAAATTTCAGCGACATTTTTTTCAAATAAATTCGTAGAGTCTTGCTATATCTCATCAAGATGACGTAGCTTATTGCCATCAATGCTCGTGATATAGCTGTTGCAACAGCAGCCCCATTTAACCCGAGCTCTGGGAAACCCATCTTCCCAAAAATAAATCCATAATTAAGGAAAACATTTAAAATATTGCAAACTACAATAATTATCATACCGGGTTTTGTGAGAGTTAGCCCATCGACAAATTGCTTATAATGCATAAAGATGAAATATGGGAGCCACGAAAGAATTAGTATTTTGTAGTATGGAACTGCAAGAGCAATAACTTCGGGTGGCTGTTTTAGATATGGGAATAGAAAAGTTGTTAAATACATAATAAGAGCAATTATCAAACCAAAGAAGACGGTTGTGAGTAATCCGTTTAGGAAAATGCTTTGCAAAAGTCCAGTATTGCGTTCACCGTATGCTTTCCCAGAAATTGTGGTTGTAGCAGCTGTTATGCCAAGTCCAAAAACAAAAATCACTATGAAAACACTATGAGCGATTGATGCCGCTGCAAGCGGAGTAGAGCCAAGTTGCCCCACCATAATAGTATCAGCAATAGAAGTAATCATATGCCCGGCTTGCCCGAGCACAAGCGGATAAGCAATTTGCCAGTTTATTTTAAAGTGTACTTTGTATTCTTTGTTAATCATTTTTATCCGAAAATTAAGGGCGTAGTGTCTGTTACGCCCTTATTTGAATTACAAAAATATTTACAATAATCTTTTATTTTTCACCATATTTTTCTGGATATGGTGGCAAAGGAAGCGAGTCGGGAATACCCATAAGCGGAAAATCTTTACGCAATGGATAGATTGGCTCGCCAGTTTCAGGGTTTATGTAATCTTCGGGCATATAGAAACGCCGCAAATCAGGATGCCCAATAAATTTTATACCATACATATCATAAGTTTCGCGTTCATACCAGTTTGCTGATTGCCAAACGCCTGTAAGTGTTGGGCAGGTGCAATCCTTTTCGTCAATTTCAGCTTTAATTCGCACACGGCTTTTAAATTTATTCGAATAGAGGAAATAAACAACTTCGAAACGCTTGTCTTTTTTATCTAACCAATCAATTGCAGTTGTATCGATTAGCATATCGAAAGACATATCTGGATTAGTTTTAAGCTGAGTGCAAACTTCCACTAACTTTTCTTTAGGGACAGTTAGCGTTAACTGATTGCGAAAGATATATTCTACAGCTTCTGGAGCAATAGACTTTACAAAATCGATAATTTTGCTGAAACGCTCATTCATAGCGAAACCTGTATTTAATTCAAATTTTGTTCAAAAAAATCTTTCACTTCTTTAATAGAAGGGAAAATATAATCAGCAAACTGATTTTTAAGATGCAAACCAACAAGTATGGTTTTTGTACCAACTTTTTTACCAGCTTCGATATCGGTGATGCTATCGCCTATAGTCCAAGAATTATGTGGGTCTATTCCCCATTGAGCAATGGCTTCCTCGAACATACCAGTTGCAGGTTTGCGGCGAGGGCTATGGCTTGTTGCAAGATCGGGACAGAAATAAATTGCATCAAATTTGAAATTGGTTTTATCGAGTAAAACATTGTTCATAAATTCGTGTACTTTATGCAAATCATCTTCACTCATAAGCCCTTTGCCGATGCCTTGCTGATTTGTAACTAAAATTGCAAGATAGCCTTTCTCTTTAATTAATCTAAATAAATCAAAAAAATCTGTGATAAAGATGAATTCTTCAACTTTTTTAACGTAATCGCCAACAATTCTAATATTAACAATCCCATCGCGGTCGAAAAAAACGGCTCGTTTCATCATTTAACTTTTTCTATTTTCATCTCAACTTTATCAAGTGGATTATCTCTTGAATCGCGTGGCATATTTACAATTTTATCAACAACATCCATACCTTCAATGACTTGCCCGAAAATAGAATATTGCCCATCTAAATGTGGTACATCAGCAACGCAAATAAAGAACTGCGAGGTTGCACTATTCGGATCGGGTTTACGAGCAGCAGATATAATACCACGCTTATGTTTTAGATTGCTAAACTCAGCTGGCACGGTTTGCTGTGTTGGATCGCCAAATCCCCACATTTCGCGAGGTTTATCTTTTGAATTTGGGTCGCCACCTTGAATCATAAAGCCTGGTATTACTCTATGAAATGCTGTGCCATCATAAAAACCGATTGAAACTAAACTATCGAAATTGGCAACATGCTTTGGAGCAACATCATTGAACAGTTCAATTTTGATCTTACCGAGTTCAGAACCTTTTTGAAAAGTTGTAATAACATATTTAGGTCTGTCCATTTTTTCACCTGCGTTTAATATATTAATAGAAAAAAATCCGAAAAATATAGCAATTACTAACAAAAAGTTTTTCATCGTTTCTCTCCAAAATCAACAAACACAAAAATATATGACTTTTCAAAAATAATAATATTGTTTGAAAATTCGGCATTATAATTGATTTGCGATTTTGAAATATTGTTGAAATCTAATTTGTGAGAATAGTGAAAAAAATTATAAATTTTTCTTTTGCAATAGCAATCTTTTTAACTTCGAATATTTTATTAGGATCGAGCTTACCTAAAAGTGTGCTTGTCGGATATTGGCATAATTGGGATCATCCGCTTGCACCGATGGTCGCTCCTGAAAAAGTGCATCCAGCATACAATGTGATTAATATTGCATTTGCAACACCACGTGAAGGGACAGATTATGATATATATTTTCATCCTTTAATTATAAAAAAGGACGACTTTAAATCGAGACTTCGGAAGATTCAAGCATCAGGCAAGAAAGTTTTACTTTCGATTGGTGGCGGCAATACAACAATTAAGCTTGATAGCGCTATTGAACGCGATGTTTTTGTGCAATCTGTATTACGTTTATTGTTCGATTATGAATTTGATGGAATTGATATAGATTTAGAGGGAAATTCTATAAGACTAACTGGTGGCACAATTGCCGAGCCGATTGATTCATGTGTCGTTCTGCTTATAGACGCTGTGAAGATGATTATGCGAGAATATCAGTTAGCATTTGGTAAAAAGTCGATTTTGACGATAACACCTGAAACTGCTTATGTACAAGGCGGACAGAGCAACTTTGGTGGCTATTGGGGGGCATACCTGCCTTTGCTCGATGCACTTCGTGATTCAATTGATCTGGTAAATGTTCAGCTTTATAATAGCGGAGCTATGTATGGGCTTGACTGGGGGATTTATTATCAAGGAACAGCTGATTTTATAGTGGCCATGACAGAAAAATTGATTTTAGGATTTAATACGAAAGGTGGATTTTTCAAAGGCTTTCCACCAGAAAAAGTTACAGTTGCCCTGCCAGCTTGTCCGATTGCCGCAGGAGGAGGATTTACACCACCCGATACAGTAGCAAAAGCTATGAATTATTTGCTCGGACGCTCGGAGAATTACGATGGACATTACAAACTTCGCCAAAAAGGTGGTTACCCTACACTTCGTGGAATGACAACTTGGTCTATAAATTGGGATGCTACTGATTCTTGCTCTTATTCATATGAGTTTGCTGAGAATTATCAGCGTATATACCAAATTTCAACAATTGCTAATAACAATTTTTTTAATAATCACAAAAATAAACAGGTAAATAAAGAGCTATATTTTGACATATTTCCAAATCCAGCAAATAATCAAATAATTGTTGCCTTACCAGAGTTTTGCACTGAAAGAATTCCTCTGCAATATAATATTCGAAATTTATATGGGGAAACAGTTCTGCAAGGCAAAATAAACTCGTTGGAGTTCCCTATAAATATAACACAGTTTCCAAAAGGTATATATTTCATAACTATCGAAGACTATACTGATAAATTCATAAAAGATTAGTATATTTGAATGCTTTTTTAGCAGAAAATTACTGAATTTTTATTATTATTGTAAGTTATTGATTTTTAGTTTTTTATGAATTTATTAGATAGATATATTCTTCGTCAGTTCATAAGCACGCTATTTTTTGCGATTATTGCACTATGCCTGATTTTCCTTGTAGTGAATTTAATGGAAAATTTGGATGATTTCATAGATAAAAAAGTCCCTAATCCAGTAATAATAAAATATTATATTTCGTTTTTCCCAGAAATATTGAAAATACTTACACCTGTTTCAGTGCTAATAGCTACGCTTTTTTCAATTGGTAAACTCTCGACGAATAATGAAATAACAGCAATGAAATCGGGTGGCCTGAGCCTTTATAGATTGATGTTGCCGATGGTTGCTTTTGCCATTGTTTTAAGTCTTCTGCAGCTATATTTTAACGGCTGGATTGTTCCTGTTGCTAACCAAACGAAATTGGAAATTGAGCGAGTTTATTTGAAAAAGGCAAAAGCACAGGGTGGCAGTTTATTTAATCTTTTTTTTCGTGATACACCGACGAAGAATGTAATGATGCAATATTACCATTCAAGCGAAAAAAGCGGCTATCAAGTAGCAATAGAAGAATACACTGATGAGCTCTCACCACGCTTACGTTCGCGTATCGAAGCAAACAGAATTGTCTGGCAAGACGGAAATTGGCAACTGCAAGATGGGATAATACGAACTTTCTCTAATAATTCAGTATTTGTCAGGTCCTTCGATACACTCGATACAAAGCTGAATATAAAACACAATCAGTTGATAAAACTGCAGATGTTGCCTGATGAAATGACATTCGACGAGAAGCGTGATTACATAAAAGTTCTGAAAATGGGTGGACAAGATATTCGCAAGAATCTGATTGATTATTATGCTGGTTTTGCTTTCCCATTTGCTAATTTGATAGTAATGCTGTTTGGAGTGCCATTTGCATCGGTAAAAAAACGTGGTGGAATAGCAATACAGATTACCGCAGCAATGGTTACTGCATTTACATATTTAATTTTTACAGAAATTAGCAAAACACTTGGATATTCAATGAATTTAAATCCAATTCTTGTTGGATGGAGTGCGAATTTAATTTTCTTTTTGGCAAGTATAGTTGTTTTAATAAAGACACAAAAATAAAATGAAAAAGATTGACAACTTTGGTTCACTCGAAGGTCGAGAGCTACTGCGAAATGTTTTTAAGGAGTTACGTTATGAGAAGCAACGCAGTGCCTTTGCATCGCTTGTTGCAACCTGGCGGCTTGCAACAAGCGAAATTGATCTGGAAAAATATGCAAATGATGAATTGCAGGTTATGCATAGTCTTGGTTTCTGGAAAGGTACATCAATTTGGCTTGAAGAGGTTGTCAATCGGTTTTATTTTACAACAATAAATTCATTTGCCTATTTTGGTGCGGCGATACTTCTTGTGCTTGTTGGTGTGAGACGATTTTCCGACCACGTAAGTGATAATGTTGTGATTGCAGGAATAATCTTCGAAGCAATACTTTTGTTTTTTATGTTTTTTGTTATGCTTTTCACTCCGAACGACGAAATTTCGGATACATCAAAAAACGATGAACTCGATAGCAAGCAAGAACTAATTAACGAAGTTGGTGAAATAAGCCGAGATTTCGCTGCAGCAACACTTCAACTTGAAAAACTTACAGAAAAAATGAATAATATGCTTGATTTACAAAATGAAGCATTAAATCAAGTCTCATCTATTGCAAAATCGTTTGTAGATATATCTCTGCCCAATCCACAGCTTATCGAAATTATGCGAGAAACAAACCAAAACTTAAATAACTTTAATGAAAAAATAAAGGATTTATCTAAAACTATTGATGAACTTAAGCAAGAGCAGATCTCAATCGCTATTCGCAAAGAGCTGGAACAAATTTTAGCTAAACGAATAATTTCGGATGACAATTAAAAAAAGTAAATATAGAAGAAACATTGAAATTTATTTTGTGCTGTATCTTGCAGCTTTGATTTTACTTATTCCAACCCAAAAAGAAAAAGAACAAGAAAGAAAAAATTCTTCTGATTTGGATATCCCTTTTGCCATTAAAGTTGAGAAATCGGTTCTATTTTGTAGGATGGCACTTGATAGTGTGCCTAATGTATTATTTATCGATAGCTTGAATACTATTTTTTTTACAGGTAACATCGAAAATATACAGTATGAAATTATAGTAGAAGATGAATTACATAAGAACAGGATAAAATTAGTATCAAATGTTGATAATAAAAATCAATTCTTTCAATTAAAGGATAATCCAAATCAAAAGATAACTTATTTTTATTGGAAACCTCCAATTTTTGATAAAATCAATAAATCATACATAGTCTATATTTTAGCAAAAGCAAATCATATCGAAACAGGCGAAGAGCTACTAGCACGTGCACAATTTGCGCTGGTAATAAATTACTACGACCGAAAGACTGGTTTGCCAATCATACAAGAGGAAAAGACTGATGTAATTGCACAAAACAATGTTCAGATACCATTTAGTTTAAGCGATGTAAACTTCTCGTTTCAATATGATAAAGTGCAAACTATATCGAATTTTGATTGGGAGAATACAATTTTTGTGCTTGGTGGGCTGAACCCACTGTTAGATTTGCAAAAAAATGTAGAAATAAAGCTAAACCACAATCCGGAAGGCAATGGCGGTTCTGCATATATTGCAAACTACACAGCCAATAGTATCGTTGTTCGTGGGAAAGCACCGAATTATGGTAATATGATTGTTAATCTGTCTTTTAAACGTAAAATTGATAATACTGAATTTCAAATTTCGTTTCCTGTGATATCTGAATCGCTTGCAAATGCTGAAGTACCAGAAGTAATGTATCCAGATATAAAATATACAATTAAACCGAATTTACCGAGCTTACCAGGATATGAGACAAAAGTGATAATTCGTGATGATGAAACTATAAGATTTCAGCAATATTCGAGTGATAATATAAGTTTCACACCCAATTATTCAGATACAAATGCAAATGTTTATTTGGAAAGATACATAAACAATAAGCTTATCGGACAAAGAATAAGGCTCAATATAAAGAAATTCCCTGCACCTGTAATTATAAAAATTAGCAAAGCCTCGGCAAACTCAGTTATATTACAAACAATGTCCTATGGATTATACAGAAATCGTGAGAATACGGTTGAACGGCTCGATATTCAGGGAAATGGAACCTATCGGGAACAGTTTGGCAAACTAAAAGCGGACAGAGAAAAATTAATTTGGACACAATTTTTTGAAATTACACCACAAGATCCAAACAAGCCATTTTCCTTCAAAGTTAGCGTCATTGATAGAAGTGGTAATCGAAGTAGCATAGAAAATTACGAAAATTAAACTTATATTATGATATTTTTTTAATGATTTTTTAATATATTTGTTCAAAAAAATTATTACTTTTATAGTTGTTTAAATAATGGCATTTATTAAATAGTATAATTTTTAGCAGCATAGAAGGAGGTAACCTTTTGATTGGAGCGAATATGAAAGGATTAAACTTGCCAAGATTTCGAGCGGGGACTAAGCTTTTATGCTTGGTTGTATGTTTTTTTATGTTTTTTCCAGACTTCACCCTCTCACAAATAACCCGCAAGCGAGCCGAATATTTAGAGAAAGTATATAAGGAAAAACAGAAATTTAAAGACGAATATTCTGATTTAGATAAAAATAAAAGATCTAAAGAAGCAGCAGAAGATTTTATTGGTAGTACATTAGAGAAATCAAGGCAGAATTATTTGCAAGCATTGATTTTAATCAAGAGAGGCGATACAATTAGTGCAGCTCGTTATTTTCAACAAGCGATTGATGTGTTAAATAAACTTGTCAGTTATCCAAATATTGAAAACAATGCAGAGTTTAATGAACTATCTCAATCTATTGTTGAAGATTACGAAAACTATATCACTAATATCGATAATCTTGATGAAAACGCACCGCTTTTTATAGTACGAGATAAATTATTTCAGGAAATTCAGAAAATTCCTGCTGCTCCGGCACCTGTTGCTCAAAAGCCATTCAATTCAACATACTCGAGCCAGAAATATCCCAATAGGCACACAAAACCCGATAGCATTGTAATTCCTTTGATTGATCACGATTTAGTTAATCGCAGTATTACATTTCTAACTAAGAATAAACGCGGTCAGCAATTTGTGCGCCAATGCTTAGAACGTTCTGGTAAATGGTTCCCGATGATGAAACGAATTGCAGAAGCCGAAGGCTTACCAGAGGAAATTGTATATCTCTCGATGATAGAGTCGGGGCTAAATCCAAATGCTGTTTCACGAGCAAGTGCAGTTGGGCTTTGGCAGTTTATGCGCGCTACTGGTCAGGACTACAATTTAAACAAGAACGACTCCTATTGGACTGATGAACGGCGAGATCCAGAGAAATCAACATTAGCAGCAATGCGGCATCTGAAAGACTTATATAACGAGTTCGGCGATTGGCATCTTGCACTTGCGGCATACAATTGCGGAACTGGTTGCATCAGACGTGCAATACGCAAATCTAAGTTAGAAAAGCCATCGTATTGGGATATTTTGAAATTTTTGCCTGGCGAAACAGCAATATATGTCCCAAATTTCATCGCAACTGCAAAAATTATGATGAATCCTGAACTCTATGGTTTTGATGAAAAAGAAATTACTTATCAAAATGAATACAAATATGATATTTACCCAATTAATGAACCAACAAATCTTAGTGCCATTGCTAAAGCTGCTGGTATTAGTCTTGAAGAATTAAAAGAACTCAACCCAGAACTTATCCAAAATGCAACTCCTGCGGATAGAAAAACTTATTATGTAAAAATTCCGTTCAATTCTTCACAAACATTTACTAAAAATTTCGAAAGCATTCCACAAGAGGAAAAACAACCTTTCATCTATCATACAGTGGAACGGAATGAATCACTCGATGATATTGCCCGAAAATATAACGTTGCAACTGATAACTTAATCGCAGTTAATAATTTAAGCGGTTATAAAGCCAAAATCAAAAAAGGTGATACTTTGCGTATTCCTATCGGCGGAGAGCTTTATCAAGTTGAAAATATTATCACTAAAAAAACTGAAAAAGACACAGTTAATGTAAATATAGTTCAAAATCCGAAAGTTGAAAGTTCCACTGTAGGACAAATAATTTCACATATTGTTCAATCAGGGGAAACTATTTACAGTATTTCTAAATTATATGGAATTACACCTGCAGAATTGCGTAATTTAAACAATTTGCCCTTCGATGTAGATATTTTGCAGATAGGACAGAAATTAATTGTAGCTCGCAATCCTGTTCAAATTGCAAGCTCACAAACAAAAGTCGAAAATACCAAAGTTCAAACTAAAATTATTAATCATAGAGTGCGAAAAGGTGAAACTCTCTCGTCTATAGCCCAAAAATATAGTGTCTCAATCGATGATATAATAAAACTGAACAATTTAAAAAAACAAACCGTGAAAATAGGACAGATTTTAAAAATTGAACAGCAAACTACACAACAAAATATCGCTAAAAACAACAAATCTATCGATAACACTAAGGTTACTATTCATCTTGTAGAACGTGGAGAGACATTAGCCACAATTGCACAGAAATATGGCGTAACCGAAGAGCAACTTCGTCAGTGGAACAAAAATGATATAAAAGGAGATATAATTATAGCCGGTTCGCGAATTAAAGTTGCAGAAACAAATCAAATCAATCCAAATACATCAAATTCGAAGACAAAGAAATCAGCACCTGTTTATCATACAATAAGATCTGGTGATACATTAGGCAAAATCGCAGATAAATACGATATTTCAATAAATGAATTAAAAAGGTTAAATGGGAATTTAAAAGAAAATAGACTTCAAATTGGGCAAAAAATTAGAGTAAAATAAAATTTATTTTAGTTAAATTTGAAAAGACATACGCTTACAAATGCGTTGTCTTTTCATTTTTTTGAATAATATGATAGAAATTACAAATATACATAAATCTTTCGGTCCGAAAACTGTATTGCAGGGCATAAATTTAAATATTCCCGATAATGATATATTGTGTATCATTGGTAAATCTGGCTGTGGCAAAAGTGTTTTGATAAAAATAATCGTAGGGCTTCTCGAACCAGACACAGGCACAGTGGCAATAGACAATAGAATTGTTTCGCAATTGAGCAAAAAAGAGCTGTATAAGCTACGGCGGAAATTTGGGTTTGTGTTTCAAAGTGCTGCACTTTTCGATTCGCTTAATGTTTTTGAAAATGTGGTTTTAGGGCTTTACGAGCATGGCGAGCGAGATATGAAATATCTCGAGCAGGAGGCAAAACGTGTATTGCAAGCAGTTGGTTTGCTCCCACCATTAGAAGATAACAAACTTGAATTCGAAAAAGAATGGGAAATCTTAAGGAACAAAATGCCTGCTGATCTTTCAGGTGGTATGAAAAAGCGTGTTGGTGTTGCACGCGCACTCGTTGGCAATCCAGAGTACATTTTTTACGACGAGCCAACAACAGGGCTCGATCCTGTTACTTCTGAACAAATTGATGATCTTATCTCAGAATTATCACATAAACTGAAAGTTACATCAATTATAATTACGCACGATATGTTCTCTGTTTATAAAATTGCAAATCGTGTAGTTATGCTTCACGATGGAAAGGTGCAATTCGAAGGGAGCCCTGATATGCTTAGTGATTCAAAAGATCCAATTGTCCAAGAATTTTTAGATCGATATAAGAATAATAAATAAAATTAGTCAATTTGAAATTATTACTCTTTTTTTTATCTTTGTTGAATATATTAATTAACAAGTTTGCAGAATGAGGCAAATCGGAATATTCATATTACTCGTAATTATCACTTCTTGCTCGGTTTTTAAAAGCGACAAGCCTGCTATGTTGAAATGTTTATCGGAACGAAGTAAAAATTTGACTTTGCGTTGGGGAGATTTTTTGCCTAAAGAAAATTCTTTTTATGGCTATGAGATCAACGCATATGGAGAACTTTTTTTCTATACCAAAAATCAAAAGAATCCCGATGGCAAGAAAGAAAAAATATCGAATTTAGATCCAACCGAAGTTTGCAGTAAATTAAAATTAGTGCAAGAAACAATTTTAAAGACGCAAACTTTATTTTCGCCAGGTGAAAATAGTGCTCGGTTTGTTGAATTCTCAAATCCTGATGAAAATATGAATATGCTTGCAGTCTGGAATCCTGCGTTTCAAACAAAAGGTTCAAAGTATTTTCGTGAACTTTACGATTCATTAAATATTTTAGTTCCAAGCATTAGAGAATTGAAAAATAAAAGATGAAAGTAACAGCACTAATAGTGGACGACAACTCTGAATTTGCCTCGACAATGGCTGATATAGTCGAGACGTTCGGTTATGAGGCAGCAGTTGCTTATTCCCCATCTGAAGCGTTAGCTTATTTAGATGAAAAGCATAGATTTGTTGGAATAATTCTGTTAGATATCGAATTTGCACCAGGTGAGCAAACAAACGGACTCGACCTACTCGAAATTATACGAAAAAATTACATACAAATACCAGTTGTGATGATTTCGGGGAAAGGAACGATAGAATCAGCAGTTCGTGCAACTAAACTTGGTGCCGTTAATTTTATCGAGAAAAGCATATTATCAAAAGAAAAGATAAAAGCTGTGTTGGATAGTTCCGCTCGACACGTATCTGCATCTTTGGAGGAACTTGAAATACAGAAATTTTTAAGTTCTTGTGGCATTATCGGAAAAAGTAAGAAAATTTTGGATGTCGGCGATAGCATAATACGTTTTGGGCGGACTGATCTGAATGTGCTAATCACAGGCGAGACAGGCACAGGCAAAAAGCTTGTTGCAAAAGCATTGCATTCGGTTAGCCGTCGTGCGAAATTTCCTTTTATCACTGTTGATATACCTAATATTCCAAAGGAGCTTTTCCAAAGCGAACTTTACGGTCATATTAAAGGTTCGTTTAGCGGTGCAATGGAAACTAAACGAGGACTTTTTCAAGAAGCACATAAAGGAACGCTTTTTTTGGATGAAATTGGGGATTTACTATTAGAACTGCAATCGAATTTGCTAATTCCAATTGAAGAAAAAATTGTTAGAAAAGTTGGTTCTTTGCAAAATGAAGAAGTAGATATTCGGTTTATCTCGGCAACAGACAAAGATTTAATGCAGCTAATGAAAGAAGGTAGGTTCCGAGAGCAATTATATCATCGTTTGCGAGAATGCGAAATTTACATCCCACCGCTTTCAGAGCGCCGTGAGGACATACCTGAAATTATCAATCATTATTGCCAAAAGCACAATGCTGATTTTGCAGATTACAAATATTTTTCTGATGATACTATCGAATTTTTAACTCAATACACCTGGCGTGGAAACGTTCGTGAATTACAGAACTTCCTAAAAGTTGTATTGCAAACCACACAAAAAGATAAAATTGAAATAACCGATGTACAGAAAGTCCTAAATAATAATCATAACAAAACAATCCAGGTTCAAATACCTGTAATCACAACAGACCGCACATTGAAGGAAGACTTAGCAGAAGTCGATAAAAAGAAAATTGAAGCTACTCTTGCTCAATGTAATGGAAACGTTAGCAAAAGTGCTGCAATTTTAGGTATTAGTAGAGAAACGCTGCATAATAAAATTAGGCGTTATAATATTGATGTATCACAGTTTAGAAAAAAAGCCAATTAATGCCAGCAAATAACCTAACAGAAGAACAACAGCTTGCTTTTATGCGAGATCGCCATATCTCGCTTACTGCAAATGCTGGTTCTGGTAAAACCACTGTGCTTGTAAATAAATATTTGGATATATTATTGAATTACAAGACAAAAGACGACGCTGTTCCCAAACGAAATGTCTTACGAATTTTAGCTATAACATATACGAAAGTAGCCGCTGCAGAAATGAAATCACGTCTTGCAAAAAAAGTTGAAGAATTAACTATGGAAGAAATCCATAAGCCGAATCCGAATTCTAATAAAATAAGGATACTTAAAAATATACGAGATAGAATACAATTTGCTAATATATCCACAATTCATAGTTTTTGCAGTGGTTTGTTGCGAGATTTCCCTAAAGAAGCAAACTTGTCGCCTAATTTTACTGAAATTTCCGAGTTGGATCAAGCAATTTTCCAAGATGACGCAATAGAAAGGGTTTTTCAGAATCACGCAAGCGATTCTAATTTAATTGAACTATTAGCAAAATACGGAAAAAAAGACATAAACGATATAATAAGTCAATTGATTAATTCAAGGAAAAAGCTTTTTAGTTTGATCGATTTTTATCAATGTAATAGTAATGAAAAGATTTTGAAAATATTTGAATTACGGCAAAAAAGATTATTCACCAATTTTATGAAGATTTTAGAAAATTTCCTTTCTTCAGAAACCTATGACGACTTAAGAGGAATCGAAAAAGAGAGATTTAATGCTAAATACCTTGAAGTTTTAAAAAATATTGAGAATTATTTTCAGACAAGTGCTTTCAATGAAGAAGATTTAAAAAATACTTGCCAAGATATTTTTGAAAATTATAAGGTTAAAGGAAATAAAACATTTAAATCATTATTGGAGAGTAATTTATCGAATGAATTCGAACGTGATCAATTTAAACTATTAACGAAAATTAGAGATCATTTGCGTAGCAATACACCAATGACTTACGATAAAATTAATTCGTACATTAATGAGGCACGTTTCATAGTAAGTTTAGCAAATGAAGCATTACTTGAATATCAAAAGTTAAAAACCGCAATTTCAGCTATAGATTTCGATGATATGATTTACCTTGCAAAAGACCTATTGAATAATGAAGTTGTAGTACAGAAAATTTCTAATGAATATGATTACATATTGGTTGATGAATTTCAAGATACAAACATTGATCAGGCTGATATTATAATGAAAATATGCGGCAGGTTCAAAGAATTAACTATGATGAATAAATTATTTATCGTTGGGGATCCCAAACAAAGCATATATTCGTTTCAAGGAGCAGATGTTGAAGTATTTAATATTGTGACTGAATTAATAAAAGACGAAAATAAAGATGCATTAAAAAACGAATCAGAAAAAAATCAATCACTTATACCACAATTTATTGATTTGGAACCAGACAACGCACTAAGAATAGTAAATTTGGATGAAAATCAGAAGTTTGGCGATCTCTCCTTATCGATTTCATTTAGAATGTCGCCTGTAATTGCAGGATTTGTCAATAGTATTTTCTCAAAATTGATGTCGGGAAAGCGTATTGATTACGAAGCACTCGATGATAATGATACGAAACAAGGAATTAAATATTCCCCCATTGTTTGTGGACGAAAAACAGCTGAGCTCTTAGATGAAAGTGTTGATCAAAACGGCGAATCTTCTTATAAGCAAAAAATAGGTACAGTTTCTTTACTATTTGCTATAAAAGAGAATAATGAAAATTCAAAAGAAAAAGATACGGACAATTCAAATGATTTTGAATTATTTACCGAAGAAGAATTACTTGTTCGTCATATAAAATACGTGCTTTCAGACAAGGAGCCTTGCCCAGTTTACGACCAACAAAAAGAATGCTTTCGAAAACCAAATTACGGCGATATTGCAATACTTGTAAGAAAACGAAGCAGTTTTGCAAAACTGACTAAGGCTTTGCTTGAAAACAATATACCCTATGAAGTAAAAAGCGGAGTGGGCTTTTTCCAAACACCTGAAATACAGGATATAACGCAATTCCTTAATTTTTTGGTTGATAATCATAATGATTATGCTTTTGCAAGTGTGTTGAAATCGCCTTTTTTTGAGTTTAATTCTGCTGAAATATTTGAGATTGCAATAAATAATGGTAAAAGTTATTACAATAAATCGCTATATCAGAAGTTTCTTGATTTTGCCAAAAATTGCGATAATGTTAATCTAAAAATCAAGTGCGAAAAAGCAATCAATCTCATTAGAGAGCTTAAATTTTATGCAAGCCGACTTAATATATCGAGTATGATATACAAGGTTATACATAGCGGAAAATACATTTCATTTATTGCAAATTCACCTGCTGGCGAGCAAATAAAATCAAACTTCGATAAATTAATAGCTTACGCACGCAAATTTGAATCACGCGGATTTCGTAGTTTATACGATTTTGTTGTGGAACTAGGTCATTTGGCAGAATTCTCGAAAGAGCCAGAAGCAATTGCCAAATCAACTGCAAATGTAGTTACTTTGACAACTGTGCACGGTGCAAAAGGTGCTGAATTTCCAATTGTTTATCTTTTCGATACAAACTACAAAACTCAGATCAATCGTGGCTTCATTATTAGCAAAAATAGCGGACTTGCATATAACTATAAAGAATTCGATAGTCTTTTCACCAAACAATACTCCCCCACACCAAACATTCTGATCAGGAAGTCCTTAAATGAATCTGAAATTGCCGAAGAAATTCGCCTTTTTTATGTTGCAACAACTCGTGCTAAAGATCATTTAATCATCACCAGTACCCTGCATAGGAAAAAGGATGGAGCTTACGCAAAGGCATCTGGTTTTGCTCACTTGCTTCTAAAAGGTTTAAACATCGAATATGATAAAAATGATTTCATTCAAGAAAATAAATTGATAAATTTAGATACAAATTTAGAAATTTTTATAAATAACAGAATAATCAAAAAAAATTTAATCGTCCCAGTAAAAATTTTTGCAGATCATAATGATATTTACGTACCTGATGAAGATAAATCGACTACTTTGAAGAAAGAAAAGCAAATACATATTTTACTTGACCCAGTAATCTCCATACCAAAAAATAAATACTATTATCCTTCATATCTTACTGAATTAAAAGACGATAGCGAAGATTTTTTGATAAAACGTATTTACCGTTTCGACGAGAGTGCTTTATCCACCGATGAAAATGAAAATAGAGATTTGGCATTGAATTTTGGTTCAGCATTTCACGCATTGATGGAAAAAATTGATCTTTGGGTTGATATAGATGGAAATATCAAAGAAGATGAACTCGCAAGAAATATATTCGATATTTCACAAATATATCAAAATATAGATGCATATTCAAAAATTCGTGATATAGCAAGAAGTGTTATTCTTTCACCATTTATCCAAAAAAATATTCTGTACCTACTTTCATCCAAGCGTGAATTTCAGTTGATAATGCCATTTGACAAACATTTTCTTGGTGGAATAATTGATTGTTTGATAATTCGAAGCAACACTGAAATTGAAATTTGGGACTGGAAAACAAATTTTGTTAATTCGAAAAGAGATTTGGAGAAATTCCGTAAAACTTATGAAATACAGCTTAAAATATATTCATATTTGATATTTCATCTTTATAAAGAAACGCAAGAACTAACTTGCAGATTGCTTTTTGTTAGCTCACAAGATAAAACGAACGAAGGGAATTGGATCGTGAGCTATAATTATAAACGTAATCAGATACCCCAAATTGAAAACGAGATCCTAAGTTTAATGAAAGAGCCGATTTTTAGCTATTAAACAGCTTTTTAATCCAGTAATGAAACTTATGAATGCCTTTACCATTTAAAAACATCATAGGACAATAGCCATGAATAACATTTATTTCCTTCTCTTTTGCTAATTGCATAATTTGCTTAGAAAAACTACCAAAAACAAACCAAGCTGTTTTAATTTTTCCCTTCTCAACATTATAAACAATTTTTTTAGCTTCATTTGCGCTGATTGAAAATATGACATTTAAGCTATTTTCGGGAATTTCGTTTATGTCATTTTTGCAAATGCTACCCAGAAAAGCATCTTTTCTATACCCCAAAGGAATTGGTTGGTAGCCCTTATCTAAAAAAAGCTTAAATAACTCATTTCCCCAAGCATCATCACGGCTGGAAATGCCAATAATAACGGGATGTTTGTCAAGCAAGAATTCTTTGATAAGATTTTCCATAACTCACCTAAGTAAAAATAAAAATACGTATAATATTAGGAAAAGTTGCAAAGTCATTTTGACTTACCTGCAAGTCATTATGTCATTTTCAAATTGAAATATTAACAGTAAATTATGTCATTTTTGCAAGAGGATGGTTATTTTTGTTAGCTTATTATGTCATTTTGTCGCATTTTTAAGATTGGCACGAATTTGGTATAATCAAAAGCGAATTTAATTAATGACAAATAAAAGGAGAAAAAAAATGACAACATTAAGAATCGATCCTTTCCGTGGATTTGAAAATATGCTTCGTAAAATGAACGAAGTTGCAGGCGAAATTGAACGTGGTTTCACAGTTGAAACTGGCGGATTTAACCCAAGAATTGATATTTATGAAGATGATGCTAATGTTTATATTACAGCAGAATTAGCTGGCGTTCCCAAAGACAAAGTATCGATTAAACTAAATGAAGATCGAATGCTCGTTATATCTGGTAAAAAGGAACGCAGCGAAGGTGAAAAAGATAAAATATATTTACGCAACGAACGCAGTTTTGGAGAATTTAGCCGTACATTTGTATTGCCAGAGAATTTAGAACTGCAGAGTGTAAAAGCAAATTATCGTGATGGTGTTTTGGAAATTTCGATACCAAAGAAACAACCCGAACCACCAAAAGAAATAGAGATTGCTATAAGTTAATCAACTATGTTTAACTAAAAAGGAGGGATTAACTATGGCACTCGTAAAATTTGATCCGTTCCGTGGCTTTGAAACATTGGCTCGCAGAATGAACAGCTTAATGCAAGATTTTGAACGTGGATTTAACTTCGATTTCGGTGGTTTTTCGCCAAAAATTGACATCTCGGAAGATGAAAAACACATTTACTTGCAAGCAGAAGTTCCCGGAATATCCAAAGAGGACATCAAAGTTACGATTAATGATGATAACGTCCTGACAATTAAAGGCGAAAAGAAACGTGAGCAAAAAACAGAAGATAACAAAGAAGGATATTCCTACATTAGAATTGAAAGAAGCTTTGGGGAATTCTGCCGCTCGTTTATGTTACCAGAAAATGTAAAGAAAGATAGCATCAACGCAAAATTTGAAAATGGTGTATTAAATGTAACCTTAGAAAAAATTGAGCCCGAAAAACCAAAGGAAATCGAAGTTAAAATAGACTAATGCGAGCCATAATTAGCCACTAAGCTAAACATCCGAAAGTGCAAACTTTCGGATGTTTTATATTTTGCACTTTATATAACAAAAAAGCCCAGAATATACTTCTGGGCTTCCTTGCTCCTGAGGAGGGACTTGAACCCCCGACCCTCTGATTAACAGTCAGATGCTCTAACCAGCTGAGCTACTCAGGAATTTTTATAATCAAAGAACGTTCATCAAATTTTAGGCTACAAAATTAAAGACTATTTTTAAAAAAAACAAACATTTTTTAATCAATATCGGTTTTTTTTTTAGTTTTTTTTAACTATTTTTGATTATCCAATTATTAAGGATAAAGAAAATGCCAAACAATTCAGATAATAAGAGCGGCTTTTACAAATTTTTGTCTAATTTTCTGATATTTATAGGTGTTTTTTTTGGAATAACAAGTCTCTTTGGCATAATAGAAGCATTGTTTTTTATAGATTTAGGTCCTAAAAAGTTGTGGGATTTTTTAATTGTCTTATTGCTTTTGGGCGGAATACCTACTTTCTTTGGCTTCAAACTCAAGAAAAAATATAAAGAACTAGAAAATATAAATAGATTAAGAACCTATGAACAAATTGTTCTACGTATTCTCACAGAAAATGATAATTACATTAATGCTGCAACCTTAAGTTTGAAGTCAGGTTTGCCAACAATAGAAGCAAGGCAAATCCTTGATACGCTTGCCAATCAAGGAGTGATAAGTCCAGAGATTGATGATGATGGCAATATATATTACACGTGTCCGCAATTAATAAAGAGGAAAACTAATTGATGGAAAAGAAAGATATTTCAGGAATTCGTCACGATTATGGAAAATTTCGCTTAGACGAGAAAAGCATAAAGAAAAATCCATTTGAGCAATTTGAAATATGGTTCAACGAAGCTGTGGAAGCAGATTTTACTGATCCAAATGCTTTTGCTTTATCAACGGTAAGTAGCGATGGGAAACCTTCATCAAGAATTTTGCTACTTAAAGGCTTTGACGAAAAAGGATTTGTTTTTTATACCAATTATGAAAGCCGCAAAGGACGTGAACTTGAACAAAATCCGAATGCTGCGATGTTGTTTTTTTGGGATAAATATGAACGACAAATTAGAATTGAAGGTCGTATTGAAAAAACATCGCAAGAAGAATCAAATATATATTTTCAATCACGTCCATATACAAGTAGGCTTGGAGCATGGGCATCAGAGCAAAGCCGAGTGTTAAAATCAAGATTTACACTTATGCGTAAAGTTGCGATGCTTATGCTGAAATATCCTACATATGTTCCTTTGCCACCTCATTGGGGCGGCTACCGACTTGTGCCCGAGCAATTCGAATTCTGGCAGGGGCGCGAAAGCCGTTTGCACGATCGTTTTCGTTATGTATTGCAACCCGATGGCACCTGGCAAATCGACAGGCTTTATCCATAATGGAGCTATTATGAAAATCGTAACGTGGAATATAAATGGTTATCGTGCTATAACCGGGCAGAACAAAAGCATACGCCTTGATAATATTTCGTTCGAAAATAATCTATTTAAATTTATTAACGAAGAAAATCCTGATATTATAGGTTTGCAGGAAACAAAAGCAAATCCTGAGCAAATAGCAGATCATTTGCGTGTTCCACCTGGATATAAAGCCTATTACAATTCTTGCAAAATCAAAAAAGGCTATAGTGGAGTAGCATTGTTTTCCAAAATCGAACCACAAAGAATTAATTACGAGATTGGTATATCGAAATTTGATGATGAAGGTCGGCTAATAGAAGCAGACTTCGGAAGATTTCTTCTGTTTAACGTATATTTCCCTAAGGGCTATACAGATGATCCAAGATTGGATTACAAACTGGAATTTTATGATGCACTTTTAATTTATCTTAAAGAACTACTTAAGCAAGGACGTTCAATAATCGTTATGGGCGACTACAATACAGCACGAACAGAAATAGATTTAGCAAATCCTAAGGAAAACGAGAATACATCAGGCTTTCTTCAAGTAGAACGCGATAAAATGGAGGAATATTTCTCGGCTGGATTTGTAGATGCTTTCAGATTATTTGTTAAAGAAGGTGGACACTACACGTGGTGGAGCAATCGAGCGAATTCTCGCGCAAGAAACATTGGCTGGAGAATCGATTACCATCTTGTTTCGCAAGATTTAGTCCCATTTGTAAAAAATGCTCGCCAAATGCCTGAGGTAATGGGATCGGATCATTGCCCTGTCGTTTTAGAACTTGACCTATAATTTTTGCAACATTTAACACAAACTATACGTATTGATTTTAATCAATCACACTAAATAGGTTATTTATGACAAAGAAATTATATCGTTCCTTTCAGGATAAAAAAATTGCAGGCGTTTGCGGTGGGCTTGCTGAGTATTTTGATCTTGATCCAGTCTTTATTCGAGCGTTGTTTATAATTACAACTATTGGTTATGGAATAGGTTTTATTGCTTATATAACTTTGTGGATAATTGTTCCAGAAAAGCCAAGATTAATTTTCACAAAAGAAGAAAACATAGAATTATCTGTTGAAGACGAAATTTACGAGGAAAAACCAAAAGAAAATAAACGCAAAGCTTATTTCGGAGCTATTTTGATAACCGTTGGATTAATTTTACTCTTAGAGGAATTTATTGATCTTTGGGATAGAGACATATTTATATCGCTTATATTAATTGCGGTCGGCTTGTTTTTCCTTTTTAGCATAAAAAGGGATTAATTTATGAAAAGTAAAAGTGTTTATTTCGGCACTGTTTTTATAGCGTTAGGTGTTATAGGTCTTGTGAATAATTTTGTATTTTCCATTGATTTTAGCTATGCAAAATACTCTTGGCAAATTGTTTTAATATTACTTGGGATGACTTTTTTCAGCATACCAAATAAATTGAAGATAACTTTGATTATAATTTCAGGTCTTATAACGGGCTATTTTCTTTATGGTATTTTTTATAACACAAAATTCGAATTCAAATCCAAAAAAGTTGTGCAAGTAATTGATTCATCACTCAGCAATAAAAAATTAATTTAAACAAATAAGTTAAATTATTTTTAATCATTTTGGAAATTATACCAAAATGATTATTTTTATAATCATTTATTAATACATATTTCATAAAAAATTGAACTCAGAGATAAATAAAATAGCAATTTTAACACTCGGTTGCAGCAAAAATCTGGTTGATAGCGAGCGACTTGCCGCTTTGCTTGAGGGAAAGCAATTTGAACTTACAGATAAACCATTTGAGGCAGATGCAGTAATCATTAACACTTGTGGATTCATAAAAGCTGCTAAAGAAGAAAGCGTGCGATTAATATTGCAAATGGCAGAGTTACGTCACCGTCGAAAAATCAAAAAGTTAATAGTTTTTGGCTGTCTTAGCGAACGTTATCCAGAATTAAAAAATCAAATCGTGCAGATAGATGAGATATTTGGCGTCGAACCATACAAAGAAATAGTCAACACATTCGGTAGAACTTACATAAGCGACTATGGGCGAATTTTGATGACGCCACCGCATTATAGTTATCTAAAAATTGCAGAAGGTTGCAATCACAGGTGTTCGTTCTGTGCAATTCCATTAATTCGTGGGAAATATCGTTCAAGAAAGTTAGAAGATGTATTAAGTGAAGCAAAAGATTTGGCTAAGCAAGGTGTTCAGGAACTTAACATAATCGCACAGGATACAACTTACTACGGGAGAGATATTTATGGCACAAGTAAGCTTGCCGTTTTATTGCAAAAGATTGCAACACAGAATGATTTTAAATGGATCAGGCTTCTATATACTTATCCAATGAACTTTCCTAAGGATATATTAAAAGTTATTGCTGATAATAGCAATATTTGCAAGTATATCGATCTTCCTTTGCAACACATTTCAAACAATGTGCTTAGTTCGATGAAAAGAGGCATCACCAAAGAGAAAATTATCGATTTAATCAAAGAAATTCGCGACAGAATCCCCAACGTTGCAATTAGAACAACATTGATAGTTGGATACCCTACTGAAACCGAATATGATTTTGAAGAGCTTTATAATTTTGTAGAAGAAACAAGATTTGATAGGCTCGGTGTATTTACTTATTCACCAGAAGAAGGAACTCCTGCTTTCGAACTCGGTAATCCAATACAGGATGAAATAAAAGAACAGAGATTGGATAAAATTATGCTTTTGCAACAAAGGATTTCGCTTGAAAATAATCAGAAACTTGTCGGAAAAGAAATTGATGTAATAATTGATAGTGATAACAAGCGTTCATATATAGGTAGAACTCAGCACGATGCACCTGAAATTGATAACGGAGTAATTTTAAAATCATCAAAGAAGTTTTTGCCTGGTATTATAGTTCGTGCAAAAGTTACACGAGCCGAGGAATACGATTTGCATACCGAATATGTTGCTACACTTTAGCGAACTTTGAAGGTTGCCATAGTGATAATTGCAAGCATAACAGCGACTATATAGAACCGCATAACAATCTTAGATTCGTGAATGCCGCATTTTTCAAAATGATGATGAAGTGGAGCGATTTTGAATAATCTGCGACCTTCGCCATATTTTTTCTTTGTATATTTGAAATAAGAAACTTGAATTATTACTGAAAGAGTTTCCGCAAAGAAAATACCACCTACAATCGGCAGAAGCAATTCTTTTTTCAGCAAAATACACAAACCGCCAACTGCACCACCAAGTGCAAGCGAGCCTGTATCGCCCATAAAAACTTGCGCTGGATATGAATTAAACCAAAGGAAACCAAGAGCGGCACCAATAATTGAAGCAGCAAATATTGTTAGTTCGCCCGAGCCGGGCAAATACATAATGTTCAAGTATTTTGAGAAAGTTGTGTTACCAGTAACATAAGCAATAAGAGCAAGTGTGAAAACAGAAACACCAACAGTTCCAATGGCAAGCCCATCGAGCCCGTCAGTGAGATTAACAGCATTGGAAGTTGCAGTAAGAATAAAGACTACCATTGGGATGTACAAAATTCCGAAATCGAAATTATAATTTTTGGAGAATGGAATTGTTGTCAATGTATTATATTTTTCGAAACTTATTGAAAACCACTCAGGGAAGAAATAGATTGTTGAACCAAGAACAAGCCCAATCGTTACTTGCCCGACAATTTTATAGCGACCGATAAGTCCATTGGGATACTTTTTAACGACTTTCAGATAATCATCAAGAAAACCTACGGCACCTAACCAAGCAGTTGTCAGAACAATAAGGATAATAAACATATTGGAAATATTTGCCCAAATCAAAGTTGGCAGCAAAACAGCAAGCAGAACGATAATACCGCCCATTGTTGGGGTGCCTGCTTTAAGAGAATGATTGCCAACGGTTGCAAGTTCACGCTTAGCTTGCTCGCCCAGCTGATTTTTCCTCAATTTTGCGATAATTTTCGGTCCGAAATAAAAACAAATTATCAATGCCGTAATTGCAGCAGCGGCTGAGCGAAAAGTAATATATTGGAATAGCCCGATACCAGGTATATCGATATAATTTTTAAAAAAGTTAGCAAGTAGATAAATCATTTTTTCGCAATTAATTATTTACATCTTTATTATTTTCAATCACAGGATTGACAGCCCAGTGAAGCTTGGTTCTTAATAAATCATAAAAGGCGCTTTCCATAGGCTTAATTAACTTTACGCGATTTTCTGATTTATAGATAAGAATTTCGTCATCGTTTTTTAGTATAGTTTGCAGCTGACCGTCGGCAACGAAATTGACTTTTCCAGTCGGTGAGTAAACAACAAACCTAAGTTCACTTGAATCATCAACAACCAGTGGACGCAATGTTAAAGAATGCGGGGATATTGGTGTGATGCAAAATGCTTTCGTTGATGGAGAAATTATCGGTCCACCACAGGACATAGAATAGGCTGTCGAGCCAGTAGGTGTGGCGATTATTAAGCCATCAGCGCGGTATTCGCCGATATAATGGTCGTTAGCAAAAGCTTGAACTGTTATCATCCGTGGGGAGTCTTTTTTCTCGAAAACGAAATCATTGAGAGCAAAAATAGTTTTTCCTTCGATTTTAGTTTCTAAAACGGAGCGATCAATAAGCCTATAATTCCCATCTAAAAGATTTTTTATAGCTTTTTCTAAATTTTTCACACTAAATTCGGCTAAAAAACCAAGACGCCCAACGTTAAAACCCATAATTGGAACATCATAATTAATTAGGGCGTGGCAAGCAGAAAGGATTGTTCCATCGCCACCAAAAGTAATAACAACATCTGCAACTTTGCCAAATTCATTTATATCGATTGCAGTAACTTTATCTTTTATTGAACTTGAGAATTGCTCGATAGCTTCGGTGCGAGCAAAAACTTTTACGTTTGCTTGTAGCAAAAACTGGGCGGCTGTTTCTGCCCATTTTATTGCATCAGGTTTTTCAGAAATTTCGTAAAGAACAAAATTATTCATAAAAAAATGTAATTATCAAACAGAATTATTTAAGCCAAAATATCAGACAGTTCCATCATATAATTGAAAGTTTTTTTCTTGTTAGTCCAAGTTTCGACAAGCGGAGTATAAACTATCTCGTGCATCATTTTTCCAACCATAACATCAGTTTTACCATCGAGCAAAGCTTCAACAGCTTTCACACCAAGATGGCTTGCAAGCACGCGGTCGCGAGCAGTTGGAGGACCGCCACGTTGCATATGCCCCAAAATTGAGACTTTTGCTTCAATCTCATATTTTTGTTTCAAAAGTTCAGCTATAACCGAAGCACCACCATATTCGTCGCCTTCACCAACTATAATGATAGTGCGTCTTGTACGACCTTGCTTTAAAATTCTTTGGTATAAAATATCCAAATTAGTGGCAATCTCAGGGATTGCAATGTATTCAGCACCGCAGGAAATGCCAACATCCATAGCGATAAATCCAGCGTGACGTCCCATAACTTCCACCAAGAAAACACGCCCATGCGAGTCGGCAGTATCGCGAATTTTATCTATAGCCTGAACAGCAGTATTTATTGCAGTGTCGTAGCCAATTGTGTAGTCAGTTCCGTAAATGTCGTTATCAATTGTGCCGGGTGTACAAACAACTGGAACGCCTTGTTCTTCCCAAAGAGCATGAGCACCGTGAAAAGTACCATCACCACCGCAAGCAATAAGACCTTCGATGCCATTTTCACGTAATTGCTCTGCTGCAGCAGCGCGCCCACCTGGATTCATAAATTCTTTGGAACGACTGGTTTTGAGAATTGTGCCTCCAGAGGCAATGATATTTGCAGTTTCCTTACGCGTAAGCTTAATGAAATTGCCTTCGATCATTCCAGAATAACCACCAACGATACCGTAAATTTCCAAACCATTATAAAGGGCTGCACGAACAACAGCACGAATATGTGCGTTCATTCCTGGTGCATCGCCGCCACTTGTCATAATAGCAATTCTTTTCATTTTCAATTTATAGTTAATTAAACAAATAGAAACACACTCGCACAGCTTCAAAAATAAGTCATTTAATTGAAAATATAAAACACTATTATTGCTAAAAACAATTAATTAATTCTACACAAATCTTAATTTTCAGTTCATCGAATTGCTTTTTTGATAATGGCTCCTGCAACTACATCATCACCTTCATATACAACAACAGATTGACCGGGTGCAACTGCTCGGCGTTTTTCGATGAAGGACACTTGCAAATAGTTATCTTGGTTAATATAACATTTAGCTGGTTTGCCCAAATCGTTGTAGCGAATTTTTACAATGAATTCTTTATTTTCATCTAATTTATCATATTTCATCAAATTGATATTTTCGCCAATCAAACCATTATTAAAAGTTTCATCTAAGGTTGCTACTTCTATAACATTATTTTCTGCATCAATATGCCGCACAAACAAAGGTTCTGAATAAGAAACGCCTAAACCTTTGCGTTGACCAACCGTATAATAAGGGAAACCCTTATGTTTACCAATAATTTGCCCGTGGAAAATAATATTTCCACCCTCTACTTTTTGTTTAAGCTCGGGGACTTGCTTATCAAGAAATGAGTGATAATCATTGTTTGGGATGAAGCAAATATCCTGAGATTCGATTTTGTTGGACACAGGCAAATTATATTTTTCAGCAATGCGACGAACTTCTTGCTTTGTGAGCTCAGCAAGAGGGAAGATTGTCCGTGAGAGTTGTTCTTGGGAAAGCCCCCAAAGAGCATAAGATTGGTCTTTGCTACGGTCTATACCTTTGCTTATGTAAAAGCGCCCGTTATCTGGGTTCTGCTTAATTTTTGCATAGTGTCCGGTTGCTAAATATTCAGCTCCGTATTCATTAGCTTTTGTAAGGAAAGGACCCCATTTAATTTTTGTATTGCACTCTACGCAAGGATTTGGAGTGCGTCCGTGAAGGTATTCATTAATAAAATTATCAATAACTGTGCTTTTGAAAGTATCTGTCAGATCAATCATTCTATGTTCTATGCCGAGTATTTGGCAAACTCTGTATGCATCAATGCTCCCAGTGTAGGAGCAGCAGCTTTTTTTGTTTTCTACGGGGCGGCAATCGTCATCGAGCTTGTGAGTTGCAATGGTTAAACCAATTACTTCGAACCCTTGCTCAAGAAGCAAAGCCGCTGCAACGGACGAATCCACACCGCCGGACATTGCAACTAAAACTCTATTTTTTTTTAGCATATTTTTAGGCAACTTAATTTTAAATAAAATGCTTAAACGAATTAATTTTGAAAATAATTTATGCTACTTAAATAAAAATTAAGGGCTGAACCAATTTGGAACAGCCCTTCAATTATGAATAAACATACTTATTCAGGTTTTACGCCGATAACTTCACGGAAACCAGTTTCAAGGTCGATTTTCTTAATTTTTTCCATATACCAAATTACAAACGCACTTGCAATGTAAATTGATGAATAAGTACCAAGAATAATACCGATAATCATTATTAAAGCAAAACCTTGAAGTACTGGACCGCCGAGAATATAGAGCGAGAACAAAGCAAGTAAAGTTGTTCCAACAGTATTTACAGTACGGCTTAGAGTTTCATTAATACTCAAATTAGCTAATTTAATGAAATTCATTCCTTTATGGCGTTCTTTATTTTCACGAATACGATCGAAAATAATCACTGTATCGTTAACAGAATAACCAACAACAGTAAGCATTGCTGCAAGGATTGAAAGATTTACCTCTAAATTAACAATACCAAGATTATTTAGAGTAACTGCTATAGTAAATGTAAGAACAACGTCGTGCACCAGTGCCACAATCGCACCAACACCGAAAATAAATTCAAATCTGAAAGCAAGGTATATGAGCATCACAATAACGGCAAGCAAAATTGCCCAGAAAGCTTGCATACGAAGCTCACTACCGATTTTTGGACCGATTTTATCAACCTTCAGGATAGTAATTTTCTCATTAGGGAAAGCTTTTGTCAAAGCATTGCTTATAAGCTCAGGTGCATTAGCAGACTCACGTGTTCTAATCAAATATTGATTGTCTTCACCGAATGATTTAATTTCGACACCTGTTAAACCAGCAGATGAAACAGCGGTACGAATTTGATCTGTTGCAACTGGATTTGTTGTTTGCACAGCAACTTCTGTACCACCAGCAAAGTCGATACCATATTCAACGCCTTCAATTAAAGTAATCAGAACACAAGCAATAATAAGTGTAATTGATAGAATAACGAATAGTTTTCTTTTACCGAGAAAATCTATGTTTGGATTTTTGAAATATCTCATTTTTCACCTCACAAATTAGTTTGATTTAATTTTTGGTTGACCAAAATCGAACGAAGTAGCACCTTTAGCCATTAAAAGTTCAATGATGGCACGAGTAACAACAATAGCGGTGAACAAGGTACCTAAAATACCAAGCATAAGAGTAAGAGCAAAACCTTGTATTGGACCTGTTCCTAAATAATAAAGGATTGCACCAGTGAAAAATGTTGTTATGTTTGAGTCCATAATAGCCGATAGAGCTTTTCGGAAACCTTCGTCAATAGCGGAACGCATTGAGCGACCGTGATCAAGTTCTTCGCGGATACGCTCGAAAATTAGCACGTTTGCATCCACCGCCATACCAACTGTTAGTATTATACCTGCGATACCGGGGAGCGTTAGAGTGCCGCCGAGAGCAGCAAGCACTGATAAAACCAACGATACGTTTAAAATTACTGCAAAATCTGCGATAGCCCCACCTAAACCGTAATAGAAAATCATATAAAGCACAACCAAAATTACAGCTACAAGCGAAGCATTCAAACCGCTACGTATAGAATCATCACCAAGAGATGGACCCACGACACGTTCTTCTATTATTTGCACGGGGGCTTTTAAAGCACCTGCGTTGAGAACGATCTCGAGCAAACGAGCTTCTTCGGCATTAGCCATACCTGTAATTTGAGAGTTGCCGCCTGTGATTTTACTTTGAACAGTCGGAGCCGAGTAAACTCGATTATCAAGTACAATTGCAATACGTTTTTGCAAATTAGCACCCGTAATACGTGCCCAACTTTCAGCACCATCTGTATTCATACTCATCAAAACAATAGGTTGGTTTGTTGTAGGATCAAACGAAGCACGTGCACTCGAAATAACTTCACCAGTAAGCTCAGGTTCTTTTTTCAAAGCATAAAAGTCATAAATCTCGATGTTTTGGTTCTGCTTTATTCTTGTATCTGGTTTTGCATCGATGACAATTTCTAAATCGGCTGGAATTAAAGCAGCTACATCAGGTCTATTGAGCAATACTTGGAATTTTCCAATCGAATCTTTTGGAATACGGAAAATATATTCACCTTCTGGGAATTGATCAGATGTATAGTAAATTGGGATAATGTTCTGATTTTTACCAGGAACAAAGAAAGTTGAGAACAAAGTAGTAAATGGATGATCCAAAGCATAGCGACGTTGTGCTTCTTCTGGTGGCAATCCTGCATAAGGATCTTTTACTGTATCTTGGTTGCCTTTTGTTGTATCTACTTTTGTTGTGTCAGATTTTTGAGCTAATTTGGTTGTATCTTTCTTTGCTTCTGTTGTTTTAATTGCAACATTAGCTGTATCTTTCTTCAAGGTATCAAGCATAGTAGTTGGATCTGCTGTAGCAAAACCTTTACCGCGTTTGATTTGCTCGCTTAGTAGTTTATCAATTTTGTAGAAGGCTTGAACTATTTCTTTGTAGTTGCGTACAAGCTTGAATTCTAAACGAGCGGTAGTTTGAAGCAAGCTGCGCATTTCGTCTTGATTAGTTACACCAGGAAGCTCGAGCATAATGCGACGAGTGCCTTGCTTTTGAATGTTGGGCTCGCTTACGCCATATTGGTCAATGCGTTGGCGTATAACTTCTTGAGCTTGGTCAATGGCTTTATCAATGCTTTCATTCAGCGAAGCTATAATTTTTTCTTCTGATGCTTCACGGACATCACCAACATCGAAGTAATTTAGCAGAGATTTGCCTTGCGGGCGAGCAATATTATTGAAGTTGCGTTGAAATATATTAAGAGCAGGTTCATCCGATGCGGAAGCTTCTTTACGAGTTTTAGCGATTACATCTTTGAAAATTTCGTCAATAGTTTCATTTTGTGCGGATTCCTCGATTAATTTAACAACATCAACCTCCATAGTAACATACATACCACCACGAAGATCAAGACCTAACTTTAATCGGCGAGCCTTGGCTGTTTTTAGGGCTTCACCATATTGCTTTTTGAATTTTTCCATTATTTCCAGCGAATCGGAACTGTTGCCAGCTTTCTTAGCTTGGGCTATCGCTTGACGTTCTTTTTGTTCCAACTGTGAGGCTTGATATGTTGGATATAGAAGAACTAATGCCGCAATCACTGGTACAACAACAAGTAAAATCTTACCGAAATACCTTTTCAATTATTATACCTCCAATAATTTATAATATGTTAATTATTTCGAAAACAGTTTTAACAAACTACAAATTTATTTATATTTACAATAATAACCAATTAAATTGTTGAATATTTATTTTTCATTGTATGAAATGCGATATCGTTATTATTTCTTTTAATACCAAAGAGTTAGTTCATAATTGTATAGATACAGCATTTGCAACTTCACAAAATTTGATAAACCGCATCATAGTTGTTGATAATGCTTCAAGTGATGGAACTATTCAGTATATTAAAAAGCTTTTCCCTAATGTCATAACTATAGAAAACAAAGTAAATTACGGCTACGCTTATGCAGTCAATCAAGGCGTAGCTGAATGCAAAAGCGAGATTGTTGTCATTGCAAACTCTGATATAATTTTTACAGAATGTGCACTCGAAATATTAATCAATGAGCTAACAAAAGATGCTAATTGTGCCTTGACATTCCCAAGATTAGTATATCCAGATGGAAGATATCAATACTCTTATGGTGAATTGCCATCCGCAAAAAGTGCATTAAGTGAGATTTTACTGATAAAATCATTTGAAAATCACTTACGTAAGTATCTATTTAATAAGTTCGATTTAGATCTTCCCAAGTGGAACTTTGGATATGCTGACGGTGCATTGTTTGTCGTTAGGAAGTCAGTTTTTGATAAAATCGGAGGTTTCGACATAGATTTTCCATTTTATTCCGAAGATATGGATTTTTCATATCGAGTAAGAGCACACGGATATAAAATCAAATTTTGTAGAAAAGCAAGAATTATTCATATTCGTGGTGGCAGTTCCAATCCAAACAAGTTTTCTTATGAGACAACCGAACGATTGCTTCGCAGCAAGGTAATTTTTGCAAGAAAGCACCTGAAACCATATTCGTTTAAGTTTTATGCAAGAGCCCAAATTTTTAAATCGAAACTAATTTTATTGATTTCTAATGTTATCGAAAAAGTTATCAATAAAAATTTTGCTAATATCGAATTTCATTTAAATAATTCCAAGATATGGAAAGAAATTCTCAACGAGATGAAGCATTAAACAATTTGCTGAGATGCTTTGATTTTGAATATAGTGATTTCAGGATTTACACCAACTCTGAATGGCGGACCAGTTGTTCCAAGCCCACGATTGACATACAAGTATTGGTCTTTTTGGCGATAAAGCCCCGCCCAGTATTTGTAAACTAACTCTGCAGGTGAAGTTTCACGCCCAAAAATATTGAAACCAAACTGTCCACCGTGAGTGTGCCCTGAAAGAGTTAAATCAATGGGCAATTTTTCTACTATACTTTTCTCCCAATTGTTAGGTTCGTGGCAAAGCATAATGATAGATTCATCTGTGGATAGTCCATTTAATGCTTTCGGGAAATCAGCGTAATTTTGATTGCTCATACCTGTATTATCAACACCAGCAAGCTGGACACTACCCATACCAGTATTAATTACAACATTTTCGTTGCGTAGCAGTCGGACACCCACTCGGGCAAGCTTTTCCGAGAATTCTGCAAGATTCTTATCCCCAACATAATGATCGTGGTTGCCCAAGCAACCGTATGTACCATAAACAGGATAAAGATTATTCAAGGCAGGCAATATGATATCAAGTTCTTTGATATTAAAATTAACAAAATCACCTGTTATGACTACAATATCAGGTCTTATATCGTTTATCGCACTAATTGTTTTTTCCAAAAGTCGTGTTGATAATAATGAACCACTATGTATATCGCTAATCTGCACCAAAGTAAATTCACCTTGTTTAATACCAAATTTTGGCAACTCAAGGCGAACAATATTGTATCTTATTAACGATGTGTCGCGCATTAGCCCAACTCCAGCTGTTGCAAAAGGTACAGAAGCAAGAGTCCAGCTTAAAGTGGCAATAGTACTTCTCTTAGAAAAATCGACATTTGCAATATTTGAATGTTTAGTAATATTTTGTTTGTTTCTTAACAAAAAATATATATATTTGAAAAAAGCAAGAATATCCTTTATTACCAAAAAAGGTAAAATAATTAACTTAGGCAGGTACCAAAAGCTCGAAAAAAGTAAAAATAAGTTAAATTTTAGATTTATTTCATTAGAATATAGCCGATTCAGATTAAAAATAAACGATATTAGAATCGAAACAATTGAAATAGCAATTGGTATTTGATAAGTAAGCTTGTGAAAATTTTGCTTTTTAACAAAACGAGTCCAATGAAAAAGCACATAGGCTTCTACTATTGCAATGAAAGTAGTAATGAAAAGTATGAATGGGAGCCATCTATGAATATTCATTTTACATTGTTACCAAATAAAATCATATTTAGCTTAGACGAAAATAGACACATATTGTTTTTAAATATTGATTTATCGATATAATTATCTCTATCTCGATTTAAAAGGTAGAGAATAATATTTTATTTTATAATTTTGTAAAAAATTGTATTAAATCTTTTTTCTAACAAATAATAAAAAGTTCTATGGCAGTAATAAGTTTTCTACGCTCAACTGTTTTGAGCAAAATTGTAATGGCAACCACAGGAGTAATCCTACTGCTTTTTATTATTGGGCACTTAGTTGGGAATATGCAAATTTTTATAGGACCCGACGCTCTTAATTCATACGCCCAATTTTTAAAAAGCATTGGTGAAATACTGTGGATTGTGCGCATAGTGCTCATTGTATCTCTAATTCTTCACATTATCACTTCTCTATACTTAAGTGCGGTGAATAATGCAGCTAAGCCCGTGAAATACCAAGTTGTCAATTACGCGAAAGCAAAACTAAACAGCCGTTCGATGTTGGTTACAGGAATTATGATTTTCGCATTTGTAACCTATCACCTATTACATTTCACATTCGGCATAACGAATCCCGATCATTACGAAAGTCGTGAATTAACCGTAAAAAAAGCTTTGATTGCACCTGCTGATTTAACTGCTGAACAAATAAAACAAATGCCAAATGACTGCTTTGTTGAACAGAATATTCTCACAGAGCGGCACGATGTTTATAAAATGGTTGTTTTAGGTTTCCGCAATCCGTTTATTTCAGTTGCTTATATTATTGCAGTTGCATTGCTTGGTGTGCATTTAAGTCACGCAATTAAAAGTTGTTTCCATACACTTGGCATCACTGGTCCGAAGTTCACACCATGGATGGAACGTTGTAGTGTAATTTTCTCAACAATTATAGCTTTGTTATATATTTCAATCCCAGTTAGTGTATTGCTTGGATTGGTAGGAGGTTCAGTATGAAATTAGATTCAAAAATACCAAGCGGACCCATTCAGGATAAATGGGACAGTCACCGTTTTGAAATGAAACTGATCAATGCCGCAAATAAACGCAAATTTAAGATAATCGTTGTTGGTACAGGACTTGCTGGGAGCTCAGCCGCAACTTCATTTTCTGAACTCGGTTATCAGGTTGAGGTGTTCACTTACCACGATACACCACGCAGGGCTCATTCCATAGCCGCACAAGGTGGCATCAATGCAGCTAAAAATTATAGAAATGATGGTGATAGCATCTGGCGTTTGTTCTACGACACGGTCAAAGGTGGAGATTTTCGTGCTCGCGAAGCAAATGTTTATAGATTAGCACAAGTCTCGAATAACATCATAGATCAATGCGTTGCACAAGGTGTGCCTTTTGCTCGTGAGTATGGCGGTTTGCTTGATAATCGTTCTTTCGGAGGAGCACAAGTATCTCGCACTTTTTACGCTCGTGGACAAACGGGGCAACAGCTTTTGCTTGGAGCATACCAAGCATTGATGAAGGAGGTGCAAAACGGTAACGTTAAAATTCATACTCGCAAAGAAATGATGGACATTGTTGTTGTTGATGGCATTTGCCGTGGTATCGTAACACGTGATCTTATAAATGGTAAAATAGAATCGCATGTTGCTGACGCAGTTTGCCTTGCAACGGGCGGATATGCAAATATATTTTTCCTTTCCACTAATGCTATTGCCTGCAACGTTACTGCTACTTTCCGGGCTTATAAGAAAGGTGCTGGCTTCGCCAATCCTTGTTTTACTCAGATTCACCCAACTTGTATTCCAGTAAGCGGCGATCATCAATCAAAGCTAACCTTGATGAGCGAATCACTTCGCAATGATGGACGCATTTGGGTGCCTAAAAAGAAAGGCGATAGACGCCCACCAAATGAAATTCCAGAAGATGAACGCGATTATTACCTTGAACGCAAGTATCCGAGCTTTGGTAATCTCTCGCCTCGTGATATTTCGTCGCGCGCTGCAAAGGAAGTTTGCGACGAAGGACGCGGTGTTTCGGCAACAGGTTATGGTGTTTATCTTGATTTTTCGGATGCAATCAAACGTCTTGGACGTGAAAAAATAGAAGAGCGTTATGGTAATCTATTCGAAATGTATGAAAGAATTACAGGCGATGATCCATACAAAACACCAATGATGATTTATCCTGCTGCTCATTACACTATGGGCGGGCTCTGGGTTGATTACAATCTGATGAGCACAATCCCGGGGCTTCATGTGCTCGGCGAGGCTAATTTCTCTGATCACGGGGCAAACCGACTTGGTGCAAGCGCTCTTATGCAAGGTCTTGCTGATGGTTATTTTATTATTCCATATACAATTGGAGATTACCTTGCAAGAACTAAACTTGAAAAAATTACAACCGAGCATCCGGAATTCCGTAAAGCAGAGGAAGATGCACGCAATAAAATACACAAGCTGCTTTCAATTAAAGGCAAACGCACGCCAACTTCGTTCCACAAGGAACTTGGCAAATTGATGTGGGAAGATGTCGGTATGGCTCGCAGCGCCGATAGCTTAAAGCATGCATTGCAAGAAATTCCAAAGCTTCGTGAAGAATTCTGGCAAAATGTGAACGTTCCCGGAGAGCCAACATCGATAAATGTTGCCCTTGAACGTGCTAATAGAGTTGCTGATTTCCTTGAATTTGCCGAGCTTATGGCTTGGGATGCACTTGAACGCGAGGAATCTTGTGGTGCTCACTTCCGTGTGGAATATCAATACGAGGATGGCGAAGCCAAACGTAACGACGAAAAATTCGCTCACGTAGCTGTTTGGGAATATAATGGCGACGGAAATAAACCAATACGCCACCAAGAAGAACTAACTTTCGAATATGTTCCTTTGCAAGTGCGGAGCTACAAATAAAAATGACCACAAGAGCTAATAATCGCTTGTTCTTATTTGCAACATTTTGCATCGTGTTAGCAATATATTTGCTTACACTTTCGCAAAATCAAGCGATTGCTCACGATGGTATCATTTATTCGACAAAAGCCAAAGAAGGTGTGTGGGTATTTCATCCCCACCACCTACTTTATCATGTTTTCACTCTCAGTATAGTGAAATTTTTACACTTACTTGGTTTGCAATGGGAAGTATTTCTGATAATGTCCGCTATAAATAGCATTTTTGGAGCAGGACTCATTACTTTAATTGTAAAAATACTTGTCGAACAATATTCGTTTGAGAAAGTCTATGCAGCTGCAGCGGCTGGAGTAATTGCTTTTTCCTATGGAGTGTGGTACTACTCAACTTGTGTGGAAGTTTATATTATTCCGCTATTTTTTGCGTTGCTTTCTTTCTATTTTTACCTGAAAAATCCAGTTGACTTAGCAAAAATTGCTATTTCGGCTTCGATTGCTACTTTATTTCATCAAACGTATGTTTTTTTACTTGCCGTTTATACAATAAATTATTTTGTGCAAAAAGTAAACTTCAAACAAATTGTTCGCTTTACAGCTTTTTACTCGATTTTTGTAGGAATTCCATATATTTTAGTGTTACTATTTGCCTATAAGGTGCGATCCATAGATGAAGCATATTACCAGCTGACGTTTTATGCACAGGAACTGCCTTATTTTTGGTCTCGATTTGGTATAGGACTTTTAGTAAATGATTTAGTTGGATTCTTACGAACAATTTTTTCAATACATTTGCTATTGAGCTTTTCGCCTATTATAAATTTCATAAATCATTATTTTTCTGGGAACTCTTTTCAAGAAGAGATTTTCCTTGTTAGAAATGCAACATTATTTGATAAAATATTTGGAATCGCATTTCTTTTGATCGCAGTTGCTCTCTTACTTTATTTTTCCATCATATCAGTAAAAACTTTATTCAAAAGTAAAGGAATAAAGCAAGAAACTTGGTGGATTGCAAGCTATGTTCTGTTTTTTGGTGGTTTTTTTACGTTTTGGTCATCTAATAACTTGGAGTTTTGGATATCAACTTTCGTTTTTATAGCATTATACTTGATAATCATAAATAAGCAGAGATTCAATTATAAATTTTATTTAATTTTTGCTTTAACATTAGCAATTTATAATTTTGTCTCAACAACTCAATTTACAATTAGCAAGGGAAATGATTTTTATCAAACAAAAATTGATTTAATCAAAAATCGGATAGACCAAAGCAGTTTGCTTATAATTGACAATAGTTATATGTTACAAGATTACCTTCATTACAATGGTTTTAAAAATGTTGTATCAATTAATGATTTGAATGCATTTAAAAATAACTTCAAAGGAGCATATTTTATTGCAAGTATGTTTCGAAATGATTTATTGAGTTTAAATAATGAAAAATTAAATTTATTGAAAGAGAATTATTCAATAGAAAAAATTGAAATTAAAGAATATGAAATTTTTAAGATAATTCACAAGACAAAATAAAGGTGAAATTATGAAATTTACACTTCACATCTGGCGGCAAAAAGATGCTAACTCGCGTGGCAGCTTTGAAACTTTTCATATGGAAGATGTTTCAGAGCATATGTCGCTGCTTGAAATGATTGATGTGCTAAACGAGAAGCTAATAAGTGAGAATCGTGAGCCAATTGCATTTGATCACGATTGCCGTGAAGGAATCTGCGGAGCCTGCTCAATGACAATTAATGGACGTCCACACGGGCATATGAAAGGTACCACCACCTGCCAGCTACATATGCGAATGTTCAAGGATGGCGATGAGCTATGGATTGAGCCATTCCGCGCTCGTGCTTTCCCTGTTGTGAAAGATTTAGTGGTTGATCGCTCGGCATTGGACCGTATTATTGCTGCTGGCGGCTATGTAACAGTCAATACAGGTGCAGCACCAGATGCAAATTCGATACCTGTGCCAAAGGAGAACGCAGATCTTGCGATGGATGCAGCAGCCTGTATTGGATGTGGTGCATGTGTGGCTTCGTGTCCGAATGGAGCGTCAATGTTATTTACAGCAGCTAAGATTATGCAGTTAGCATTGCTCCCACAAGGGCAAGCAGAACGTAAGAAACGAGCAATCGCAATGATCGAGCAAATGGATAAAGAAGGATTTGGTGCTTGCCGTAATTATTATGAATGCGAAGCCAACTGCCCGAAAAATATCTCTGTTCGATTTATTAGCCGTATGAATATCGAATTTTTGAACGCAACAGTTGCAAAAGCAATGTAGAGTTTTGATCTATTTGTAGGGGCATAGAATTCTGTGCCCCTACATTATTTTAGCTCCAACCTCCTTTTACTCTTTCATTATTCTGTGCCCGTATTTTCTAAAATCTTATCTTTTGAGCCTTTATATATTTTTAGCATTTGTAAAAAACGAAAGAAGGCTGCACCAGGTGCAGCCTTCTTGTTATGTTTATGTGTACGTCTTTTACGGCATTATTACTACGCGTTGGTCTATGTATTCGCCTTGGCAATGAATTCGTAAGTTATATACGCCCGCTGGTAACAATCCTGTTGCACTACGTAATGGTAGCACTACATCGTTTGCACCACCTATCAAATTCATTGTGTTTACATATACTCGTTCGCCTACTGTGTTGTATAGTTCGAATACGTATGTGCTTGCTTGGTCGTTCATTATCGTCAGATATAATTCATCTGATGCTGGGTTCGGTGATACGCGGCTTACTTCAAATCCTGAACCACTTATTATTTCTTCTTCTACACCAAGCTTAGCTTTTGTCTTTTGTGCTCTTGAGTTTGCAAGGTTAGTTACTGTTGTGTTATATACACGTGATGCATCGTTTGTTCCAAGCCTATTATAGCCATATACTGTTATTCTGTATGTTGTATTCGAGTTAAGTCCGGATAATGTAAATGATGTCGCATTACCATCGTAAACAACTTTGTATCCTGCTATTGTACTAGATGATAATCCATAATCTGTATTCCAACCTGGGTAAGCCGTGCCGTTAGATGGATGTACAGTTGGTACTGCTCCATTAACTAATGCTGTTACCAATCTGAACATACCAGTTGCAGTTGGTGTAGTCGGTGCGGTCATATTAACAGTTATCGTCGTAGTTCCTGCTGTTAATGATAATGTAGGTTGGCTTGTAGGTGTTGGAGCAGTAATTGTAAGAGTTGCAATGTTGGATTCAACATAACCGCAGTTGTTTATTGCACGAGCTTTGTATTGGTAGCTATCCATTGATGCAGTTGCGCCTGTAATTGATAGCGTTGCAGTTGTGCTATTTGAATAAACGCCGCCATCTACAACTTGCTGCCAACCATTGCCATCGTTTACATACCATTCGTATGATGTTGCATCAGTTGCTGTTA
>Ga0308412_1000030_pt1 | contig 53492 bp, 36 predicted proteins | sample HotsprottomLayer_FD_202357 | JGI IMG/M metagenome (GOLD analysis project Ga0308412, IMG submission 202357) | Hot spring phototrophic mat microbial communities from Octopus Spring, Yellowstone National Park, Wyoming, United States -... | ecosystem: Environmental > Aquatic > Thermal springs > Hot...
GGGGGGCGCCCCCCCCCCCCCCCACCCCTCCACCGCGTACGTCCTGTCATAGGAGGGTGACTGCCCCCCTCCCCGGCCCTGCTGGGGGAGGGGGTCCGGCTCCCCCCCCGGTGGGGAGAGGCTGGGAGGGGGGCAGAACGCTGCGAACGGTCCATTCATGCGCCCGCCGCCGCGCCGCAAACACCGGCGGCAGGCAAGCGGCAGATCCTATCACACCCCCTCTCAGCACACGGAGCATACATCAGTGTTTGAAACGATTGACCAGGTGGTGACCCTCCTGCGCCAGCAGCGCTACATCTGCGACCGCAAGCTGGCGACGGTGATCTTCCTCGCCCTTAAGATGAACAAGCCGGTGCTGATCGAGGGTCCGGCGGGGGTCGGCAAGACCGAACTGGCCAAGACGGTGGCGCGGGCGCTGGATCGGTCGCTCATCCGCCTGCAGTGCTACGAGGGGCTGGACGAGGCGCGGGCGCTGTATGAGTGGGAGTACGGCAAGCAGTTGCTCTACACGCAGATCCTGCGCGAGAAGATCGGCAGCCTGTTCGCCGAGATGGAGGATCTGCGCGCCGCGGTGGAGTACCTGCGCCAGCACGAGGATGTGTTCTTCTCCGAACACTTCATGGTGCGCCGCCCGATCCTGCAGGCGATCGCCTCGCCGGAACCGGTGGTGCTGCTGATTGATGAGATTGACCGCGCCGAGGAGCAGTTCGAGGCCTTTTTGCTGGAGGTGTTGAGCGACTTCCAGGTGACGGTGCCCGAAATCGGCACCATCGTCGCCCGGCATCCGCCCCTGGTGTGCATCACCGGCAACAGCACCCGCGAGTTGAGCGACGCGCTGAAACGGCGCTGTCTGCACCTGGCCATCGGCTATCCCGATGAAGAACGCGAACTGGAGATCATTCGCCTGAAGGTGCCCGAGTTGCGCGAGAGCCTGGCCCGCCAGATGGTGAGCCTGATCCGCCGCATCCGCGCCATGGATCTGCGCAAGGCGCCCAGCATCAGCGAGACCCTCGACTGGGCTCAGGCCCTGGTGCTGCTCAACGCCGAGCAGTTGAACCGCGAACTGGTGGAAGAGACGCTGCAATTGATCCTCAAGTACGACCGCGATGTGCAGCAGGTGAGCGCCCAGTTGCCCATGCTGCTCGAAGGCGCCAATGGCGCCGCGCGCCTGACCTTCGACAATATGGATCTGCGCGAGCAGCAGGAACGCTACCGCATCAACGAACGGGCCTATTTCAGTTCCCGCCGGGAGGAGTAGGCATGGACGTCCCAATCACGCGCTTCGTCGCGCTGCTGAAACGCCACGGCATCGCCGTTTCGCCGGCCGAGGCGATTGACGCCCTCCAGGCGCTGGACCTGGCGGGCCTCGATGACCGCGAGACGGTGCGTGTGGCGCTCCGCAGCACGCTGGTGAAGCAGTGCCAGGCCATCGCCGAGTTTGACCGGCTGTTTGACCTGTTCTTCAGCCTGCCGGCGTCCGGCAACGGGGCCTCTCCCGCGGCGCCGGGCACTGCGTCCGTCGCCCTGCTGCCCGACGAGAGCGGCGCCGAGGCCCCCACGGCGGCGGAGGGGGCGCGCGCGGAGCTTGCCCCCGTCGAGATGGACACCGATCGCAGCACCCGCGCCCCGGTGACGCCGGAGTATGAAGGCGTTGACCTCTCCCTCTTCGGGCAGCATCTGCTGCTGCAACAGCGCAAGGACAGCAGCGAGACGGGTTATAAGCCGACCTTCCATGTCAACGCCCGCCAGAACCCCGGCATGCCGGGCGGCGGGGAACTCAGCCTGGGCGACCCCGGCGACGAGATCGATCTCGGCGGCGCGGTCGCGGCCCTGCTTGCCGATCTGCGCGCGCTGGAGGTGGACGAGGACCTGCTGGAGCAACTGGAAGCCCGCCTCGCCGGGGGGCTCTCGCAACTGCCGGAATTGCTGCGGCGCTACCGCGCCCGCGACGCCGCCCTGCAGCGCCCCCGCGACGCCGGCGCGGCCCCGCCCCGGCCCCGCCGGAGCTACCGCTTCAACGACCACGAGCGCCGCCAGATGGACGAGATCATCCGCCGCCTGGGCCGGCAGATGCGCGGCGCGCTCTCCTACCGCAGAACCGCCAACCGCCGCGGGCGGATCAACGTCTCGCGCACCATTCGCAGCAATCTGAAGTACGACGGGGTGCCCTTCTTCCCGGTGCTCTCCACCCAGCGCGAGGAGCGCCCGCGCCTGACGGTGATCTGCGACGTCAGCCTCTCGGTGCGCACCACGGCGCGCTTTATGCTCCACCTGGTCTACAGCCTGCAATCGCTCTTCAGCCGGGTGCGGAGCTTTGTGTTTGTGAGCGATCTGGCCGAAATCAGCGCGGAGATCGAACGCTCCAGCCTGGAGGAGACGATCGATCGCGTCTTCAGTGGCGAGATTATCAATACCGAAGAGAATAGCAACTACGGCCGGGCGCTGGAGATCTTCTACGAGCGCTACCGCTCGGCGGCCACCAGCCGCACCACGCTGATCATCCTGGGCGATGGGCGCGGCAATCGCAACCCGCCCAATGCCTGGATCCTGGAAGAGTTGCGCCGGCGCTGCAAACAGGTGATCTGGCTGACGCCCGAGTCCCGCGGGAGCTGGAGCCTCGGCGCGTCGGATATGCCCACCTACGCGCCGATCTGCCACAAGGTCGAAGTGGTGCGCAACCTGGATCAACTGGGGCGCGTGGCCGAGAACCTGGTGCGTAGCTCCTTTGCCAACCGGAGATAGCCATGATCCCCCTGGTGCTGTCACCCTGGCGCCACGCCGCCCTTACCGCCTGTCTGGCCGCGAACCTCCCCGCCACGGCCGGCAGCCAGCATTTTACCGTGTACCGCCTGGAACCGGCCCCGCACACCTCGATCGCCGGCCCGGAACTGGTGGTGGTGCATACCTTCCCCCCCGAGCAGATTGACAATAACCTGGGCTTCTATGTGGCCAACGAACTGCTGCCCCTGCTGAGCGCCGCCCGCGGGCGCCTGCCGGAAGCGTCGCCCGTGGACGACCCCTTCGCCCACGACCAGCAGAGCCTCTTCGAACAGTGCGTCGGGGCGATCGTGCGCTCGATGGACGGCAACGAGGGCCGCGCCTGGCATCGTTTTTATGTCAACTCGCTGGCGGCCCTTGAACGGGCCATGCAGAGCGATCAGCCGACGCCCGATTTTATCGGCCCCTTCGGAGCGATCTACCGCCGGCTGATGGGCCTGGCGCGCGGCGCGAGCCTGCTCGACGCCGGCACATGTTTCGGCTTCCTGCCCCTGCTCCTGGCTCGTCGCGACGACCGGCCCGACACCATCGTCGGCTGCGACCTCGACGCCGCCCTGGTGGGCTTCGCCAATGCCTATGCCCGCCGCGCCGGGCTGGCCAGCGTCAGGTTCACCGTCGCCGACCTGCTCGGCGATGACCTGGCGCGTCTGGGGCGCTTCGATACCGTGACCTGCGTGCACGTCCTGGAGCATCTGGCGCCGGAGCAAACCCTGACCGCCCTGCGCGCCCTCTGGCACCTCGCCGCCCGGCGCCTGATCGTGACCGTGCCGCTCGAGGAGCAGCCCGATCCGCGCTTCGGCCACCGCCAGACCTTCACCACCGCGCGGCTGGAGATCCTGGGCCGCGAACTCGGCGGGCGCTTCCAGACCTTTGAACTGCACGGCTGCTGGCTGGTGGTGGATCGGTGATGTTGGAGCGAAACCGTACGTGTTCACCGTTCTCCTGGGAGCGCGGGCAGCTTGCCCGCGGAGAGGCGACGAGAGCGAGACGCCCGCGCTTCCAGACTCATGGGTTACCCCAGGTGTGAACAGGTACGCGAAACCTCGTTCGCCCGTACCAGTGTAAGGATCGCCATGACCTACGAAATCTTCCGCCAGGGGCTGGACGCGCCGATCTGCCTCACCTGGGAGCTGACCTACGGCTGCAACCTGCGCTGCGTCCATTGCCTTTCGTCGTCGGGCCGGCCCCACGCCGGCGAGTTGAGCACTGCCGAGGCCCGCGCCCTGATCGACGAGTGGGCAGCGATGAAGGTATTTTATGTCAATGTGGGCGGCGGCGAGCCGATGAGCCGGCCCGATTTCTTCACGTTGATGGACCACTGCCTGGAACGGGGCATCGGGGTCAAGTTCAGCACCAACGGCACTTTGATTGACGCCGCCGCCGCGGCCTGGATCGCCGCCCGCGATTACCTCGATCTGCAGATCAGCCTGGATGGCGCCACCGCCGAGACCAACGACCCGGTGCGCGGCACGGGCGCCTTCCGGCGGGCGCTGCGGGCCATGGAACTGCTGGCGGCCGAGGGCGTTCCCTTCAAGATCAACACCGTGGTCACCCGCCAGAACGCCCATCAACTCGATGACCTCTACGCCCTGGCCCAACGCTACGGCGCGCACCTGCGCGTCACCCGCCTGCGACCTTCCGGGCGCGGCGCGGAGGTGTGGGAGCATATGCGCCCGACCCACGCCCAGAACCGCGCCCTCTACGAGTGGCTCCTGGCTCACCCTGACGTGATGACCGGCGACTCGTTCTTCCATCTCTCGGCGTACGGCACGCCGATCGATGGCCTGAACATGTGCGGCGCCGGGCGGATCGTCTGTTGCGTGGACCCCGTCGGCGAGGTGTACGCCTGTCCCTTCGTGCTGGCGCCGGAGTTTTCGGCGGGCAACGTGCGCGCGCCGGGGGGCTTTACCCACATCTGGCGGCACGCCCTGCTCTTCACCCACCTGCGGCAGTGGCAGGTAGGCGGCGCGTGCCAGCAGTGCAACGCCTATGCCCTGTGTCACGGCGGCTGCATGGCCGTCAAACACTTCACCGGACGCTCGCTCGACGACCCCGATCCCGACTGTATCTTCGGTGGCGACACGACGACGCTGCGCGCGGGGCTGATCCCCTTGCAGCAGTGGTAGGCGCTTCTGGAAATGAGGAGACCATGGCCGAACCCTTCGCCCCGTTGTTCCAACCCCTGCGCCTGGGACGGAAAACGGCGCCCTCGCGGATCGTCTTCGCCGCGCACCAGACCAACTTCGCGCGCCACAATCGCTTCGATGCGCGCCACGCCGCCTACTACGCGGCGCGCGCCCGCGGCGGCGCCGGGGTGATCGTCCTCGAAGGCAGCGTGGTGCACCCCTCCGACTGGCCGTACGAGTACGCGATCTTCGGCTACGATGAACGCATCGTCCCCACCTACCAGATGATCGCCGAGGCCCTGCGGCCCCACGGCCCGGTGGTGCTGGCCCAACTGACCCATAGCGGCATGCAGGGCACCAGCCACTACTCCCAGGCGGCCCTCTGGGCGCCCTCGCCCATCCCCGAGGTCAACAGTCGCGAAGTGCCTAAGGAGATGGAGCCGGAGGACATTGCCGCGGTGATTGATGGCTTCGCCACTGCGGCGCGCTACGCCATCGAAGGGGGTCTCGACGGGGTGGAGATCAACGCCGGCCCCGAGAGCCTGGTGCGCCAGTTCCTCTCTCCGCTGACCAACCAGCGCCAGGACGAGTACGGCGGCCCGCTGGAGAACCGGCTGCGCTTCGCCCGCGAGGTGATCGCCGCGGTGCGCCGGGCTGTCGGCGACGAGGCGGTGGTGGGCCTGCGCCTCAGCGGCGACGAGCACGCCCCCTGGGCGGGCATCAAGCCCGGCGACGCCGCCGAGATCGCCCGCATCCTCAGTAGCGAACACCAGATCGACTACCTCAGCGTGACCAGCGGCAGCATCTACACCCCCCACCTCATCCGCGCCGGGCTGTACATGCCCCCCGGCTACGCCCTGCACCTGGCCGCCGAGATCAAGGAGGCCGTGCAGATACCGGTCTTTGCCCAGGGCAGCATTGTGGACCCGCGGCAGGCGGCGATGGTGCTGGTGGAGGGCCGGGCCGACGCGGTGAAGATGACCCGCGCGCTGATCGCCGACCCCGATCTGCCGCGCAAGGTGCGCGACGGGCGCGCCGAGGACGTGCGCCAGTGCATCCTCTGCAACCAGGATTGTGTGGTGCAGAGCGTGCAGAATCCGCGCCTGAGCTGTTCGATCAACCCCGCCGCGGGCCACGAGGCCCACGCCGAGTTCGCCACCCTGCCCCCGGCGGTGCGCCCGAAGCGCGTGATGGTCATCGGTGGCGGCCCGGCGGGGATGGAGGCCGCTCGTGTCGCCGCCCTGCGCGGCCACCGCGTGACCCTCTACGAGCAGAACGAGACCCTGGGAGGCGCCCTGCTCCTGGCCTCCGCCGAACCGGGGCGCAAGCGCCTGGAACTGATCGGCCAGTGGCTCGAAGCGCAGATCCGCAAGCTCGGCGTGACGATCCACCTGGGCGTGACGGCCACCTTCGAGACCGTGCGCGCCGAACTGCCCGACGCGGTGATCGTCGCCGTCGGCGGCGTCCCGGTGCTCTATCCCGGCGTAGACTTCGACAATAGCGTGCCGGTGCTCAACGAGCGCGACGTGCTCGGCGGGGCGCCCCTGCCCCCCACCGGCAAGGCCGTGGTGCTCGACGAGATCGGCGACCACGACGGGATGGCCGTGGCCGAGTGGCTGGTGCACAAGGGCTGGAAGGTCGAGATCGTCACCCGCGATATGTTCTGCGGTCAGCGCCTCACCGCCACCCAGGAACTGACCGCCTGGAACCAGCGGGCCTGGAGCAAAGGGGTGATCTTCCATCCCCAGCGCGAGGCCGTGCGGGTCACCAACCGGACGCTGATCATGGTTGATCGCTTCAGCCGCGAGGAGGAGCGTATCGAGCAGGTGGACCTGATCGTTGACGTGACCTACGACCGGCCCGATGAGACGCTCTACTTCACCCTGAAGGAAGCGGGGTTCGGCGCCGAGGGCATGCCCGCCCTGTACCGCGCGGGCGACTGCGTGGCCCCGCGGCGCATCAGCCAGGCCGTGCTCGAAGGCTATCGCGCTGGAAGGGCGGTGTGAGATGAACCAGGGCGCCCGTCTGTTGTTCACGCCGATCAAGGTCGGCAGCCTGACGCTCAACAACCGGATCGTCTTCTCGGCGCACCTCACGAACTACGCCGAAGGGTACATGCCCTCCGAGCGCCACGTGTACTACTATCGCGAACGGGCGCGCGGCGGGGCGGGGCTGATCATTACCGAGGAGCACTCCACCCATCCCACCGATCATCCCTATGAAAAGCTGATCCACGCCTTCAACCCGGCGGTGATCCCCGGCTACCGCCAGATCACCGCCACGGTCCACGCCGAGGGCACGCCCATCCTGGCGCAGATCAACCACAACGGCGGCCAGAGCAGCGGCATGTTCACCCGCCTGCCGGCCTGGGCGCCTTCGTCGGTGGCCGATCCGATGTTCCGCGAGGTGCCCAAGGCGGTCGAACTGGAAGATATTCAGGAGATTATCGCCGGCTACGCCCAGGTGGCCTACCACACCCGGCTCGGCGGCTTCGATGGGGTGGAACTGCAATGCTCGCACTCCTCGATTGTGCGCCAGTTCCTCTCGCGCCACAACAACCTGCGCACCGACGGCTACGGTGGCGGGCTGGAGCAGCGCATGCGCCTGCTGCGCGAGATCATCGCCGCCATTCGCGCCCGTGTCGGGCGCGACTATGTGCTCGGCGTGCGCCTCTGCGGCGATGAACTGATCCGCGACGGCATCGTGCTCGATGAGGCCGTGGCCGCGGCGCGCATCCTGGAGGCCGATGGCCTGATTGACTACATCAATACCAGCATCGGTACCGCGACCCACACCCTCTACATGATCGAAGCCTCGATGCACATCCCCCCCGGCTACGCCCTGTTCATCTCCTCAGCCATCCGCAAGGCGGTGCGGCTCCCGGTGATCGGCGTGGGCCGCATCAAGGACCCCATCCAGGCCGAGCGGGTGCTGCAAGAGGGCCACGCCGACCTGGTGGGGATCGTGCGCGCCCAGATCGCCGACCCCGAGTTCGCCCGCAAGTCGCGCGAGAACCGCGTCGAGGATATCCGCCTGTGCCTCTCGTGCAACCAGGAGTGCGTCGGGCGCATGGGCCTCAATCGCTGGATGGGCTGCATCGAGACGCCTGCGACCGGTCGCGAGAAGGAACTGGGTATCGGCACCCTCAAGCCCGCCCCGCGCCCCAAACGGGTGACCGTGGTCGGCGGCGGGCCGGCGGGCCTCAAGGCCGCCGTCATCGCCGCCCGGCGCGGCCATCGCGTCACGCTCTACGAGCGGCAGCCCGAACTGGGCGGCCAGGTCAATCTGGCGGTCAAGGTGACCAACCGGGCCGAGTTTGGCGACCTGGTGCGCAACCTGCTCCACGAACTGCACCAGCTCGACGTCACCGTGCGCACCGGCGTGACCGCCGACGCCGACATGGTCCTGGCCGGGCAACCCGACGCGGTGGTGATCGCCACCGGCTCCACGCCCGACCGCAACGCCTTCCCCGGCGCCGATGGCCCTGAGGTGGCCGATGTCACCGACATCCTCGCCGGACGGGTCACCCCGGGCAAGCGGGTTATGATCATCGATCGCCTGGGCTTTCACGAGGCCACCAGCGTGGCCGAGTACCTGGCCGAGCAGGGCTGCCGCGTCGAGATCGTCACTCCCACGCTCTACGTGGGCCAGGACCTCGGCGTCACCCTGGATCTCGAAAACTGGTACCGCCGCGCCCGACAACTCAACATCGTCTGCACACCGAATGTCTCGGTGCTCAACGCCGCCAACGGCCTGGTCACCGCGGTCCACAACTACAGCGGGCAGATCATCACCTTCGATCCAGTGGACACGATCGTGCTGGCAGTGCAGCGGCGCGCCGACGCCGGGCTGTACTTCGCGCTGAAGGGGCGCGTGCCCGAATTGCACCGCATCGGCGACGCCCTGGCCCCGCGCCGGGCCCACGCGGCGATCATCGAGGGCGAACGGGTCGGACGGGCTTTGTAGGAGGGTGGGGCAGCCGGGTTGCCCCGTGCCCCCGCCCCGGGGAGGCCCGGGACGGCCTGGCGCCCCCAGGAAGGCGCCATCCGGTCGTGATGCGTTGACAGGAATCAGCTATGCAAATCGTCGTAATCGCCGAGACCGAGCACGGGGCCGTGACGCGGCCTACGCTGGAGTGCGTCGAGGAGGCCCGCGACCTGGCCGGCGCGCGCGACCTGCGGGTGCGGGCGCTGCTTCCGGGCGTCGGCCTCGAGGAACAGGCCGCCACCCTCGCGGCTCACGGGGCCGACGAGGTGACCTTGATCGAACACCAGGCCCTGGCCCAGGCCAGCGCCGACGCCTGGCTGGCGGCGCTGGAGCCGGTGATCCGGCCCCTGAGCCAGCGCTCCTACGGCGGCCTGCTGCTCCTGGCCCCCGACACCAGCCACATGCGCGCATGGCTGCCCCGGCTGGCGTTGCGCCTGCACGCCCCTCTGGTGAGCCACTGCCTGGAAGTGCGCCAGGACGGCACCGGGTTCGTGTTCGTGCGCCCCACCTACGGCGGGGCGCGCCATGAGCACATGGTCTGCCCCGGGGCGACGGTCATCTGCGCCACCCTGGCGCCCAACGCGCGCGGCATCGGGCGGGGCGACGTGCGCCGGCGCCCCCAGGTGAGCCACGTCCATCCCACCATTGACGCCGCCCGCCTCCGCGACCGGCCCGTCCGCACCATTCCGGCCGACCCGCGCACGGTTGACCTGCGCGAGGCCGAGCGCATCGTCGCCGGCGGCCTGGGGCTGGGCGGGCCGGAGGGCGTGGCGCAACTCTGGGAACTGGGCAACCGGCTCCAGGCGGCGGTGGGCGGCACGCGCGTCATTTCCGACCGGGGCTGGCTGCCGGCCGATCGCTTCATCGGCACCACCGGCAAGATCGTCTCCCCCAAACTCTACCTGGCCCTGGGCATCTCGGGGGCCAGCCAGCACACCTCGGGCATGAACGGCAGCGAGACGGTGATCGCCGTCAACCTCGACCGCACCGCCCCCATCTTCGGCCTGGCCGACCTGGGCATCGTGGCCGACGTGCGGCGCCTCATTCCGGCCCTGCTGGAACGCCTGGCGCCGCAATCGCGGCAAGAGACGCAAAACAACGACCACAGCCGCCAGGTGGCGGCCTGAAGGATGCGCTATGGCTTTCTTGAGCAAAGAGGCTTCGCTGGCGCTGGTGCGGCGGGTGCACCGCCTGATCGGCATGCAGAACGGCGCCACTCCCCACGACGCGCCCCAACCCCGGCGCCAGCGCAGCGCCCCGCGCCCGGGCGCCGAGCGTTTCGATGTGATCGTCGTCGGCGCGGGGCCGGCCGGCAGCGCCGCCGCCCTGGTGGCCGCCCGCGCCGGGCTGAACGTGCTGCTGCTGGAGCGCGGCGAGTACCCCGGGTCCAAAAACGTCTCCGGCGCGGCCTTCTACGGCAGCGCCGTCCTGCACGAATTGATCCCCAACTGGTGGGAACAGGCCCCCGTCGAACGCTACCTGACCCGCCGCGTCCTCGCCTTTATGACCGCCGAGACCTCGGTGGCAATAGACTTTCGCACCACCCGCTTCGCCGAGCCGCCCTACAACGGCTTCAGCATCCTGCGCCCGAAGTTCGACCGCTGGTTCGCCGACCAGGCCGTCGCCGCGGGCGCCTTCCTGCTCAACGCCGCGGTGGTGGACGAGGTGCTCTGGGAGGGCGATCAGGTGGTAGGGGTGCGCGTGCGCCGCGACGAGGGCGACCTGCGCGCCGATGTGGTGATCGCCTGTGACGGCGCCAATTCCTTCCTGGCCAAGAACGCCGGCCTGCAACGTGAGTTCCACGCCCACGAGATGTCGCTCGGCGTAAAGGAGGTGCTGGCCCTCGACGAGGCCACCATTCGCGAACGGTTTCACCTCTACGACAACGACGGCCTGGCGATCGAGTACATCGGGGCGATCACGGAAGAGGTCAGCGGCGGCGCCTTCCTCTACACCAACCGCGACAGCCTCTCTCTGGGCGTCATCGGGCAGATCTCCTCGCTGGCCGAGCACAAGCGCCGCCCCTACGAGTTGCTGGAGACCTTCAAGCGCCACCCCTCGGTGGCCCCACTGGTGCGCGGTGGCAGGGTGCGCGAATACTCGGCCCACGTCATCCCCGAAGCCGGCTGGAGCATGCTGCCGAAGCTCTACACCGACGGTATGCTGGTGGCGGGCGACGCGGCGGCGTTGTGCTTCGTGGCCGGGCTGTACCTGGAAGGCATCAACTACGCCGTCCAGTCGGGCATCGCCGCCGGCGAAACGGCCGTGGCCGCCCACCGCGAGGGCGATTTCTCGGCCCGCTCGCTGGCCCGTTACCTCGAACGCCTGCGCGCGCGTCACGTCCTGACGGATTTCGCCAACTACCGCCACGCGCCGGGGCTGGTCAACAGCCCGCGCCTCCAGAACCTCTACCCGGAACTCATCGCCGCCGGCGCCGAACAGGTCTTCCGCGTCAACGGCGGCCCCAAACGCAAGCTCCTGCCCATCGCCCTCGATACGCTCCGTCGCGCCAATATCTCGCCGGTGCATATGCTCCAGGATGCCTGGCAAGCAGGGAGGTCATTCGGATGGTGAGCATTCCTCTCGAAGAACGCATGCGCACGGTGCGCTTCAAGGTGGACGACCGGCCGCACATCGTGGTCAACGCCGCGGTGTGCAACACGTGCTCCGTGCGCGCCTGCGTCTATGTCTGCCCGGCCAACCTCTTCGTGCCGCTGGACGATGGAGGCATTCTCTTCAACTACGAGGAGTGCTTCGAGTGCGGGACCTGCTACATCGCCTGTAATCAGGAGGGGGCCATTCAGTGGTCGTACCCGCGGGGCGGCTATGGGGTTACCTTCAGGGAGGCATAATGCGTATCGCCGTCTGTCTCAAACAGGTGCCCGACCCGGCCACGGTCGAGGTTGATCCGCTGACCGCGGCCCTCGATGCGCGCCGGATGCTCTACATCGCCGGCCCGGCCGACACGGCGGCTCTGGAAGTGGCCCTGCGACTGGCCGGCGCGGAGGGCCACGTCAGCGCGCTGTGCGTCGGCCCACCCGCCGCCGACGCGGTGTTGCGCCTGGCGCTCGCCGCCGGCGCGACGGAGGCGCGGCGCCTCTGGGCGTCGTTCCTCCCGCTCCAGGCCCCGGCGCAGACTGCGCTGCTCCTGGCCGCGTGGTTGCAGCGCGGCGAGGCCCCCGATCTGGTGCTCTGCGGCGCCCGTAGCAGCGACCAGGGCAGCGGCCAGGTTCCCGCGCTGCTCGCCGAGTTCCTCGACTGGCCGGTGGTCTGCGATGTCACCCAGATCACCGTGGAAGACGATCTGGCGCGGGTGCAGCGGCGCCTCGACCGCGGGGCGCGCGAGGAACTGGAGGTGCGCCTGCCCGCCGTCCTGGCGGTCGAAACGGGCATCGCCCGCCTGCGCCACGCCAGCCTCACCGGGCTGATGCGCGCCGAGCGCGCCGCCATTCCCGTCAGCGAACTTGACGATCTGGGGCTGGAGCCGGCCGACCTGGCCTTCCCTGCCGCGACCGCGCGGATGGTGACGCCGCCGCGCCCGCGCACGCGCCCGATCTTCACCCCCGACAGCGCCCGCCCGGCCCACGAGCGCATTACGCAGATCATTACCGCCGGCGTGACCCGCAAATCCGGCAAGGTGCTGGAAGGTCCTCCCGAGCAGATGGCCGATGCGCTGGTCGAGTTCCTCCGCGAACGGGGATTTGTGTAAGACATCGTCCAGCAGCGGCTATGCCAATTTGACCGTTGCTCCACAACTCTACCTGGCTGTGTGGAGGTGTGGAGGTGAAGGCCAGATCGTCACGCGAGTTTGAACCATGCCTGAGGCATATTTTCGGATCAGGTGTTCTAGCTTGACCGTGGCTCCACGCCTCGACACCGCCACACCTCCACAGCTCGACATCTCCACAGACCAGTCATACGGGGCCGTGGAGCAACGGTCAAGCTGGGAGATCCGGGTCTAAAACATACCTAAGCCATGGATGCCCTGTCACCAACCTGGCCCGACCTGGCCCATCTGACCTGGCCCGAGGTGGCCCGCGCCGTGGCCGGGGGGGCCGATACGGTCATTCTGCCTCTGGGGGCGACGGAGCAACACGGGCCGCACCTGCCCCTCGGCACGGACACGCTCCGCGCCGAGGCCCTGGCCCGGCGCCTGGCGGCGCGGCTGCCGGGGGCGCTGGTGGCTCCGGCGTTGCCCATTGGCTGCTCCGACGAGCACGCGGGCTTCCCCGGCCTGTTGAGCCTCGACGCCGCCACCCTCGCCGCCGTGATCGTGGATTGCGCGCGGCGCATGGCCGCCTGGGGCGTCACCCGGCTGGTGCTACTCTCGGCCCACGGCGGCAACGGGCAGGCCCTGGCCCTGGCCGTCGAACGCCTGCGCCGCGAACTGCCCGACCTGCGCGTCTGGCTGCCCGCGCAAACCCTTGCGCCCGACGACGCGGCGCTCGCCGTGGCTGCCGAGGCGGGGATCGCCCCCGAGGAGTTCGGTCTCCACGCTGGCGAGGGCGAAACCTCCGAACTGCTCTGGCTGCGCCCCGACCTGGTGCGCGCCGAGGCCGCCGAGGCCGGCTATCGCGGCGCGATGGCAACGGTTGTGGATACGCTCCAACGCCTGGGCCTCAAAGCGGTGACGCCCAACGGCGTGCTTGGCGATCCGTCCCGCGCCCGCGCCGCCCGCGGCGAGCGCTATCTCGACGCCCGGGCCGGCGCGCTGGCAAAGGAACTGCTCGCATGATGACAGCATCTCCCACAGTTCAGCGCGACCGCCGCCAGCTCTGGGCCGCGGCGTTGACCCTCCCCGGGCAGCCCGACCTGGCGCGCAGCCTGGTGACCGAACTGGCCGCCTTTCTGGAGCGTCCGGTGGAGGAGGTGGAAGCCCGCTGCCGCGGGGCCGCCGGTGAACTGGCGCGCGTGTGGCTGGAACGGGCCCCCGCCACCCCGGCGGCCATTACCGCCTTCTACCGCGACGGCGACGCCTACCTCTATGACCTGACCTGGTGGCACGCCCTGGCGCAGGACGACAGCGCCCTGGTGCAGGTCGAGGCCCTGGAGGCCGCCCTGGCCCACCACGCCCGCAGCGCGCTCGACTTCGGCGGCGGCATCGGCTCGCTGGGGCTGTTGCTGGCCCGCCACGGCCTGGAGGTGACCCTGGCCGACGTCAATCCGCGCCTGAATGCGTATGCCCGCTGGCGCTTCGTCCGGCGGGGTCTGCCGGCGCAGGTCCTTGACCTGCCTCCCGGACCGCCAGACCTGCCCGCCGCGGCCTTCGACTTCATCAGTGCGGTGGATGTCTTCGAGCACCTGCCCGATCCAGGCGCAACCCTGATGGCCCTGGCCGCGGCCCTGCGCCCCGGCGGCGCCCTCTTCATCCACCTGCCCGGCAACGCCAGCGCGGGCCATCCGATGCACCTCTGGCGCCGGCCAGCCACCCTCCTGCGCCACCTGGAGGCCGCCGGTCTCTGGCTCGAAGGCGAGAGCAGCCGGATCGAGCGCGGCGGCAACGCCCGCCTGCTGCTGCGGCGCGGCGAAGGCCCGCGCTACCGGCTCAACCAGGGGTTGGAACTGCGCCCCGACGCGGCGGGCGGCACGCTGCTCTCCACGCGGCCCCTGGTGGCGCTGCGCCTCAACCAGCAGGCCTTCGACACCCTTGCCGCCCTCGACGGCGGCCGCACCGCCCTCGAACTGGTTGCCGCGCGTCCCGAGCTGTCGCTGCCCACGACCACCGCCTTCCTCGACTCGCTGGCCCGACGGCGCCTGCTGCTCAAACAGGCCCCGCCGCCGGAGCGCCTGCCCACCGTCACGGCGATCGTCCCGGCCCACGGGCGCCCGGAGGCCACCCGCGCCTGCGTGGAGTCGCTGCTGGCCCAGGACTACCCCGCGGACCTGCTGGACGTGATCGTGGTTGACGACGCCTCCGCTCCGCCGCTGGCCCCGGCCCTGGCCGGGCTGCCCATCTGCCTGCTGCGCCAGGACGAGAACATCGGCCAGTCGGCGGCCCGCAACCGCGCGGCGGAACTGGCCCGTGGGGAGGTGCTGGCCTTTCTGGATAACGACTGCGTCGCCGCCCCGGGCTGGCTGCGCACCCTCGTGGCTGCGCTGGACGAGCCGGGGGTGGACATCGCGGGCGGGCGGGTGCTGGCTCCTCCGCCGGAGGGGCCGGTGGCGGCCTTCGAGGCCGCGCGCTCGCCGCTGGATATGGGGCCGGTGAGCGGGCCGGTCGGCCCCGGCGAGCCGATTAGCTACATGCCCTCGTGCAACCTGGTTATCCGGCGTAGTTTGTTCGCGCGCATCGGCGGCTTCGACCCGGCGATGCGCCTGGGGGAGGATGTTGACTTGATCTGGCGGGCGCTGGCCACGGGCGCGCGGGCGCGCTACGTGGCCGAGGGCGCGGTGGTGCATCACCACCGCGTGCGCCTGGGGGCATTGCTGCGCCGCCGCGCCGACTATGCCTCCTCGGAGGCCGACCTGCAACGGCGCCACCCCGCGGGCCGGCGCACCATGGCCCTCCCGCGGATGGCCCTGGCGCTCCTGGCGGCCCTGGTCGCCCTCTGGAGCGCCCCGGTCCTGGCCGGGTTGCTCGGCGCCGGCATCGCCGTCGCCCTGGCGCGCGAGATCGGCCATAAGCGGCGCGAACTGCGGCGGCACGGCGTGCCCCTGCCCTGGGGCCGGGTGGGCGCCGCGGTGGTGCTGCAACACCGGGCCGCGCTCTACCACCTGGGGGCCAACGTCACCCGCTACTACAGCCTGCCCCTGCTGGCCCTGGCCCTGCTCTGGCGGCCCCTGCTACCGGCGCTGCTGCTCCTCTGCCTCACCCCGCCGGTGCTCGACTACTACCGCCTGCGCCCGCGGCTACCGCTGATCTTGTTCGTTGGATTGTACTGGCTGGAACTCGGCGCCTACCAGCTCGGCGTCTGGCGCGGCTGCCGGGAGCGCTGCACCCTGCGCCCCCTGGCACCCGCGCGCCTGATTGGGTAATCCCAGGGGGCTGAGGACCCGCGGGTTCCCCGGCCCCCGCTCCGATGCGGTTCGTTCCCGTTCGTCGCCTACACGCACACGTACACAAGGAGGCACCTATGACCCTCGGCGGCTTTGCCAACCGGATCGCCCACGTGGACCTCTCCGCCGGCACGGTGGAGTACCGCGGCATTCCCGAGTCCTGGGCCCGCAAGTACATCGGCGCCCGCGGCCTCGGCGTGCGCTACCTGCTCGCCAACGGCCCCCAGGTCGACCCCCTCGGCCCCGACAATCTGCTCTGCTTCATGAACGGCCCCCTCACCGGCACCGAAGCCAATATGAGCGGGCGCATGGCCATCGTCACCAAGTCGCCCCTCACCGGCACCGTCACCGACAGCCACCACGGCGGCTGGTCCGCCGCCCGCCTGCGCTGGGCCGGCTTCGATGGCGTGCTGGTCACGGGCAAGGCCGCCCATCCCGTCTACCTCTACATCCACGACGGCCAGGTCGAGATCCGCGACGCCCGCGCGGTGTGGGGCAAGGGCGTCCACGATACCGTGCGCCACTTCCAGCAGGAGTTCGGCGAGAAGGACCTCAGCGTCATCGCCATCGGCCCGGCCGGCGAGCATCTGGTGCGCTTCGCCTGCTGGGTCAACGAAGACGACCGGGCCAGCGGTCGCGGCGGCACCGGCTGCGTCGGGGGCAGCAAGCTGCTCAAGGCCCTGGTGATCCAGGCCCCCAAGCAGATGCCCAAAGCGGTGGACCGCGAGGCCTGGAAGGCCGCCCACAAGCGCGCCCTGGCCACGATTATGGACGAGCAGAACATCACCAGCCCGCGCAAGGGCGGTCTGTCGGTCTACGGCACCAACGTGCTGATGAACATCACCTCGACCATGGGCGCCCTGCCCACGCGCAACAGCCAGCTCACCTCCTTCGGGGCCAGCGCCGAGAAGATCAGCGGCGAGTATGTCAAGGAGCACATCCTGGTGGACGACCCCACCTGTCACGCCTGCCCGGTGGCCTGCAAGAAGGAGGTCGAGATTACGGAAGGCCCCTGGAAGGGCTTGCGCATGGAGAGCGTGGAGTACGAGCCGGCCTGGTCGCTGGGAGCCAACTGCGGCAACGACGACATCGCCACGGTGGCCAAGCTGATCGACCTGTGCAACGACTACGGGATGGACGCCATCGAGACCGGCCACCCGCTGTCGATCTATATGGAAGCCACCGAGAAGGGCTACACCAATGGCGCGCCGGGGCTGGCCTGGGGCGACAGCTTCGGGATGGTGGAGACGGTGCGGCAGATCGCCTACCGCGAGGGCCTGGGCAACGTGATGGCCGACGGGGCCGACGCCACGGCGCGGCACTTCGGGCATCCGGAACTGGCGATGACGGTGAAGGGGCAGGGGGTGCCGGCCTACGACCCGCGGGGGCTGAAGGGCATGGGCATCGCCTACGCCACCAGCAACCGGGGGGCCTGCCACCTGCGGGCCTACACCCCGGCGGCGGAGCTGGGGGTGATGCCCTTCGGCTCGCTGAAGGTGGACCCGCTGGCCTGGCAGGGCAAGGGGGAGCTGGTGAAGATTTTCCAGGACGTGCACGCTTTTTCGGACAGTCTGGACCTGTGCAAGTTCAGCGCGTTCGCGGAGGGGGCGGCGGAATACGCGGCGCAGTACGCGGCGATGGTGGGGGTGCCCTTCACGGCGGAGGACGTGCTGCAGGCGGGGGAGCGGATCTACAATCTGGAGCGCTACTACAACAACCTGGCGGGGTTCCGGGAGGGGAGCGACTACCTGCCGGCGCGCTTCACGCAGGAAGCCTCGACGATGCCGGGGTCGGAGGGGCACGTGTGCGAGCTGGAGTTGATGCTGGAGGAGTACTACCGGGCGCGGGGCTGGGTCAACGGGGTGGTGCCGGAGGCCAGGCTGCGCGAACTGGGCATTCTGGAGGACTGAGGCCCGGGGGGCCGGGGCAACCGGGTTGCCCTGGCCTCCTAACGTGAACATACGCCCCCGGCGAGGGGGTGGGGAAACCCGATTGCCCCATCCTCCCACCCGGTGGGAGGGTTTGGGAGGGCTGCGCCCTCCCAGGAAGGATGTTCATCCTGTCAGTGTGCGGCGGAGCCGCATGGACGGCTGGTATGGGAGGGTCCGGGAGGGCGCAGCTCTCCCGGGAAACCTCTCGTTCATCTGGTTGGCGCGCGGCGCAGCCGCATAGGTGAGGTAGGGGCGACCGGCCAATCGCCCCTACTATCATACTCACCGCCGGATCGCGAGGGCTGCGCCCTCTGCACCTCCCCCGCACTAGAACCCGCAAGGCCCCCTTCTTCGGCGTTACCTCCCCCCATAAGCGATTCCCACCTCCTCATACTCTAGCACCCTCATCTGGTTGCACACTCGTGCCCCCCCGAAAGTAACATTGACGAGGGTGATCATCGTCGTGTACAATGTCTGGGACTGCGAGATCTCCCTGTTTCTCTGTCATTAGACTATAATCTTTCGTTCTTACCAGAGATACGCCCTACTGACTATAGTAGACTGATCGGGGCGAAGGGTCGAGAATACGAGCGGCTGTAGGGAACGACGAAAGGAGATCGCCAATGGAGCGCATCATTATTCGCGATCGAACACATATTCCACCCTTCTCTGAACCCGCTCGCGAATTGCGAATCCTTAACAAGCCGCTGTGGCTCTTGCAGCGCGATCTGTTGAAAAATTATTGCAAGGGCAGCATTGAGATCAATTCTATTGATGAACTCAACGACTATATACCCAATGATAGTGAAGAACTTCTCGTTCATCGCGACAATCTCTACTTCAATGCGGCGCTGATCGACGAGTTCATCTGCCGTGCCAGGGCGGCGGGTCGCCCCTGCCAGATCGCCTTCGCCCTCACTGACCGGAGCATCGAGCGGCACGCCACCCAGCTCTGCTCCGGCATCGTCCGGCGCGATGATGTGGCGTACATCCACGATGGTCAGGAACGGCGCGGCGCGGTGCGCGTGGCCGAGTTGTACTACTTTCCCGCCGGTCGCCGCGAAACCCCTCTGCCGCTGGTGATCGACACCCAGAGCCACGAGATGGGCTACTACCGCATCCCCAGTTATATGGCCCACAAGGGCGAGTTGACCTACCAGATCCCCATTCGCGCCTTCCTGTCAATCGAGAACTGGTTGCACGTGCTCATGGCCAACGTGCTCATGGGCGTCTTTTCGATGGCCGCGGCCCAGGACAAGAAAATGAGCCAGGCGCGCCTGGCCAATATCAGGCACTGGCAGCCTGGCGAGTGGCGCATTTTTCTCGAGAAGCTCGGGTTTTCCGCGGCGACCCTCTGGCAGCAAATCAATCCGTTTGAAGCGCCCTGGCGCAATCATTTTCTCTCCTCCAAGGCCCTGGTGAAAGTAGGCAAACGCTGTTCCATCGATCCTACCGCCATTATTCACGGCCCCACCATCATCGGCGATGATGTCTACATCGGCCCCGGCGTGGTTATTGCCAATAGTATCATCGGCAACGGGGCCAATATTATGCAGGGCGCTCAGATTATGTTGAGCGTGGTGAGCGACCGCTGCTTCCTGCCCTTCAATGCCGGGCTGTTTATGACCACCCTGATGGAGAATAGCATGGTGGCCCAGAACTCCACCCTGCAACTGTGTGTGGTCGGGCGCAATACCTTCATCGGGGCCAACAACTGTTTCACCGATTTCAACCTCCAGAACGAACCGATCAAGGTCGTCCACCAGGGGGACCTGGTCGAGGTCAATATGCCAGTGCTCGGCTCGGCCGTGGGGCACAACGTCAAGATCGGCAGCGGCTTTATCGTCTACCCCGGTCGCATGATCGAGTCGAATGCTGTTATAATCTTCGACAATGATAAGAATCTGATACGCACGACGGTGACTGGTCACGATCTGGAGGATGTGGACAGGGCCACGGGCGAGCCGCGACGGATCGTCTATCACTGGCCCCATGTCTACGACAATCCGGCGGAGCGTCGTGTCGCCCCTCAGCCGCCAGCCGGCCCCGCCGCGCCCCCCGCTGGCAATGGACGGGTCGCCCGCGCCGCCAGAGGCGAGGATCTCGAGGCGCCCGACCAGGTCGCCGTTCCCAGAGTGTCCAATCAGCATTCTCGCCGGCAGCGTCGCTATAAGGAGGACCGTCCGTGAATAAAGAGCGTATTCTGGTGGTTGAGGATCAGGCCGATATTTCCAGCCTGCTGAAGATCTATTTCACGTCTCAGGGGTACGAAGTGTATACCGCGATGCGCGGTTCGGCGGCGCTGGAGATCTGCAATAAGACGCCGCCCAATCTCGCGCTGCTCGATGTGATGCTCCCCGATATGGAGGGCTATGAGATCGGCAAGGCCCTGCGGGCCAGCCCGCGCACGCGCCATATCCCGATCATCTTTCTGACCGCCCGCGGCGAGCGCGCCGACCGCCTGCGCGGCCTGGGTGAAGTCCAGGCCCAGTACTATATCGTCAAGCCCTTCGATATCGAAGAGGTGCATACTATCGTCAAGAACCAGCTCGAAGAGGCCCGGCGCAAGAACCAGTTGCACCCGGTCACCAACCTGCCCACGGCCGATTTGATTACCGACCAGTTGCGCGCGCTACGCTCCACGGAAGGTTGGGCCATGGCCTTGATCCATATCAATGGCTTCGAAACCTTCACCCAGAGCTACGGCCCCGTGGCCGGCGAGGACGTGCTGAAGTTTACCGCCCTGCTGCTCAACGAGGCGATCAACGAACTGGGCGGCAATGAAGAGTTTGTGGGGCAGATGGTCGTTGGCCCGGATTTTGTCGTGACCTCGACCCCCGAACACATCCGGCCGATCTGCGAACGGTTGATCGCGCGCTTCGATGACGAGATCGGACTGCACTACAACTTCAAGCATCGCAAACAGGGCTACATCGAGGTGGCCGACGACAACGGCAACCTGCGCCAGGCGCCGCTCATGTCGCTCTCCATCGGCATCATCACCAGCCAGGACGGTCCGTTTTCAGATATTCGCGAATTGAGCGAACTGGCCGAGGAGACCCGCCAGCGGGCCATGCAGCAGGCTCGCGAACAGGGTCGCAGGAGCGCGGTGGCCTTCGGGCGGCGATAAAACGACTGCGACCGCTCGTTCCAAACGTCCCCTGCCGGGCGCTCCCCCGGTATGCCGGATGCTTACACTATGTCCATGAATATGACGATCGCCTCGACCGGTTGGGAATTGCTGGCCCAACTCGCCGCCTGCGCCTCCATCGGGGACGCCCCTTTCGACGCGGAGCGTTGCGCCCGCAAGCTCGCCGATCTGGTGGCGCGCTTCCTGCCCTCCCCGACCGGGCGCCTGGAGGTGATCGAGGACGCCACGATCGTGGCCGAGGCGAGCTGGGGCGAGGCCCCTGAGGATGCGACGCCCCTGCTCCTGCAAGCCGAGGGAGAACTGCTCGGGCGCTTGCACCTCGGTGGGGACGCTGCGCGACTGGACCCGGCGTTCGCCCGCGCCCTCGCCGCGCAAGTGGCCCTGATGTTGCTGACCCGGCGCCGCAACGAAGAAGCGGCGCTCGGCGAGCAGATCCGCGCCCTGGTGGCCTCCAGTCTGGAACGGGTGGGCGCCCTCGATGGTCGCACGCTCCTGCAGGCGCTGCTCACCCGGGTCGCGCCACTGATCGGGGTGGAGCACGGCGCCATCTACGCCTTCGAAGAGGCCGATGGCCAGTTGGTGCTCCTGGCCGCCGGTGACGGCGCGTTTCAGTTCCCTGGCGCGCTGCCTCTCGCCGGCGCCAGCCTGCCTACCCGCGTGGCCAGGGCCCGCGCCCCCGAAGTGGGCAGCATGCACCCGGCGGGGCGCCGCCGCGGCGTCGCCTCCCATGGGGAACGGGCCGCGCTGGCCCTGCCGCTGCTTTCCCAGGAGAACCTGATCGGCGTGCTGGTCCTCTTGCTCACCCACCACGCCGGGAGCCGCCTGCGCCGCCTTGCCGCGCTCTTCGCCGCCCAGGCTACCCTGATCGTGCGGAACGCCCAGCTCTTTAGCCGGGAGCAACAACGGGCGCGCGAACTGTTCGTGCTCTATGAGATCAGCCAGGCCATCCATACCGACACCCAGATCGAGAGTGTCCTCAATCGAGCCACCGAGAATATCGCCGCCGCCCTGGGGGCTGATTATTGCCTGGTGCTGCTGCGCGATGAACGCGCCGCCGATACGCTCTATGTCGCGGGTTCATTCAGTGAAACCAGACCTGCGCACCGCGCCGGCAATGGGATGCGCGCGGGCCTGATCGGCGCCGCGGACGTGCTGGCCCAGGTCGGCCTGGGCGATCAGGTGGTGATCGAGGATACTGCTGCCATTGCCGATCACCACATCCTCGCGCGCCACCTGGCCGACGATGGGTGCCGCAGCGCCCTCTTGCTGCCCCTGCGCGGCAAAGCCGAGATGATCGGCATCATGGTCATTGGCTTCGCCCGCCCGCGTCGCCCGGTGCCCTCGGCCGAGCGCAACCTGGCCCAGGTCCTCGCCACCCAGATTGCCACGGCCATTTTTAATCGCCGCCTCTACCTGGCCGAACGCCAGCGGGCCAGTGAACTCGCCTTGCTCCAACAGGTGAGCCAGCGGCTGAATGCCGGCCTTGATCTCGATCAGACGCTCACGGCCATTCTGGAGGGCGTGCAGGCCCTGGTGCGCTTTAACGGCGCCCAGATCAGCCTCTACGACTGGCCCACGCGCCTGTTGCGCCCGGGCATGCGCTGGGGCCTCTCCGGTTCGGAGTGGCAGAACGTCGCTCCCGATGAGCGTTTTCGGCAGTATCAGGCGCCGCTGCGGGTGGATGATCTCCAGCAGCTCGGGCCTGCGTCGCACCAGCCTGGACACCTGAGCGACCTGCGCTTCGACGATGGCCTGCCGGTGCGGGCCTATGTCGGCGTGCCGCTCCGCCTCGGCGATGAGACGCTGGGCCTCCTGGAGCTGTTCGCGGCCCGGCCCGCCGCCTTCAGCGACGACGATATGCGCCTGCTCTCCATTGTCGCCGGGCAGTCGGCCCAGGCGATCGCCAATGCGACCCGCTACGAACAGACCGACGCCAGCCTCCGGGCGCGCATCGAGCAACTCCGCGCCCTGCAACGCGTCTCCAGCCAACTGGCGATCACCCTCGATCGCTCCGAGATCCTCGAATATGTTCTTGAGCAGGCCCTGCGCGTCACCGGCGCCACCCAGGGGTTGATCGCCCTGCGCGCTGTCGAAGGCGCTACCGACCGCGAGGTGGCGCTGAACGCCCTGGGCGGGGCCTACGCGCCCGAAATCTACCAGCGCTCGCTCGATGATGCGGACGCCGCCGATGATGACTTCTACGTGGTGGTTGAGGCCGTCGGCTTCGGCGAGTCGCACCGCGCAAGCCTGCTGGGCAACCCGCTCCCTGCCGGCCTGCGTACCGCCTACCAGGCGCTCGCGCGCCGCGAGCCGGAAATCTGCCACGAACTCGACCCCGCCGAACTGATGGTCGCGCGGGCGCCCGCGGCCCGCTCGGCCCTTGCCGCGCCGATTTTCTATCAGGCCGGCGTCTATGGAGTGATGCTGCTGCTGGCCCCGCGCCCGCGCGCCTTCGACCACGACGCCGTCGAGTTCCTCCGCGCCCTCTCGCACCAGACGGCCGTGGGGATCGGCAACGCCCAGCGCTACGCCGAACTCGAACACCTCTACCGTGTTCAGAAAGGGCGCGCCCAGATTCTCAACAATGTGCTCGAGATCGGGCAGGCCCTCCGCGCTGACCGCAACCTGGCCAACCTGCTGGAGCAGATCGGCTACAGCGCAGTTGAGTCGCTGAACTTTCGCACCGTCATTTTCTGTCTGGCCGACCGGGAACGGCCCGACCTGCTGCGCCTCGTCGCCGCTGCAGGCATTCCCCTGAGCGAACAGGAGCGCATGGCCCGCACACCGCTGCCGGCGGAACTGGCCCATCGCTACCTGGACCCGCGCTTTCGCATGGGGCGCTGCTCCTTCGTGCCGGCTGAAGAAAGCCGCGTCATCGAGGCCGGGTTCGTCACCGAAATCTTTAGCTACCAGTCCTTCAACGACGCGCGTGACCCCCACGAGTGGCAACCAGAGGATCGCCTGTGCGTGCCACTCTCCTCCACCGAGGGCGCCCTCCTGGGCCTGATGTTCGCCGGCGATCCCCAGGACCGCCGCCGGCCCAACCCGCGGGTGGTTGAACCGCTGGCGATTTTCGCCGATCAGGCGGCCATCGCCATCGAGAACCACCTGCTGCTCGATGATGCCCGCGCCCGCGCCGAGCAGATGGCCGCGCTCTTCAAGGTCGGCGCCGCGGCGGCCTCCACCACCGATCTCGACACGCTGCTGCATCGGGTCTACGAAGAGATCGTGGCCTATCTCGGCACGCCGAGCTACTTCTACATCGCCAGTTACCGGCCCGAAACCGAACAGATCCGCTTCGAGCTGTTCATGCGCCGGGGTGAGGTGCTCGCCACGGCGCACCAGTTGAGCGCGCCCAGGGCCGGCTTGACGGCGTTGATCATCGAGAGCGGCGAAGCGCTGCTGATCGGCGATCTGCAGAACGAACCGCAGTACCTGGCCCAGACCGTGAATTATGCCGAGGGCGATCCGCCGACGCGATCATGGCTCGGCGTGCCCCTGATCAGCCAGGGCCGCGTCATCGGCGTGCTGAATGTGCAGGACGTGGCGCCAAACGTCTTCACCGAGCGCGATCGGCAATTCCTCACCGCTCTGGCGAACCAGCTCGCCATCGCCATGGAACGCGCCACGCTGTTCAAGGAGCGCGAGCGGCGCCTCGCCGAACTGAACATTATTAACCGCATCGGCCAGATTACCAGCTCCACCCTTGACCTGGAGCAGATGATCCGGCAGACCTACCCGCAACTGGCGGCCTTCCTGCCGCTCGACTCCTTCTGCATCTTCGTCTACCACGAAGACGAGAACCTCATCTCGCTCTCACTGGAAGTTGACGAAGGAATTGAAAAACTCGACCGCCAGCCCCGCGCGCCCGCTCCCGGGAGTCTGGTCGAGACCATCATCCGCACCCGGCGCCATCTGCGCTTTCACGATCTCGGTCGCGAGTATCGCGAGCACGGGTTGGCACCGGCGCCCTTCGGCGCGAAGCCGTCTGCGGCATGGCTGGGCGTGCCGTTGCTGGTGGGCGACGGCAGCGTGGTCGGGGTGATCGCGGTTATGAGTTATGCGCCGGGAATCTACGGCGAGCGCGAACTGGCCTTTATGACCACCGTCGCCAATCAACTGGCTCTCGGCGTGCACAATGCCCGCCTGCTCGCCCAGGCCCGCGAACAGGTCCACCGGCTCGAACTGCTCAACCGCGTCTCGGTGCTGGCCGCTGCTGAAACCGATGTGCGGCGGATCTACCAGGTCATTGTCGATGCCATGGCCGACGCTACCGGGGTGGACCAGGCGCGCCTGGTGATCTACGACCGCGAACGGGGCGTCGCCCCGGCGGTCGCCGAACACGTCCCCTCGGGCCTCCTCGACCAGATCGAGGTGCCCATCGCCAATAACCCCGCCGTTGCCTGGCTCGACGAACACAAAGCGCCCCTGGTATCGCTCGATGCGCAGCACGATCCGCTGTTCGCGCCCTCGCACCCCACCTTTGCCGCGCTCGATATTCGCTCCATCGCCACGGTGCCGATCATCATTGACGGTCAGGTGATCGGCGCCGTGGGCCTCGACTTCGTGGGTCGCTGGGGAACCTTCCAACCCCAGACGCTGACCCTGTGCCAGACGATCGCCAACCAGACCAGCACGGCGATCGCCCGCGCCCAGGCCTTCGACGACGCTCAGCGCAACGCCGCGGCATTGCGGCAAAAAGTCGCCGAGCAGACGACCCTGCTCGATGCGGCGCGCATCCTCTCCTCGTTGTTGCGCCCCCAGGAGGTGCTCGATAAGTTGATGGAACTGGTGAGCCGGCGCCTGCAGGTGACCACCGTGGCGCTCTGGACCATTAACGACGAGAACGTGCTCGTGCCTACCGCCCTCAATGGCATTGCCATCGAGCAGGCCCGCCATATGCGCATACCCGTGGGGCAGGGCTTCACCGGTCGCGTGGCCGCGACCGGCGAGCCGCTGGTGATTGATGATGTGAACGTCACGGGCGGCTCGCTCTTCCCCGACTTCCAGCGCGCCAATAACCTGATCTCGTACATGGGCGTGCCGGTGATCTACCGCGAGCGGATCATCGGCGTGCTCAGCGTGATGACCAACGTGCTCCGGCGCTTCACCAGCGACGAGCAGACCCTCCTGGCGGGCCTCGCCAATCAGGCGGCTGCCGCGCTGGAGAATGCGCGCCTCTTCGAAGAGCGTGAACAACGCATCAACGAACTGACCACGATCAATAAGATCAGCGCCGCCGTCAATGCCTCGCTCGAACTCCAGACCCTGCTAGAGAAGTTGCACGCCGGGATCGCCGAGGTGATCGATGTCAGCACCTCGCTGATCGGCATCTACGATGCCCAGCACGATACGCTGCGCTTTCCGCTGGCCCGTGACCAGGGCCGGCCCGTGTCCATGCCCGCTCAGGTTCATCCGCGCGGGGCCAGCGGATGGGCCATCCGCAACCGCCAGTCGCTGCTCATCCGCACCCCCGCCGAAGCGGCGCAATTGGAACTGGATCTGGCCGACGACCGGATCTGCGCCGGCCCGGATGCCCAGTCGTTCCTGGTCACTCCTATCCTCTTCGGGGACGATGTGCTCGGGGTGATCAACGTCCAGAGCCACACGCCGCGCACCTTCGACGAGAATGACCGGCGCTTCCTCGCCACAGTGGCCAATCAGGCCGCCGTGGCCCTGAACAATGCGCGCCTCTTCAGCGAGACGCGCCAGCGCGCCCGTGAAATGACCACCCTCTTCGAGGTCACGCAGAACCTCTCGGGCACGCTCGATCCTGACGAGACCATGCACCTGGTGGCCGATGCCGCGCTGAGCCTGCTCGGCGTCGAACTCTGCGCCGTCCTGCGGCTCGACCATCAGGGGCGCGTCGCGCGGCAGATCCTGATGGAACGGCACCGCTGTCGTAATGAGCTGCGCATCACCTTCCGCCTCGATGGCATGACCGCGCGACTGCTGGCGAGCGGCCAGGTCCTGGCGATCAGCGACCTGCGCGAGCGCGCCGATGCCAATCCCGATGCCGTGAGCCTTGGCATTCGCAGTGTGCTGGGCATCGCCCTCGGGCCACCCGACGAGCGGCTCGGGGTCCTGTGGGTGGGCAACTGGCATCCCCACGAATGGACCGGCCATCAGATCTCGCTCTGCTCCATTCTGGCCAATCAGGCCGGCCAGGCCCTCCAGAGCGCGCACCTGTTCCACCTCGAGCAGCAGCGGCGGCGCCTGGCCGACACCCTGCGCGACGTGGCGCAGTCGTTCACCTCCACGCTGGCGCTCGAGGAGATCCAGACGCTCATCCTCGACCAGTTGAGCCGCGTGGTGGTCTATGATACCGCCGCCGTGCTCTTGCGCGACGAGGGCCATGGGTACCTGCACATCACCGAGGCGCGCGGCCTGGAAGCTCCCGCCTTGCTGACCGCCACCTTCGATGCCGACCAGCACGAACTGCTGGCGTTGCTGACCGCCGAACGCCGGCCCGTGCTGATCGAAGACACCGCCCTCGACCCGCGCTTCACCCCGCTGGCGCGGTTGGGCTGGCAGGCCGGTAGCTGGATCGGCGCGCCGCTGCTGGTTGATAATGAACTGGTGGGCATGCTCGCCGTCGGCGCGGCCATGCCCCACGTCTACGACGAGGAAGCCGTCGGCGTCACCTTTGCCCTGGCCAACCAGGCCAGCCAGGCCATTCAGAACGCGCGTCTGTTTGGCCAGATCTCCAACCTGGCCGCCGATCTGGAACGGCGCGTGAGCGAACGCACCGCCGAGGCCGAACGCAATGCCCGGCAACTGGCCGAAGAGAAAGAACGGCTCGAGGCGGTCCACGCTATTACCCTGGAACTGACCACCCAGCTCGATCTCGACGCGATTATCCAGCGCGCCCTGGAGTTGATCTCGCTCAACCTGGGGGTCAGCCGGGGCTCGATCATCCTCTCCGACCCCTCGAGCTCCGATCTGATCTGCCGGGCCGTCCTCGACGACCGCGGCGAGGTGCGCCTGGCCAACTTTCCGCTGCGCTTCCCCAGCGGCGAGAGCCTGGCAAAATGGGTGATGCAGCACCAGGAACCGGTCAATATCTCCGATGTGTATCTCGATCCGCGCTGGCTCCAGGAGAGCGGTCGCGCCGATGATGTGCGCTCGGTGGCTGCGGTGCCGCTCAACACGGGCGACACGCGCCTGGGCGTGCTCGTTCTCACCAGCCCCGAGGTGGGCTACTTCACCGACTCGCAGATGAACCTGCTCGGCACGATTGCCGGCGTGGTGGCGGCGGCCCTTTCCAACGCCCAGCTCTACAGTTACATCAACGACCTGGCGAGTTCCCACGCCCGGCTCCTCGCCGAACAACGCGAGGAGACCTCCAAGAGCAATGCCGTCTTCCAGTCGCTCACCGAGGGGGTGATCGTGCTCGATACCGAGCAGCGCGTGATCCTCTACAACCCCGCAGCCGCAAAGGTGCTGGAGATCCCCGCTGAGGTGATGCTGCACCGGCCCCTGCGCATCCTGGAGACCTACGGGGCGGATGAGACGGAGCGTAAACGCGCGGCCACTATCTACCATGGCCTGATCGGCGGCCTGCGGCAGGTGCGCGAAGGCTCACGCCCCTATTCGACCTACCTCGACCTGAGCGACCCCACTCAGGTGATCGCCGTCAACCTGGCCCTGGTGATGAGCAATAGCCGCGATGGGCAGTGCTACGGCAGCGTAGCGGTGCTGCGTGACATCACGCGTGAGATCGAGGCCGACCATGCCAAGCGGCAGTTCATCTCCGACGTGAGCCATGAACTGCGCACCCCCCTCACCGCGGTGAAGGGCTACGTGGATATGCTGCTGCTCACCAGCGCTCGCTCGCTGAGCGAGGAGCAGATCAGTCATCTGCAGATTATCAAGGCCAATACCAACCGCCTGCATGCATTGATCGAAGATATTCTCGACTTCGCCCGCCCTGATTCTAAGCAAAAACTGAACTTCACCCGCGTTGAGATCTCGCAGGTGATCAACGACGTGCTGCAGTCGCTGCGCCTCGAGTACGAGCGCAAGGCGATGCAGGTCACCGTTGAGATCGCACCCGCGCTTCCCCCGGTGGTGGCCGACCAGAAGCGTATCACCCAGGTGTTCCAGAACCTGTTTTCGAACGCGGTGAAATACACCTACGAGGGCGGGCGCATTCAGGTGCGCGCGTTTCTCAATCGCGCCAATATGCTGCAAATTGACGTTGAAGATAATGGGGTGGGCATGACCCGCGAGCAACAGAAAAAGCTCTTCCGCCCCTTCTACCGCGCCGACAACCCCCTCCGCGACGTGGCTGGCGGCACCGGACTGGGTCTGGCGATCGCCAAACAGTTCGTCGAGCAGCATGGCGGCGAAATGTGGGTCCAGAGCGAGCAAGGCAAAGGCAGCATCTTTAGCTTTATGCTCCCCCTGGAACAGGCGGGCGCGCATGAAGCGCACGAGGATCCGGAGTGAGCGCAATTCATCTCGACAATCGGCTGGTGCATTTCGAGGTCTTTGGCCGGGGCCAGCCGATCGTGTTCCTGCATAGCTGGCTCGGCTCCTGGCGCTACTGGGTCTCCACGATGGACGCGGTAGCCGAGCGCTATCGCGCCTATGCCCTCGATTTCTGGGGCTTCGGCGAGAGCGACCGCCGCGGTTCCGACTTCACCATCTCGGGCTATGTGGATATGCTCTTCCGCTTCGTTGACCAGATGGGCATAACCACGGCCACCCTGGTGGGGCACGGTATGGGAGGAATGGTCGCCATCCGCGCCGCCCGCGAGCGTCCGGAGACCTTTCCACGGGTGATGACGGTGGCAACTCCGCTGTACGGCGAGACCCTTGCCGGGCACCTCAAAGCCGGGGCCTTCTCGCGCCTGCTCGGCCTGAATGCCTCGACCAATGTCTGGCTCAAGTTGCTGAAGAGCATCCCTATTGCCGATCCCGACGTGCAACAGGAACTGATCGAAGACACCGAGAGCCTGAGCGAGCGGGTGCTGAGCAGCGTGCAGGACTCGCTCCTCGATACCGACCTGCGTCCGGCCCTGGCCGCCCTGCCGGTGCCGCTGCTGGCGGTCTACGGCGGCCAGGATCGCATCGTAGCGGTCGAGTCTAGCGAGGTGCTCGACACCTTCGAGCGCCAGGGGCGCCCGATCAGACGGCTGACCCTGCCTAAGGCCAGCCATTTTCCCTTTTTGGAGCAGTCGAATACCTTCTCGCGGTTGGTGATGGACTTTATGACCACCGATGGCGCCAACGTGGAAGTGAAAGAAGAGTGGCGCCGCCGCGTCAGCCAGCGCGAGTACCTGTGACAGGCGATCATCCTGACGCAGGCGGGCCGCCGCAGCGCGCCGCGCGCGGTGGCCCGCCCCCCTCCCGGCCTCCCCCGCCCGTCGCGCCCGCGCCAACCCTGCGGCCCTGTTACGCCGGCCGTCCATGCGGCTGGGCCGCACCCCGACGGGATGACCGTAGGTTCTTCCTGGGAGGGCTGCGCCCTCCCAGACCCTTCCACGGGCAGGGGGACGGGGAAACCCGGTGTCCCCATCCCCCTGCGCACGGGCTGTGCCCTCACCTTCCCGTGGGCGGGGGTGTGGGGCAACCCGGTTGCCCCATGTTCACGCCAGCACTGCCACGTCGTAGCCTGCGGCGTGGATCGCCTCGATGATCGCCGCCAGGCTCGAGTCATCCTCCCGTTCAACCCGGAGCGTGCGGTCGGCCTGGTTGACCAGCACCCGGCGCACGCCCGGCGCCGCCTCCACCGCCGCCGCCAGCGCCCACCGGTCGCGGCGCGTGCGCATGCGCTCGACGCGCAGGATTTCGAGGATCATTCCGTCTTCCCTTCCCGGAAACGTAAGTGTTCACACCTAACGTGAAAATAGGCTCTCGAAGAGGGGTGTGGGGAAACCGGGTTTCCCCACGCCCCCGCCCCGCAGGGGCATGGGGAAACCGGGTTTCCCCATGCCCCCACCCGCGGGAGGGTTTGGGAAGGCTACGCCCTCCCAAGAACAAACTTATTTTCATTGCGGCGTTGTGCGGCGAAGCCGCATGGACGGCTGAGGTAACACACGCGCCTGAGAGCGCGGACGTCCCGCCCTCGTCGCGTCTCCGCGGGCAAGCTGCCCGCGCTCCCAGGAGAAATGTGAACACGTACCCTGGAAACATAGGGGGACCGGGTTGCCGCCTATCGCCGATTGTAGCACACCCGGCGCAGGCGAGAGCCGTCCATGCGGCTGCGCCGCGCACCGACGAGATGAACACAAGTTCTTCCTGGGAAGGCTGCGCCCCCCCAAAACCTCCCGCAAGCAGGGGCGTGGGGAAACCGGGTTTCCCCACACCCCTCTCCAACCGTAGCCGAGACACTTACGCCCACGGCGTGGCCCCGCGTTTGACGGCCCCCGCGGTTACTGGTATGATCCGCATACAAGGCGTCAGAAAGCCGCTTGAGCAAGGAGCCTGCCATGCCCGACTCAGGACAGACCGAGGGGCGCAAGATCGATCATATTCGCATCGTCCTGGGTGAGGATGTGGCCGCCAAGGGAGTAAGCACCGGCTTTGGCGCCTACCGCCTTCCGCACGCCGCGCTCCCCGAACTTGACCTGGCCGAGGTTGACACCCGCACCACCTTTCTGGGCAAGCCGATCAGCGCCCCCCTGTTGATCAGCTCGATGACCGGCGGCGCCAGCGTGGCCGAGCGCATCAATCTGGCGCTGGCCGAGGCTGCCGAACACCTGGGGTTGCCGATGGGGGTCGGCTCGCAGCGCGCCGCGGTGGTTGATCCCCGGCTGGCGCCGACCTACCAGGTGCGCCGGGTCGCGCCGCGCATCCCCCTGCTGGCAAACCTGGGGGCCGTGCAGTTGAACTACGGCTTTGGCGTGGACCAGTGTCGCCGCGCGGTGGAGATGATCGAGGCCGACGCGCTGATCCTCCACCTCAACCCGCTGCAAGAGGCCGTGCAACCCGAGGGCAATACCAATTTCAAGGGCCTGCTGGGCAAGATCGAGCACCTCTGCCGCGCCCTGGAGGTGCCGGTGGTGGTCAAAGAGGTGGGCAACGGCATCGGCGCCCGCGACGCGCAACGGCTCTACGCCTGCGGGGTGCGCATCATTGATGTGGCCGGCGCCGGCGGCACCAGTTGGAGCGAGGTGGAACGGTATCGGCAACCCGATGAGCAGGGCCGCCGCGTCGCGGGCGCCTTCGCCGACTGGGGCCTCCCCACCACCGAGTGCATTCGCGCCGTGCGCGCCGCGCTCCCCGAGGTGACCATCATCGGCTCGGGCGGCGTGCGCAGCGGGGTTGATGTGGCCAAGGCCATCGCTCTCGGCGCCGATCTTGCCGGAACGGCAAAACCGGCCCTCGCCAGCGCCATTGACGAGCGCGGAGCCGAGGCCGTGGTCGAGGGCCTCACCGCCTTTATCCGCGAACTGCGCGTCGCGATGTTCTGCTCGGGCTGCGCCACCCTTGCCGACCTGCGCAAGCTGGAGCTGGCCAGATAAACCGGGTGGGCGCAACCCGGAGGGTTGCGCCCACTCCCCGGAGGGTTCCTCTCACCCGGTCAATGCATGCACGTTTCCCAGCTCAGCCTGCGCGATTTCCGCAACTACCAGCGCCTCGATCTGCGCCTCGACCCGGGCATTACCCTGCTCTACGGCCCCAACGCCGCCGGCAAAACCAGTCTGCTCGAAGCGCTCTACTTCCTCGCCACCACCCGCTCGCCCCGCGTTAGCGCCGACCGCGACCTGGTGCGCTGGGACGCGGTGGGCGAGGCGGGGGTGCCGCCCTTCGCCCGCGTGGCGGCCGAGGTGCAGCGCCGCGCCGGCCGGGTGCGCCTGGAGGTGATCGTGCAGCGCCGCGCCGACGAGGGCGGCCAGCTCAGCGCCGCCTCGACCAGGATCGTGCGCATTGACCGGCGCGTGGTGCGGGCGCTCGACCTGGTGGGGCAGTTGCGGGTGGTGCTCTTCACCCCCGCCGACCTGACCCTCGCTGACGGCCCGCCTGCCGAGCGGCGTCGCTACCTGGATATCACCCTCTCGCAACTCGACCCCCACTACGTCCGCACCCTGGCCCACTATCAGAAACTCCTCCAGCAGCGTAACAGCCTGTTGCGCGCCTGGCGCGAACGCCGCCGCCCGCCGCGCGCGGTTGATGAAGAACTGGCCTATTGGGACCAGGAACTGGCGGCCGCGGGGGGCTATCTGCTGGCGGAACGCCTGCGGGGCGTGCGCGACCTGAACGCCATCGTCGGGCCGCTGTTCCAGGCCATCAGCGGCGGCGACGCGCCGCTGACCATCGCCTACCTACCGGCCTGCGACCTGGAGGGGGCCCACGACAGCGGCGCCCTGGCGCTGCGCCTCGGCGCGGCCCTCGGCGCGGCGCGCCCCGACGAACTGGCCCGCGGGCAGACCCTGGTGGGCCCGCACCGCGACGACCTGGCCTTCACCGTTGGCGCGGTGAACCTGGGGCGCTATGGCTCGCGGGGCCAGCAACGCAGCGTCACCCTGACGCTCAAGCTCGGCGAAGCGACGCTCATGCGGCAGCGCAGCGGCGAAGCGCCGGTGCTGCTCCTCGACGACGTGTTGAGCGAACTTGACGCCACGCGCCGCGCCCACCTGCTGGAGGCCATTCGCCAACCCGAACAGCAGACCCTGCTCTCGGCCACCGACCTGAGCGACTTCACCCCGGCCTTCCTGGCGGCCATCACCCGCCTGCGGGTCGAAGACGGGCGGGTCTATCCGGGGTGAGCGAAGGGGGCGGGGAAAACCCGGTTTCCCCGTTCCCCTCTGGCTACACCTCCACCGGATGGTACTCCAACTCCCCCTCCTCCTTCACCGGCTTGAGGGCCGCGGGCAGACGGTCGTAGACGGCGGTCAGGAAGCGCAAGCCACTGGCGAGGCCATCGTTGAGCGCCTCGGCGCGAAAGCGCCAGGCCCAGTTCTGGCCGAGGAGCCCGGGGGTGTTCATGCGCGCCTCGGGGCCGAGGCGCAGCACGTCCTGGAAGGGAATCACCACCAGATCGGCCACCGACATCAGCGCCAGGCGCAGCAGATCCCAGGCGATATCGGCGCCGTCGCGGCCCAGGTAGGCGCGGACCCGCTCGCGTTCTTCCTCGGAGAGGCCCTGGAACCAGCCCACACTGGTATTGTTGTCGTGGGTGCCGGTGTAGACCACGCAGTTCGGCACGTGGTTGTGGGGCAGGTACGGATTTTCGGGGGTGTCGAACGCGAACTGGAGCACCTTCATGCCCGGGAAATCGAACTGGTCGCGCAAGGCATGCACATCGGGAGTGATCAGGCCCAGGTCCTCGGCAATAATGGGCAAACTGCCCAGCTCAGCTTCAAGCCGGGCAAAGAGATCGGCGCCGGGGCCCCTGACCCAGCGGCCCTTGATCGCCGTCTCCTCCTCGGCGGGCACCTCCCAGTAGGCGGCGAAGCCACGGAAGTGATCGAGGCGCAGGATATCAACCTGGTCGAAGATAGCCCGCAGACGCGCCACCCACCAGCGATAGCCATCGCGGGCCATCTCGCGCCAGCGGTAGAGCGGGTTGCCCCAGCGCTGGCCGGTGGCGCTGAAGTAGTCGGGCGGCACGCCCGCCACGACGGTGGGATTGCCGCTGGCATCGAGGAAAAACAGGTCGCGGTTGGCCCAGACATCGGCGCTGTCATAGGCCACGAAGATCGGCGCATCGCCGATGATGGCGATGCCCTGCTGGTTGGCGTAGGCCTTCAGGCGACGCCACTGATGGAAAAAGAGGAACTGGAGGAACTCCTGGAAGGCGATCGCCGCGGCGTGCTCCGCGCGGGCGCGCGCCAGCGCCTCGGGTTGGCGGTCGCGCAACGGGGCCTCCCACGTATTCCAGGAGCGCCCGGCATGGGCCTCCTTGAGGGCCATAAACAGGGCATAATCGGCGAGCCAGCCGGCCTGCTCAACCTGGAAGGCGCGCAGATCCTCGGCCAGATCGGGGGCCGCGCCCGCCCGCAGCCGCTCGAAGGCCCATTGCAGCAGGGGGAGCTTGACGTCCAGCACCTCGCCGTACTGCACCGCGTCCAGGGAGAGGTGCCGTTCGGCGGCGGCGGAGGCCGCCTCGTCGTAGCTCAGCAGGCCGCGCTGGATGAGCGCGTCGAGGCTGATCAACAACGGGTTGCCGGCGAACGCCGAGAAGCACTGGTAGGGCGAATCACCATAGCCGGTGGGGCCCAGGGGCAGAATCTGCCAGAGGCTCTGACCGGCGGCGGCCAGAAAATCCACGAACGCATAGGCCGCCGGACCGAGGTCGCCGATCCCCCAGGGACCGGGCAGCGAGGTGGGGTGCAGCAGAATGCCGCTCGAACGTGGAAACCGCATGCGCTCCTCATGGATAGAAATAACGACAATTGATGTCTATCATTTGTACCAAAGATACAAATCACCACGGGAAAGCATTATAATCCCCATGTTACCTGGCATCTAGTATACCAACAGCATGTCTGACAGGGAACGGGCGCCAGCGGCGCCCCCGCGACATGCGGCTTTCTGAAGCGACACAGCCACGCCATGCCAGCAAAAGGCCCTGGAGCGGCCCGGGCCATGCGCGCCCCCCGCCCAGAGCAGTTATAGCGCATGGTCATGATGCGGCATGGCGCTGCGTCAAACCCGAGTTAAGAAAATGCAACCCGGAAAACCCGCTTGATCGGTTGTAATGTTGGGCGGGCAATGGTATATTCCCTGCAAATCCCACCACGAATGATCACGAATGATCGCGAATGGTCACGAATGGTCAGGAATGGAAGGGACTGGCTGTCACAGAACGACCCCCTCCACCCCACCTGAACGACGGTAGAGAATAACGCAGTTCTCTACCACCCCGGCCCCGAGCGATCGGCGCAACAAGGGTGTAAGCGATCAGCGTTGCCCCTCCCGCAAAGCGGCCCTGGCAGACAGGCCCTGCCTGCACGGCGCCAGCGCGACGCCTTCGTGCATCCCTTCGTCGCACGCGCGCCGGCCCTATCCCCAGGCACGGCAACGTGCGCTCCAGGCTCCCATCAAGGACGGTCCCCGCGCCGCTGGCACCGGCGGGGGACCCGAGCAACGGCGGCGTGAGCGCCGATGCGGCGACATCATACCACATATCCTTGCAACCTCACGCATCGGCCACAGCATCATTAGACGAACCTCTGCCGCTGGCACCGGCGGGGTTCCCCGGCGGCGCGCGCAGCTCTGGCTGCCGCCGCAACCCGCCCCGGCAGGGGCGCCAGGCATCAGTGTGATATGGTCAGGACCTTCGTAAGGAGCGTCAGTATGCGTCAGGTAGCATTTTACGGCAAAGGCGGGATCGGCAAATCTACCACCCAGCAGAACATTGCAGCCGCCCTGGCCTCGATGGGCAAAAAGGTGATGGTTGTCGGATGCGATCCCAAGGCCGATTGCACCCGCCTGCTGCTGGGCGGCGTCCGCCAGCCCTCGGTGCTCGACACCCTGCGTGACTTCGGCGCCGAGCGGGTCAGCCTCGAACGGGTGATGGTCCCCGGCTACGCGACCGTCAAGTGCGTCGAGTCGGGCGGGCCGGAGCCGGGGGTCGGCTGCGGCGGGCGCGGGGTGATCACCGCCATCCAGACCCTCGAGACCCTGGGGGCCTACGAGGACGATCTCGACTACGTGTTCTATGACGTGCTGGGCGACGTGGTCTGCGGCGGTTTTGCCATGCCCATCCGTGAAGGCTACGCCGAGGAGATCTACATCGTCTGCTCAGGTGAGTACATGGCCCTGTTTGCGGCCAACAACATCTGCAAGGGCATCAAGAAGTTCGCCGAGCGCGGCTATGCCCGGCTGGGCGGGCTGATCTGCAACTCGCGCCTGGTGGAAAATGAACGCGCCCTGGTCGAGGAGTTCGCGCGCCGGCTCAACTCCAAGATGATCCACTTCGTCCCGCGCAGCAAAGACGTGCAGCGGGCCGAGATCAACAAGAAGACCGTCATTGACTACGACCCCAGCCTGCCCCAGGCCGAGGAGTACCGCCAGCTCGCCCGCAAGATTGACAGCAATACCGAGTTCACCATCCCTACCCCCATCACCCAGGACGAACTCGAGGATCTGATGCGCGAGTACGGCATCGTAGATTGAGGCCGCGCCGGAGAGCGATCGTGCATCCGGCCGGTTCTTGCCGGGGAGGGCCTGCCCCGCAGCAACCCTCCTCCCCGGCAAGAACCGGCGTCGGATGCACCATCTGGAGATCATGATGAACACGCAGTCCCCCGCAGGCTGTGCCGGCAGTTGCCTACCAAAGGTGGATCTCGACACCCACCCCTGCTACAGCCGCGCGGCCCACTTTCGCTTCGGGCGCATCCACGTGCCGGTGGCGCCGCGCTGCAACATCAAGTGCAACTACTGCATCCGCAAGTACGCCTGCCCCAACGAGAATCGCCCCGGCGTCACCATGCGCGTGGTCTCGCCCGACGAGGCCCTCGCCACGGTGCGCGCAGCGATCGCCCGCGACGCGCGCCTGAAGGTGCTTGGCGTGGCCGGCCCCGGCGACGCTCTGGCCAACGACGCCACGCTCGCCACCTTCGAGCGCGCCCGCGACGAATTTCCACAACTCATCCGCTGCCTCTCGACCAACGGCCTGCTGCTGCCCGACCGCATTGACGCCATCGAACGCGCCGGGATCACCACCCTTACCATCACCATCAATGCCGTAGACCCGGCGATCGGCGAGCAGATCTACGAGTACGTGCGTTACAAGGGTAAAACCTACCGGGGCCGCGCCGCCTTTGAACTGCTGCACCACAACCAGATGCAAGGGCTGCGCGAGGCAGCCTGGCGCGGCATGGTCGTCAAGGTCAACTCGGTGCTGATCCCGGGGGTCAACGACCAGCACATGCCCGCCATCGCCCGCGCGGTCAAAGACAACGGCGCCTACATTATGAACATCATCCCGATGTTGCCGCTGGCGAAGTTCGCCCATCTACCCGAACCAACCCTCGACCAGGTCAACCAGATCCGCAACGCCTGCGCGCCGATCATCGATCAGTTCCGCAACTGCACCCGCTGCCGCGCCGACGCCATCGGCGTCCCTGGTGAGGAAGGCTGTGGCACGGGCGAACGTGTCTGCATTCCCAGGTTCCTGGCTCGCAAAGGAGATGCCGTATGAACTTCAAGTGCAACCAGACCCTCCCCGAACGGGCGATCCACATCGCGCTCAAGGGACCCGACGGCGGGTGCCAGCGCGGCGACGGGTCGGGCTGTTTCATCGCCAGCAATGTTGCCACCACCCCCGGCGACATGACCGAGCGCGGCTGCACCTACGCCGGCTGCCGCGGCGTGGTCGGCGGCCCGGTCAAAGACGCTATCCAGCTTACCCACGGCCCCATCGGCTGCGCCTTCTTCTCCTGGGGCTACCGGCCACACCTCGCCGATAGCGATTTCCACATCAAGTACACCTTCGTCTCCGATATGAACGAGACCAACATCGTCTTCGGCGGCGAAAAGAAGCTGCTCCAGTGCATCATCGAGGCGAGCAACGAATTTCCCGACGCCAAGGCCGTCTTCATCTACAACACCTGCTCGACGGCGCTAATCGGCGACGACGGCCGCGACGTGGCCAAGCAGGCCGAGGAACGTATCGGCAAGCCGGTGGTCTTCTTCGAGTGCGAGGGCTTCCGCGGCGTGAGCCAGTCCATGGGCCACCACGTCGGCAACGAGACGATCTTCCGCCAGCTCGTCGGCTCGGTCGAACCGGAGGGCGACTTCAGCCGGGCAATCAACATCATCGGCGACTACAACATCAAGAACGACCTGCGCACCTTCGAGTACCTCTTCGAGGCCCTGGGCCTCAAGATCCTCACCCGCTTCACCGGCAACGTGTCGGTGGACGAGCTGAAGATCATGCACAAAGCGGCGCTCAACATCGTGCACTGCCAGCGCTCGGCCACCTATATCGCCGACATGATGCGCGATAAGTACGGCACGCCCTACATTAATGTCACCCTGTGGGGCATCAAGCACATGTCCCAGGCCCTGCGCGACACCGCGGCCTTCTTCGGCCTCGAAGCGCAGGCCGAAGCAGTGATCGAACGCGAACTGGCCCGCATCCAACCCAGACTGGACCACTACCGCCAGCGTCTGCAAGGCAAGACGGTGTTCATCTACCAGGGCGGGCCGCGCGTGTGGCACTGGATCGAACTGCTGCGCGAGCTGGGCATGGAGACCATGACCGCGGCCACCACCTTTGGCCACGACGACGATTACCAGAAGATCTTCCGGCAGATCAAGGATGGAGCCCTGGTGGTGGACAACCCCAACGTGCCGGAGATCGAGGAGATCCTCCGCGACCGGCGTCCTGACCTGTTCATCTCGGGCAACAAAGAGAAGTACGTGGCCTACAAGATGGGCGTGCCGTTCGTCAACGGCCACACCTACGACACCGGGCCGTATGCCGGCTTCGTCGGCATGGTCAACTTCGCCCGCGACATTGACAAGGCCCTGCACGCCCCCATCTGGAAGACCCTGCGCAGCCGCGCCCGGCCCGCGCCGGTAGCGCATCACACGAGCCACGGGTTCGAGGAGGTCGAATAGATGAGCACCATAACCGTACAGGACCGGGCGGTCGCCATTAATCCGACGCGCTCGTGCGCGCCGATCGGGGCGATGCTGGCCAACTATGGCATCCACGGGGCGATTACCATCAACCATGGCTCCCAGGGCTGCGCCACCTACCCGCGCCATCAGATGGCCCGCCACTTCCGCGAACCGGTCGAGGTGGCCACCACCTCGCTCACCGAAAAGACCACCGTCTATGGCGGCAAGAGCAACCTGCTGGCTGCGCTCAAGAACATCTGGGAGCGCTTCCATCCTACGCTGATCATGGTCTGCTCGACCTGCCTGTCCGAGACGATTGGCGACGATATTCCGGGGGTCATCGACGAGTTCCTCGAACAGCATCCCGAGGTAACCATTCCCATCCTCTCGGTCAAGACCCCCTCGTACATCGGCAACCACACCACCGGCTTCGACAACTTCCTCAAGGAAATCGCCGGCAACCTGCCCGACCGGCGCAAGAAGAAGGGCGAGACCAACGGCAAGATCAACATGATCCCCGGCTGGGTCAACCCCGGCGACATCCGCGAACTGAAGCACATGCTGCGGGAGATGGGGTTGCACGGCCTGTGGATCACCGACTACTCGGAGACTCTCGACGGGGGCTACTACGAACCGCGCCCCCACTTCGCCCGCGGCGGCACGACGGTCGAGGAACTGCGCAGTTCCTCCCGATCCCTGGCGACGATCGCCCTCCAACGCTACGTCGGCGGCGAAGCGGCCCGCATCTACGAGCGCCGCTATGGCGTTCCGGCCCACGTGCTGACCATGCCGATCGGCCTGGCCAACACCGACGCCTTCGTGGACACGCTGGTGGAGATCACCGACCACGTGATTCCCGAAGCCTTGCAGGTGGAACGCGCCCGGCTCCTCGACGCCCTGGTGGATACGCACATGTTTACCACCGGGCTGCGGGTGGCCCTCTATGGCGACCCCGATCTGCTGGAGGGCCTGGTGGGCCTGGTGGCCGAGATGGGCATGACGCCGGCCTACGTGCTCACCGCCGCCGACACCATGCCCTGGGCCGAACATATGCTCGAACTCACCGAGGAACTGGGGGTCGAGAGCGAGATCATCCTCAAGGGCGATCTGCACGAACTGCACAAACGGATCAAGGCCCATCCGGTGGACCTGCTGATCGGCCACTCGAAGGGCAAGTTCATCGCCGACGCGGAAGGCATCCCCCTGCTGCGGGTCGGGTTCCCGGTGGAGGATCGCTTCGGCTACCACCGCCGCAGCATCGTCGGCTACAACGGCTCGACCGCCCTGGTTGACGAGATCACCAACCTGATCTTCGAACGGCGGGCCAGTTCCATCGTTAGCAACACGCTGGTGGAGCGGGGCGTCGAGGGGCCGAGCAGCGTGCCGATCAGCCTGCCCAATGGCAACGGCAAACACCCGCTAGTTGGATTGAGCAATGGGCAGTGACGCCCCTAATGGGTGGGGGGAAGGGGAAACCCGGTTTCCCCTTCCCCCTGCGTGAGGGCGTGGCCCTCCCAGACCCTCCCACCGGGTGGGGGGAAGGGGAAACCGGGTTTCCCCATCCCCCTGCTCGAGGGCTGCGCCCTCACCTTCCCGGGGGCGGGGTGCGGGGAAACCCGGTTTCCCCACACTCCTCTCCGAGGGCTTATGTTCACATCAGCCGTCCATGCGGCTCCGCCGCACACTGACAGGATGAAAATAATTCTTGGGAGGGCGTAGCCCTCCCAAACCCTCCCACCGGGTGGGGGGAGGGGGAAACGAGGAGCTCGTCCCTATGCACAGCGAATATGAAGAAGAGCACCAGGCCAGCGAGACGGTGACAATCAACATCTACGGTGACTACCTCTGCCTTGAACCCGGCGGCGGCCCCCGCTACATCTATCGCTCTCTCTCCCCCGCCGACCGCCCGCATCCCCTGGTGAGCCGGGTCGTCCATGCCGGGAAAGTGTACAGCCTGGTGCAGATCGAAGACGATAAAGAGTAGGGTCCGGCCCCCGGGAAAGGATGTGGGGAGGCGCAGCCTCCCCGACCCCCTCCATACCTCCACACGTCCATCCCTGCCCCCATTGTATAATGGGTATGGGAGCGTTCTCGCGACACCCGCCGGCCAGGCAGGCTGCCTGCCGGCGGGCGGGCTGTCGTTGCGAACCCTACCCGAGGGCCTCCTGAACCCCTGTCCATCTGTGGAGGAACCATGAGCACCCCTGACCTGTCCAGCCTGATCCGCAACATCCCCGACTTTCCTCAGCCGGGCATTCAATTCAAAGACATTACGACGTTGATCGGCAACGGGCCGGCCTTTCAGCAGGTGATCGGCGCGCTGGTCGAGCGCTACCAGAACGCGGGCATTGATGCCGTGGCCGGCGTGGAGTCGCGCGGCTTCATCTTCAGCGCGCCGATCGCCCTGCACCTCGGCGTGGGGCTGGTGCCGATCCGCAAGCCGGGCAAACTGCCCGCCGAAACGTACCAGATCGAGTACGAACTCGAATATGGCACCAGTAAGCTGGAGATCCACCGTGACGCCCTGAGCCCGGGCATGCGCGTGCTGCTGATTGACGATCTGCTCGCCACCGGCGGCACCATTCGCGCCGCCACACAGCTTGTCGAACGCGCTGGCGGAAAGGTCACGGAACTGGCCTTCGTTATCGAACTGACCTTCCTGGGTGGGCGCGAGAAACTGGCCCCCTACCCGGTATTTTCGTTGATCCAGTTTTGAATCCGCCCCCGCCGGATGGACGGTCGCCCTGCCGCGTACGTGTTCACCGTGCGCCTGGGAGCGTGGGCAGTTTGCCCGCGGAGACGCGAGGAGGGCGGGCCGCCCTCCATCCCAGACGCGTGGAGTACCCGGGGGCAAACAGGTCCACAATGCAGACTTATTGCCACACCTTGACATTTATGCTATACTGACGCCAGATTTCGAGATCGTAAACACGAATATCCTCTCCAGGATGCGCCGGCGACTCAGTCAGGTCGATCGTCCGTCGCTCCCCGCATGGTGTTTCCATAGCCCGGTCTCCGTCGAATCAACATCGCCGTTCTGTGTGGTGTTTCTCTGCGACCGGCTACGGACCTTCGCCGGTGTTACTTCCTCGTCGCATTGCGGGTCACCTATGGCCCCGGCGTAGCGTGTTTGGACAGCGCACGCGCCGTAGCGCGCGTTCAGCAGCGTGATACGCCCACCACGGCAGACGTGGCCTGCCCTGGCGTTCACGCCAGACACCTCATAGCCTGCTCGTGTATTACATCTGACCAATTCCTAAGGAGCACTGCGGTGAACGTCGCCGAATTAGAGTCGAAGACTCTTAGCGACCTGCGCGAGATGGCTCGCAAACTTGATATCTCGGGCTACAGCGGGCTGAAAAAGCAGGATCTCATCTTCAAACTGCTGCAAGTGCAATCCGAAGAACAGGGCAACGTCTTCAGCGATGGCATTCTCGACATCGTCGCCGATGGATTCGGCTTCCTCCGTGGTGAACGGATGCTGCCCGGCCCTGAAGATGTCTATGTCTCCCAGTCGCAGATCCGCCGTTTTGGCTTGCGCACCGGCGACCGGGTGTGGGGCCAGATCCGCCCGCCGAAGGAGAGCGAGCGCTTTCATTCGCTCCTGCGGGTTGAGTTGATCAATGGGCTTGATCCCGAAACGGCGCGCAAGCGCCCCTCGTTCGATCAACTCACGCCGATCTTCCCGAACCAGCAGATCAAGCTTGAGACCGAGCCTAACCTGCTCCACACCCGCCTGGTCGACCTGATTGCCCCTATCGGGCGCGGGCAACGCGGGTTGATCGTCTCGCCGCCCAAGGCCGGCAAGACGATGCTGCTCAAGGCCATCGCCAACGGCATCTCGACCAATCACCCCGAGATCCAGTTGATGGTCCTGCTCATCGGTGAGCGCCCCGAAGAGGTCACCGATATGCGCCGCTCGGTGAAAGGGGATGTGATCGCCTCGACCTTCGACGAGCCGGTCGAGGACCATACCAAGGTCTCGGAGATGACCCTGGAACGCGCCAAGCGCCTGGTCGAGGGCGGCCAGGACGTGGTGATCCTGATGGACTCGATCACCCGCCTGGCCCGGGCCTACAACCTCGATATGCCCCCCAGCGGTCGCACCCTCTCCGGCGGTATCGACCCGGTGGCCCTCTATCCGCCGAAACGCTTCTTCGGCGCCGCGCGCAACATCGAGGGCGGCGGCTCGCTGACGATCATCGCCACCTGCCTGGTGGATACCGGCTCGCGCATGGACGATGTCATTTACGAGGAGTTTAAGGGCACCGGCAATATGGAACTGCACCTCGACCGCAAACTGGCCGAGAAGCGCATTTTCCCCGCCGTGGATATTCAGCGATCAAGCACGCGCCGCGAAGAGTTGCTGCTTCCTCCTGAAACCCTGCGCCAGGTCTGGACGTTGCGGCGCATGGTGAGCATGCTCGGCGACAATGAGGGTACCGAGCTCATGCTCACCCGTATGGCCAAGACGAAGACCAACGCTGATTTCCTTACGACGTTGAGCAAGAGTAACTAACGTGACCATGGGGGAACCCGGTTCCCCCACGCCCCCGCCCGCGGGAGGGCCTGGCCCTCCCGCGGGGGTCTGGGGAAATCTGGTTTCCCCAGACCCCCACCCGGTGGGAGGGTCTGGGAGGGCTGCGCCCTCCCAGGAAGAACCTATGTTCATAAGGTGAATGCCCCCTCCCCCACTGCATTCGCTTATTCGGCCCGTCACCCCCGCCCTCCGACGGCCACTGCCAGGAACAACAAGCCGCAGAAGAGCAAGAACCCCAGCACCCCCAGCAGCACCGGGTAGAGCAGCACCGCCAGGATGGCCCGCGTGCTTTCGAGACGGTGGGCCACCGACGTGCCAACGATGAGAATCACCAGCCCCCATCCCCAGGCGATGAGACCCAGGATCGATCCCAGACCGGGGATGAAGGTCAGCGCGTCCAGGGCGTGCGGCGCCACCGAGAGCGCGCCCAGGCCCAGCGTGTGCTGGATGTGGCCCTGGCCGCCGAGTTGCCGGGCGGCGATATGGGTGAAGATGACCGTCAGGAGCAGACCGCCCAGGTAGCTCAACGGCGTGCTGACCGTCGTCGCCAGCCATTGAAAGGCCTGCCGGAACGGGCGTGGCAAGGGGGTCGGCAGTTCGAGCAGATCCTGGAGCAGGGTGTAGAACGCCTCTTCATTCTCGTTGACGAACCGCAACAGCGGTTGCAACTGGTCGGCGTTGGGGCCCAGGGCAATCTGGCGCTTCTGCGCCTCGACGAACTCGCGCACCGTGGCCACGGTGCGCTCAGGGGTGGCCGTGTTGAGCAGCGTGCTGGCTCCGCTGACCGCGCCGACCAGCAATCCCACGAAGAGCACCAGCGTCAGCCCGCGTCGCACCACCTCAGGCGACTCGCGCAACCCCAGCATCACGCGCTGGTTGAGGGTCAACGCCCCGTTAAACAACTCGATCATCGCCCGGCTCCTCCAGGGAGGCTCCCCACCGCGCCCGCGAAGAAGAACACGACACAGCAGTACAGAGCGACCAGCACCACCGCCAGCAGCAACGGGCCGATCACCACCGCCCAGAACGAGCGCCATGGCGCCAGCCCGTGCGCCTCGCGCACGGCAACGTAGGTCGCCAGCAACCCCAGCAAGGTCGTGGAGAGCCAGAGACCTCCGGGAACGACTTCGGCATAGGGCACAATCTGCACCAGGCCCAGCAGATTCACCCCGGAAGCCAGGCCGGTGCATGCCAGGGTCTGCGGGTAGCGCGCTGCCCCGCCAAAGGCCCTGGCCGCGATATGCACGATCGATCCGCCAAGGAACCAGCCGATGATCCCGACCAGCGGCGTTACCACGATCCCCAGCGCCCCGACCAGGGGGTTGGCCGTCAGCGTAAAGGTAGACGGATCGGCGAAGAGTTGTTCAAAGACCACCACAAAATCGGGATTGGCCTGCGCGACCTGAGCGTACCAGGGCATGGCGGTCAGCCCGGTGTACAGCGTGTCGCGCACGGCCTGGGGGTCGGGCTGGGTCAGATACTCGCCGATGTCGCCGATCCAGGCGGCGAGGCCGACGAGAAGCCCCACCAGAACGACAACGAGCAGCGCCCGCTGCACGCCGGTCGGCGAGTCGCGCTGGGCGCGGTAGACGCGGGCATCGAGCAAGAGTCCGCCGACGGCCAGGCGGAAGATCGTCGCGAAGAAGTCCACGGCGCTCCTGGGTTGCAGGCGGGCCATGCGTCGCGCCGGTGGGGATCGCTAGCCCCACATTGCGCATACCGGCGGCCCGGAGGGTGAACAACCGCGGGTTATTCTACCATACCCACGCCCCCATCACCGCCGTAACATTCAGGGGTCAGGCATGGTTCAAAACCTGCGGTTTGCGCCTGACAGTCTAACGTGAACATGGGGGAACCAGGTTCCCCCATCCCCCCGCCCGCAGGAGGGTGTGGGAGGGCGCAGCCCTTGCGCAGGGGAGGGGGAAATCCGGTTTCCCCCTCCCCCCACCCGCTGGGGGGAGGAGTCGGGTTCCCTCCCCAGCAGGAGAGGACACGGAGAGGCTGCGCCTCCCCGCGCCCCTCCACTGCGTGCGTCCTGAAACATTGTGGTACAGTAATAGCACACGGATTGCATTGAGCCGCAATCTACAATCCGCAATCTAAAATCTAAAATGGTAGCATCTCCGTGGTGTGCGGCCCGGCCGCACGAGTGTCGCATCGCTTACTGAGTGGGAGGTCTGGCGTGCTCTTTCAGAACGTCGCGATCGAGGCCCTGGGCTACGAACTGGCGCCGCATCGCATTAGCTCGGACTGGCTGGAGGATCAGATTAGCGCGACGATGCAGCGTCTCGGCATTCCCCGGGGGCGCCTGGAACAACTCTCGGGGATCCGTGAGCGGCGCTTCTGGGACGAGGGAACCCTGCCCAGCGCCGTGGCGACGCTGGCGGCGCGCAAGGCGATCGCAGCTGCCGACATTGACCCGGCGCAGATCGGGATCGTGATCAACACCTCGGTCTGCCAGGATTACCTCGAACCCTCGACGGCCTGTTTCGTGCACCGCAATCTCGGTCTCACGCCCCGGGCGATCAACTACGACGTGCGCAATGCCTGCCTGGGCTTCCTGAACGGGATGTACATCGCGGCGCTGATGATCGAGTCGGGCGAGATTGACTATGCCCTGATCGTCAACGGCGAAGGCTCGCAAGACGCGGTGATGAGCACCATCCGCCGCCTGCAGCGCCCCGAAACCACGCTCCAGGAGTTCCGCGACAATTTCGCCACCCTTACCCTCGGCTCGGGCGCCGCGGCGATGGTGCTGGCCCATCGGCGGGTTTCAAAGCAGGGCCACAAGCTCAACGGCGTCGTTTCGCTGGCCGCGACGGAGTACAACGACCTGTGCGTGGGCATGCCCGATTATATGAAGACCGATGCCAGCGCCCTGCTGGTAGCCGGAGTCAAACTCGCCGCCGAGACCTGGCAACTGGCCCAGGAGCAACTGCCAGACTGGAGCGACGAGCAGATCGCGCTCTACGCTCCCCACCAGGTCGGCGCGCGGCACATGGCCGCCGTGGCCGAGGCGATCGGGATCACCCCCGCCAAGCTCTACCTGAACTTCCCCGTGCTGGGCAACATCGGGCCCGCCGCCCTGCCGATCAGTCTGGCGCAGGCGGACGAGGCCGGCCGGCTTCGGCCCGGCGACCACGTGGGGTTGCTGGGTATCGGTTCGGGGCTGAACTGTTCGATGATGAGTGTGACCTGGTAATGCCACCAGCGGGCAGGAGCGGCGAGGGGAACCCTGGGTTCCGTAAGGGTTATGGTCTTTGAGAAATTCATCCGCTATGCCGGGCTGGCCGTCGGGCTAAAGCCCTCGGCTACGGGATGCGAAGCCCGCCTGCGCGGGCTATAGCGGATTATCAAAGACCATCACTCTTGGGGTAACCCACGCGCCTGGGAGCGAGGGCGTCCCGCCTTCGTCGCGTCTCCGCGGGCAAGCTGCCCGCGCTCCCAGGAGAAAGGTGAACGCTTACCGGTTTCCTTCCCTCCTCAAACCCGCCGCGGCGCCTCCGGCCGGTCCGGTTCCGCCAATGGTCGGGGAGCAAGGTTGCTGGGAGGGCTGCGCCCTCTCCCAGACCCTCCTCTGCCAGGTCCGATGGGAAGGCCATATACGGCAATCTAACACCAACATCTACAATCCGAATTGGTATTACCGGGCCTCCAGCCATACGCCGGCCAGTTCCAGCCATTGCGCGCCGGGGACATCGAGCACCCCCCAGCGCACCCGACCCTGGGGGGTGGCGATCAGGTACTGGTTATCCACCCAGGTGACGAAGCACAACGGTCCCCGCGGCGAGGGCGCATCGGAGAGCACCACGCGCCCATCGACCAGGAAACGGCTCGTGCGCGGCCCCCATTCGATGACGTACTCATGCCACTGCTCCATCGGAACGCGCACCGATGCCTCGGCGACGCCAAAGGCACGCTGGACGGGTGGGTACAGCCCTCGATACAGGGACGACAGGTTGAACAGGGGCGCCAGCGCCGGGGCCAGGGGCAGCAGGGCCAGGGCAGTCGGGCGCGTGGCGTCAATCACCGCCGCCTTCCAGCCCCACCCGGGCACTCCCAGGGCCAGGGGCATGTCGTTCGGCGGCGAGGCGTAGAAGAACCAGATCGCCCGCGGCAGGCGCAACGGCCAGGCGATCGGGTAGTTCCAGAAGCCGAAGCCCGCCGTGCCGCGCAGGCCGCCCTTGGGGCGCGAAAACCGCGCCCGCACGCGCAGCCGCAACGGCGGGCGGCGGATGAATCGCGGGCCAGGCCCGGCCTGATAATCGTCGATCTGCGCGTCGGAATAGGCCAGCCCCTGCGCCGAGGCCTCCTCCACGATCAACCGGAGCGCGCCGGGCGCCGCCTCGCACCGGCCCTGCCGGATGAGCAGATGACGCCACGGCGGCGCTCCCCGGGCCATGCCTTCGAGCACGCTGGTCATGGTCACTCCTGCCCCCACCGAAGTGGGTATCGCGAGGCGCTGGCGGTCGGCCGGGGTTACGGGGGGCCGCGGCCCCCGGCAGGATTTCCCGTTCCGGGGCGTTCGGGAGGGCAGCCCCCCCTGCCTTACGCCTTCACCACCCCGATGGTCGCCTCGGCGTCGCCGAACTCCACCGTCTCGGCATAGGCCCCCGCCGGGGGCGACGCGACGACCAGTTGCGCCGCCAGGGTTTCGTTCCGCACATACTCGCCCCACCGGGCCAGGGTCTCCTCGAGCAGGGCAGCTTCGCTCTCGCTGCTCACGTAGAGGGTGATGCGGTCGGCGATGGCCAGACCGGCGCTCTTGCGCGCGTCCTGCACGTTGCGCACCAGATCGCGCGCGGCCCCTTCGAGGCGCAGTTCAGGCGTGATGGTGGTGTCGAGGGCCACGATCAGACCATCACCCTCGGCCACGGCGTACCCGGCGGGGGCGCTGCTCTCCACCAGCACCTCCTCGGGCAGCAATGCAAGCTCCTGGCCGTCCACCGCCAGGCGCACAGGTTGCCCCTGTTCCACGGCGTGGGCGGCGGCGCGGGCGGGTTCGCCCGCCAGGGCCTTGAGCGCCTCGGTGAGGGCCGGCACCAGCCGGCCGTACTTCTTGCCCACCAGTCGCAGATTGGGCCGAAAGCGGTACTCCACGATGTCCGACGCAGCGTCGAGGTAGCGCACCGTCTTGACGTTCAACTCATCGCGCAGGTCGGCCTCGAAGCGCCGCACGCCTTCGGTCACCGCGGGACTGCTGGCGCGCAGCCACAACTCGCTGAGGGGCTGGCGCACCTTGAGGCCGGCTTGCTTCCGCGCGGCGCGCCCCAGCGAGACCGCAGCCAGCAGGGCCTCGGTGTCGGCCACCAGTTGTTCGTCGAGGAAGTCGGCGTTGACGGTGGGCCAGCGCGCCAGGTGCACGCTGTCGGGCACGTCGCCTGCCGGCGCGCCTCCGGACTGCCCGGTGAGGTTACGGTACACCTCCTCAGCGACGAAGGGGGTGAAGGGCGCGATCAGCCTGGTGAGGGTCAGCAGGCAGGTGTAGAGCGTGAAGTAGGCCGCCTGCTTGTCGGCATCGGCCTCGCTCTTCCAGAAGCGCCGCCGGTTGCGCCGCACGTACCAGTTGGAAAGCTCGTCCACGAACTGCTCGATGGCGCGAGCGGCAGGGTACACCTCGTAGTCCTCGAAGTCGCGGGTCACATCGCGCACCAGGGCGTTCAGCGCCGCCAGGGCCCAGCGGTCGGTGGGCGTCAGGGCGTCGCGCAACTCCGGCGTGGGGGCGCTGACCGACCCATTGGCCGCCGCGCGCAGCACCTCGAGGGAGGGCCGCCACCCATCCAGCGTGGCGTAGGTGACGAAGAAGCTGTAGGTGTTCCACAGCGTCAGCAGGAACTTGCGCAGACTCTCGTTCACCAGGCCCAGACTGAAACGGCGCGCATTGCCGGGCGGCGCGGCGGCGAAGAGGTACCAGCGCAGCGCGTCAACGCCGTAGGCGTCAATCACCTCCTCGGGCTGGATCACGTTGCCCTTACTCTTGCTCATCTTGACGCCGTGCTCGTCGAGGATGTGCCCCAGGCAGATCACATTGTTGAAGGCCGGGCGGTCGAAGAGCAGCGTGCTGATGGCATGGAGCGTGTAGAACCAGCCGCGGGTCTGGTCCACCGCCTCGCAGATGTAGTCGGCGGGATGGGCGGACTCGAACAGGTCCTGGTTCTCGAACGGGTAGTGCCACTGGGCCACGGGCATGGAACCACTGTCGTACCAGCAGTCGGCCACGTCGGGGATGCGGCGCATCAGGCCGTGCTGGGGGTCCTCCCAGGTGATCTCGTCCACGTAGGGGCGGTGCAGGTCGAGGTCGCGCAAGGAGCGCCCCACCTTCGCTTCGAGTTCGGCCAGGCTGCCGATGCACTCGATATGGCTACCATCGGCATTGATCCAGATCGGCAGCGGAGTGCCCCAGTAGCGTTCGCGGCTGATGGCCCAGTCAATGTTGTTCTCCAGCCAGTTGCCGAAGCGCCCGTCGCGGATATGCTCGGGCACCCAGTGGATCTGCTGGTTGTTGGCCACCAGGTCATCTTTGAACGCAGTCGTCTTGATATACCACGAACGCTTGGCGTAGTAGAGCAGGGGCGTACCGCAGCGCCAGCAGAAGGGGTAGTAGTGGCGCACGCGCCCGCTCTTCAGCAGCAGGCCCCGTTGCTTCAGGTTGCGGGTGATCTCGGGATCGGCCTCTTTGAAGAACTTGCCGACAAAGGGCAGATCGCCCAGTTCGGGCATCACGACGCCGTTGAGGTCCACCGAGAACAGGGTGGGCAGGCCGTGTTTGCGGCCCACCTCCAGGTCGCCGTAGGCCGGGGCGATGTGCACGATGCCGGTGCCGTCGTCAAGGGTGACGATCTCATCGGCCACGACGCGGTAGGCAGTCGCGAGATCCGGCGTATCGCCGGGCGCCGGCGCGCCGGCGAAGAGCGGCTCGTAGCGCAGCCCCACCAGGTCGTTGCCCTTGAAGCGCCGCGCGATGCTGACCTCCTCCCCCAGCACCGGCGCGACGAGGGCCTCGGCCAGCACGTAGCGTTCGCCGCCAGCGTGGGCCTCGACGTAGGTCGCGCCGTGCTGCACCGCCAGGGCCACGTTGGCCGGCAACGTCCAGGGCGTGGTGGTCCAGGCCAGCAAGAAGGCGCCCTGCAGGTCGGCGGCCAGGGGCGAGGCGCATCCCCGGGCGGTCTCGCCGGTGACGCGGAACTTGATGTAGACGCTGGGATCGTCCACATCATCGCGGGCGCCCAGCGAAACCTCGTGATCGCTGAGGCTGGTGCCGCAGCGGGGGCAGTGCATGGTCACCTTGTAGTCGCGGAAGAGCAACCCGCGATCCCAGAGCTGGCGAAAGATCCACCACAGCGACTCGATGTACTTGTTATCGTAGGTATAGTAGCCCTGCTCATCAACCCAGTAGGCAATGCGGCGGGTGAAGGTTTTCCACTCCTGGATGTATTCCCAGACGCTCTCGCGGCACAGGCGATTAAACTCGGCGATGCCGAACTTCTCGATGTCGGGCTTGCCATTGAAGCCAAGTTTCTTTTCGATCTCGATCTCGACCGGCAGGCCGTGGGTGTCCCAGCCTTCGCGGCGACCGATGATGCGATGGCCCTGCATGGCCCGGTAGCGCAGGATCACGTCCTTAAACGTGCGGCTGATCACGTGGTGCAGGCCCGGGCGGCCATTGGCCGTCGGCGGGCCTTCGTAGAAGACAAAGGGCCGCTCGCCGCCGGCGAGGGAGCGTTCAACCACCCGGTGAGCCTGCCACCAGGCCAGGATCTCCTCCTCCAGCCGGGGGAAGGCGACATCGGGCGCGACCGGTTTGAACATGACGACCTCCTGGAAGATCTTGCGCCCCTACCCTGGGAACCCGCGGGTGCACCTTCAGGGGCAACAAAAAACACCCCGCCCCCGGAAGGGGACGAGGCGCAGCATGCACCCCGCGGTACCACCCCAGTTCAATGTCGCCGTGGCGCCGCAACGAACCACGCCGGCAGGGCCGGGCGCGCGCGAAGCCTACACGATCATTGCGCTCAGGGAGCGTCAGCCAACGCTCTGTCCCGATAACGGAGGACAACTCCGGGCGGGGCTAGTGGGCCCGTGGGCCGTTCACCTGCCGGCTCAGGGGTGATCTTCGTCGCGGGTTCGACCGCCTGGCTCTCACCGTCCCAGGCTCGCTGGGCGCGAACGAACGCGAGTACTCGTCCCCATCACTGCCATTGAGCGGATGAAAAAAGATTGTTCCTGGGAGGGCGTAGCTCTCCCAGACCCTCCCATCGGGTGGGGGTCTGGGGCAACCCGGTTCCCCCAGACCCCTGATCGAGGGCTACGCCCTCCCAGACCCTCTCGCGGGGAGGGGTGTGGGGCAACCCGGTTCCTCCAGACCCCTGATCGAGGGCTGCGCCCTCACCTTCCCGCGGGCGGGGGTATGGGGGAACCCGGTTGCCCCTATGTTCACGTCAGGCCCCATGCGCGGGGCGCACAACGCCAGATGAACATCGCCTGGGATCGCGGGCGGGATGCCCGCGCCACCGGCCTATGTTCACGTCAGTACCGGCCGTAGCCGCCACCGCCGCGATTCCCGCCGCGACCGCCGCGATTGCGATCCTCGGACTCGTTCACGCGAATGGGGCGACCATTCAGATCCTGGCCATCGGTGGCGCGGATCACGTTCGCAACGTTCTCGACCTCGATCTCCACGAAGCCGAAGCCGCGCGAGCGGCCCGTATCGCGATCGGTGATCACGCGGGCGCTCTGCACATCGCCGTGGTCCGCGAAGAAGCGCGCCAGCTCATCGTCGCCAATGCTCCAGGACAGGTTCCCGACAAACAGCTTCACCAGCATCAGAGTTCTCCTCGGCGCGACTGCGCCGTGTGGCAGGACGGGCGGCGCCACGACCGCCGCCTGACAGACCTTCCCGACAAACCCACAGGCCGACACCCGGGTCAGAACCCGACTGCCTCGCTCGGCCACCACAACGTACATTCCCTTCGAGCGAAGAAGTTCTGACGAGCCACCAGGGGACGGACGAGGTCTCTGATGCCAGTCTCGCAGCATGTGACGTTGGCAAGCGGCTTTGATTATAACACGTTTTGGTGGGGATGCAAAGGGCTATGGCTAACGTGAACATGGGGGAACCAGGTTCCCGCATACCCCCGTTTTCATTGGGCGGTGTGCCGCCCGGCGGCATGGACGGCTGAGATGAAAGTTGAAGCAGGGGATGTGGAGAAACCCGGTTTCCCCGTCCTCTCACCCGGTGGGAAGGTTTGGGAGGGCGCAGCCCGCGCGCAGGGGCGGTGGGGCAACCGGGTTTCCCCACCGTCCCGCCCGCGGGAGGGTCTGGGCGGGCTGCGCCCGCCCAGGAACAATCTTTTTTCATCCCATCGGAGTGCGGCGTAGCCGCATATAAGGAATGGCAGGAACTCAGGCAACCGCCTCCAGCTTCCTGGCATCGACGCGCCCGGCGCTGATCTCGACCT
>Ga0308412_1000031_pt1 | contig 53283 bp, 50 predicted proteins | sample HotsprottomLayer_FD_202357 | JGI IMG/M metagenome (GOLD analysis project Ga0308412, IMG submission 202357) | Hot spring phototrophic mat microbial communities from Octopus Spring, Yellowstone National Park, Wyoming, United States -... | ecosystem: Environmental > Aquatic > Thermal springs > Hot...
AGCATGGCGTCGAACCCGAGCTGGTCGCAGGCCTGGGCCACCTGCGCCAGGTAGCCGAGGGACGGGGCGCGACGGTGGGCGGCCTCCCCGGTGGGCAGCACGTCGCGGGAGTCGCCGCCGGTGGGCAGGAACCAGTGGACCCGCACCTCGCTCATGCAAGCAACCCTCAGCGGCAGGTGGCGATGCCGCCGTCGACCGGGATCACCGCCCCGGTCACGTACGACGCGGCGGGCGACGCGAGCCACAAGGCCACCCCGGCCATGTCGGCCGGGCGGCCGATCCGGCGCATCGGTGCCGACGCCGCGATCTGGTCCCCGAAGTTCCGCAGCGTCTCGGCCATCATCTTGCTCTCGAACGGTCCGGGGGCCACCGCGTTCACCGTGACCCGCGGTGCGAGCCGTCGGGCCAGGTGCCGGGTCAGGTGGTGCACGGCCGCCTTGCTGGCCGAGTAGGCGTAGGTCTCCAGCATCGGGACCTGGATGCCGTCGATGGAGCCGATGTTGATGACCCGGGCCGGGTCGTCGTCGCCGGCGGCGGCCTCGAGCTGGGGCAGCAGGTGGCGGGTGAGCTGGAACACGCCCTTCACGTTCAGGTCGAGCACCCGGTTCCAGGCCGCCTCGTCGTAGTCGGCGAGCGGCGCGCCCCAGGTGGCCCCGGCGTTGTTCACGAGCACGTGCACGACGGGCGTGACCGACCGCACCCGTTCGGCCAGCTCGAGGCAGCCGGCTTCGGTGCCCAGGTTGGCCGGGAACCCCTCGCAGGCGCCGTGGACACCCAGCGCCTCGACCGTCTCGGCCACGGCGTCGGCCTTGCGGCTGGCGACGATCACCCGCATCCCCGCCCGCACGTAGGCCTGCGCGATCATGCGCCCGATCCCCCGGGTGCCGCCGGTGACCACCGCGGTGCGGCCCCGCACCCCGAACAGCTCGGTGAGGATGTCCGTGGAGCCGGGCCTCGCGTGTGCGTCGCCCTCCATCGCCCTCCTGTCCTCCCTCTCCGTCGGTGCCCGGTGAGGCTAGATTCCGGCCGGGGACCGCAGCGAGGAGAGGGGGGCACCCATGCATCGCGCGCCGGGTTCCAGGGCCCGCCACCCGTACCACACCGTCCTGGTGGTGCTGGTGTGCACCGTTGCCGCGGTGCTCGCCGCCTGCGGTGGGAACGGCGACGACGGCGAGGCCGGGGGCGGCGGGAAGCCGGGCGGGGCGACGCAGCGCTGCCGCCCGGCGGCACAGCCGGTGTCGGGGTTCGAGCCCCTGCGGGCCGACACGCTCACGGTCGGCACGGAACTGCCGGCCCCGCCGTTCTGGATCGGCGACGACTACGACTCGATCACCGGGGGCTTCGAGGTCGATCTCGCCAAGGAGATCTGCGGCCGGCTGGGGCTGGCCAAGATCCGGTTCGTGAACATGCCGTTCTCGGGGCTCGTCGGCGGGCAGCGCTGCCCCTGTGACGTGGCGTTCAGCCAGGTCACCATCACCGAGGAACGGGCCAAGGTCGTGTCGTTCACCACGCCGTACTTCGACGCCGACCAGGGCGTCCTGGTGAAGGAGGGGACGGAGGTGCCCGACCTCGCCGCCGCGAAGGCGCTGCGGTGGGGCGCCCAGGCCAACACCACCGGGTTCGACGAGGTGCGCAAGCTCACCGGCGCCGACCCCGCCGGGGTGTACGACACCGTCACCGACGCCTTCAACGCGCTGCGCGCCGGCCAGATCGACGCGGTGATGCTCGACGTCCCGATCGTCGCCGGAGAGGCGGCCAAGCCGGGATCCGGCTTCGCGGTGGTGGGCCGGTTCCCCACCGGCGAGCAGTACGGCGGGGTGATGGAGAAGAACAGCCCGAACCTCGCCGCCGTCGACCAGATCATCGAGCAGCTGAAGACCGAAGGGTTCCTCGACCGGCTCAAGCAGCGGTACTTCCCCGCCGCCGCCGACGTCCCCGAGATCCGCTGACCCCCGACGGGGTGCGTCCCACCGGCGACGAGATCCCCGGCCCGGTGCGGGCCGAGCCCCGGGCCATGGCGGCGGCGGCGCTGGCCGCCACGTCGCTCGTCGTGCCACTGGTGCCCGCGGTCGTCGCGCTCGTGCTCGCCCGGCGGGCCGAGGTCCGTATCGCCGAGGCCGACGGGCGCCTCTCGGGATTCGGGCTCGTCGACCTCGCCCGCCGCCTCGCCACCGTGGGGCTGTTCATCGGCACGTTGGTGCTGGTGGGGCTGTGGGCATGGTCGGCCCAGGACCGCCTGGAGCGTCTCCAGCAGGTGTACCTCGACCCCCGGATCCTCGGCGAGTCGTTCCCGGCGGTGCTCAAGGGGTTCCGCTCCAACGTCACCCTCTTCCTCGTCGCCGAGGCGCTCGTGCTCCTCTTCGGCCTCGTCCTCGCTCTCGCGCGGCTCGCCCCCGGCCCGGCCGCGGCACCGCTGCGTTGGCTGGCGACCGCCTACGTCGACGCGTTCCGGTCGATGCCGGCGATCCTGGTCATCTACCTGGTGGGATTCGGCGGCCCGATCGCGCTCGACCCTGCGCCGGGCAGCCTCCTGCGCTCGTTCTGGGTCCTCGGGGTGATCGGGCTCACCCTCGTGTACAGCGCGTACGTCGCCGAGGTGTACCGGGCGGGGATCGAGAGCGTGCACTGGAGCCAGACCGCGGCGGCCCGCTCCCTGGGACTGTCGGCGTGGCGCACCTACCGGCACGTCGTGTTGCCCCAGGCGGTGCGGCGGGTGATCCCGCCCCTGATGAACGACTTCATCGGGTTGCAGAAGGACACCGCGCTCGTGAGCGTGATCGGTCTCATCGAAGGGTTCCGGGCCGCGCAGCTCCAAGGCGGGAAGTACTTCAACTCGACCCCTCTCGTGGCGCTCGCGTTGTGTTTCATCGTCGTCACCATTCCGATGACCCGGTTCACCGACTGGCTGCTGCGTCGGGACCAGGAACGCATGCGGGCCGGCACCTGAGGTGGCCGGGACGCCTGAGGCGGCGCCCCCGGGCACCCAGCCGGCGGCCGGGCGGCCGGCGTCGGGGGACGGCCCCGTCCTCGAGGTGCGGGGCGTCCACAAGCGGTTCGGCGAGCGGGAGGTGCTGCGCGGCGTCGACCTGGCCCTCGCCGAGCACGAGGTGATCTGCCTCATCGGGGCCTCCGGTTCGGGGAAGTCGACGCTCCTGCGCTGCATCAACGGGCTCGAGTCGGTGCAGGCCGGGGAGATCCGCTTCGCCGGTCGGTCGGTCACCGGACGCGGGGCCGACCTGAACCGGATCCGGCGCGAGGTCGGGATCGTGTTCCAGGCCTACAACCTCTTCCCCCATATGACGGTCCTGCGGAACTGCACCCTCGCGCCCCGCAAGGTGCTCGGCCTCAGCCGGACCGAGGCGGAAAGGCGGGCCGTGTCGCTGCTGGAGCGCATCGGGCTCGCCGAGCTGGCCGACGCCTACCCCGACCGGCTCTCCGGAGGCCAGCAGCAACGGGTGGCGATCGCCCGGGCCCTGGCCATGCAGCCCCGCCTCCTGCTCCTCGACGAGGTGACTTCGGCGCTGGACCCCGAGCTCGTGGGCGAGGTGCTGAACCTCGTCACCGAGCTCGCGGCGGCGGGGATGACCATGCTCATCGCCACCCACGAGATGGGCTTCGCCCGGGAAGTCGCCGGGACGGTGGTGTTCCTCGAGGCAGGCCGGATCGCCGAGGCCGGCCCGCCGGAGCGGATCTTCACCGCTCCCCGCAACCCGCGTACCGCCGAGTTCCTCCGGCGGGTGCTGGATCGCCCCTGAACCGGGCCGGCCGGGCATGATGCGGCGATGAACGCGCCCCGGAACGTCCTCTACCTCACCGTCGACCAGTGGCGGGGTGACTGCCTCGGAGTGGCCGGTCATCCCTGCGTGCGGACCCCGAACCTCGACCGGCTCGCCGGCGAGGGGGTGTGGTTCGCCCGGCACTACGCGCAGGCGGCGCCGTGCGGGCCGAGCCGGGCGTCGCTGCACACGGGCATGTACCTCATGAACCACCGTTCGGTGCTCAACGGCACGCCGCTGGATGCCCGCTTCACCAACGTGGCCCTCGAGGCGCGCGCCGCCGGGTACGACCCGGTGCTGTTCGGGTACACCGACACCACCGTCGACCCGCGGACCTGCGAGCCCGACGACCCCCGGCTGTCGACCTACGAGGGGATCCTGCCCGGGTTCCGGGCGGTCCTGGACCTGCCCGAGCACCTCCGTCCGTGGGGGGAGTGGTTGCGGGCACGCGGGTACGAGGTGACCGACGACGTGCGCGCGCTGCTCGAGCCGGTCGACGACACACCGGGTGCCCCGGCCCGCTACCGGGCCGAGGACTCCGAAGCGACCTTCCTCACCGACGCCGTGCTCGCACACCTCGATGCCGAGGGTCGGGAACCGTGGTTCGTGCACGCCGCCTACCTCCGTCCCCACCCGCCGTTCGTCGCGCCGGCCCCGTACCACCGGCTGATCGACCCGGCCGACACCCCCCCGCCGCGACGGGCGGCGACCCCCGAGGAGGAGGGCAGGGTGCACCCGCTGCTCGCCGGGGCGATCGCGACGATGGGGGCCCTGCAACGCTGCGACGACGACGCGGTGCGGTGGTTGCGGGCCGCGTACTACGGGCTCATGGCCGAGGTCGACGCGCAGGTGGGCCGGCTCCTCGACGGTCTGCGCGACCGCGGGGTGCTGGACCGCACCCTGGTGATCCTCACCTCCGACCACGGCGAGCAGGCCGGCGACCACTGGCTCACCGACAAGCTCGGCTGGTTCGACGAGAGCTATCACGTGCCGCTCATCGTGCGGGCCCCCTCCCCCGACGGGGACCCGACCCGCGGTCGGAGGGTCGACGCGTTCACCGAGGGCGTCGACGTGATGCCCACGATCCTCGACTGGATCGGCGCCGAGATCCCCGTGCAGTGTTCGGGCCGGTCGCTCCTGGGGTGGATACGGGGGGAGGACCCGCCGGACTGGCGTACCGAGGTGTTCTGGGAGTGGGACTTCCGCGACCCCGTCGCCGAGACCCCGCAGCGCTTCTTCGGGATCGGCCTCGACGAGTGCGCCCTGGCGGTGATCCGCGACGAGCGGGGCACGTACGTGCAGTTCGCCACCCCGAAACTGCCCGCGCTCTTCTACGACCTCGTCGAGGACCCCGCCCAGACCACGAACCTTGCCGCCGACCCCGCCCGGGCACCGGTGGTGCTCGAGTACGCCCAACGCATGCTCGCCTGGCGGCTGGCACACGCCGAGCGGACCCTCACCGGCTACATGGCCACCCCGATGGGCCTCGTCGACGCCCGGCACCGGGCATAACATCGGCGCCCGATGCGCCCGCGACCGGGCCGGTGGCGCCCGAGCGGTCCCCGCCGTGGCCGGCGGCCGGTGGCGTGGCTGGTCCCCACGGTCGTCGCCGGTCTCGCGCTGGCCGGGGTTGCCGCCGGGTTCCCGCTGCCGGGCCGCCCCGCGGCGGTGGCCGGAGCCGCCGGGGAGGCGGTCACCGGCCGGCTCCTGCACGAGGGTCGCCCGGTCGCGGGCGTGCGCATCGCCGTCCGCGCCGCCGACGGGACACGGGTGGGTGCCGGGAGCAGCGGTCGGGACGGGGTGTTCCGCGTCCCGGTGCCCGGTCCGGGCACGTACCGGGTGGCGCTGGACGTGGCGACGTTGCCCGACGGGGTCGGCCTGCGCGACCCGGCCCGCCGGGTCCTTCCTGCCGTGGTGGTGCAGCCGGGGCAGGAGAAGTTCGTGATCTTCGCCCTCGGTGGTCCGGGCGGCACCGGGGCGCTGACGAAGCCCTCGACCGCGCGCCGCCTCGCCAACCTGACCGCCTCCGGGCTGCGGTTCGGGCTCATCATCGGGCTGTGCGCCCTGGGCCTCACCCTCGTGTACGGCACGACCGGTCTCGTGAACTTCGCCCATGGTGAGCTCATCACCTTCGGCGCGATCGTCGCCTGGTACCTGAACGCCTGGGGCCTCCCGCTGGTCGGCGCGGCCGTGCTGGCCACGGCCGCCGGGGGCCTCCTCGGCGGCGTCCTCGAACGCGGGCTGTGGCGGCCGCTGCGCGCCCGGCGTACCGGCAACGTCGCGCTCATGGTCGTGTCGATCGGGTTGGCGCTGACGGCCCGGAACGTGTACCTCCTGGTGTTCTCGGGCAACCCGCGTGCGTACGCCGACTACGCCGCCCAGCGGCCCTGGGAGCTGGGGCCGTTGCAGATCGTGCCCAAGAGCGTCGCCGCCATCGCGGTCTCCGTCGCGGTCCTGGGCGGCACGGCGTGGTGGCTGGCGCGTTCCCGTACCGGTACGGCCACCCGCGCCGTGAGCGACGACCCCGAGCTCGCCGAGGCGTCCGGCATCGACAGCGGGCGGATCCTGCTGGTCGTCTGGGTGCTCGGCACCGCCCTGGCCGGGCTCGGGGGCGTGATCCTGGGCCTCACCCAGGCCGTGCAGTGGGACCTCGGGCTGCGCCTGCTCCTCCTGACCTTCGCGGCGGTGGTCGTGGGAGGCCTCGGCAGCCCGGTGGGGGCCATGGCCGGTGGGCTCGTGATCGGCCTCGCGTCCGAGCTGAGCACCTACTGGATCGCCACCGACTTCAAAGACGTCGTCGCCCTCCTGACGCTCATCGTGGTGCTGCTCGTGCGTCCCCAGGGCATCCTCGGCCTGCGGGAACGGGTCGCGTGAACCTCTCCCGAGCGCTCGCCGACGGGCTGCGGGCCGCGCTGGGGGTCCCGGCCGCCGCCTACGCGCTGGCCGCGATCGGGCTCAACCTCCAGTACGGCTACGCGGGCCTGTTCAACGCCGGGCAGGTCGGGTTCCTGCTCGTCGGTGCCTACGGCACCGCGATCGGGGTGCACGAGGGCCTGCCGCTGCCGGCCGGCCTCGCCGTCGGGGTGGCGAGCGCGGTGGCGCTGGGGCTGGTCATGGGGCTGCCGACCCTGCGGCTGCGCGCCGACTACCTGGCCATCGTCACGATCTCGGCCTCCGAGATCCTCCGGCTGTCGGTCCGGGCCCGGTCGTTCGCGTCGGTGACCGGCGGGCCGTTCGGGCTGCGGGGCTTCGCCGAGGACTTCTTCGCCTGGAACCCCATCCCCGCCGGTCGCTACGGCGTCGGCGATGTGGCCTTCTCGGCCCGGAACCTCTGGGTGATGACGGTCGGCTGGGGTCTGGTGGCGCTGGCCGCCGGGCTCGTGGCGCTCCTCATCCGCAGCCCCTGGGGCCGGGTCGTGCGGGCGGTGCGGGAGGACGAGGACGCCGCCCGGGCGCTGGGGAAGCCCACCTTCGTCGTGAAGGTGCAGACCCTCGTGCTCGGGGGTGTGATCGGGTCGCTCGGGGGCATCCTCATCGCACTCGACGCGCAGTTCGTGGACTCGGAGTTCTGGATCACGGCGGTGACGTTCTTCACCCTCACGATCGTGATCCTCGGCGGGCCTGCCACCCGCGCCGGTCCGGTGCTCGGCGCGGTGGTGTTCTGGTTCGTGCTCACGATGATCGACACGCTGCTGCGGGACGTGTTGCGCGCCGGCGCGTTGGCGGGGGTGCTGGGACCCAACGACGCCGGCCCGATCCGCTTCGCGCTCGTGGGGATCGTGCTCATGCTGCTGGCGATCTTCCGGCCCCAGGGGCTGTTGGGCCGCCGGGAGGAGCAGCTCGTCGATGCCCGTTGACGCGACCGTCCCCCCGGGTGGCGCCGCCGCGGGTGGCGCGGCGGCGCTGCTCGAGGCGTGGGGCGTGCGGCGCTCCTTCGGCGGGACGGTGGCCGTCGACGTGGAGCGGTTCTGGGTGTCGGCCGGGACGATCGTGGCCCTCATCGGCCCCAACGGTGCCGGCAAGACCACGCTGTTCAACATCCTCACCGGCTTCGAGCGGGCCGACGCCGGGCGTTGGACCTTCGCCGGGCGGGACCTCACCGGCCGTCCCGCGCCCCGCATCGCCCGGGCCGGGATGGTGCGGACCTTCCAGATCCCCCGGGTGCTGGCCCGCCTCAGCGTGCGGGAGAACCTCATGCTCGGCGCCGGCGGTCAGCGGGGCGAGCGGCTCCTCGGCGCGCTGGGCCCCTGGGGTCGGCAGGAACGGGCCCTGCGGCAGCGTGCCGGCGCGATGGCGGAGGAGATCGGGCTCGCCGGTGTGCTCGACGAGCACGCCGGCACCCTCTCGGGCGGGCAGCGGAAGCTGCTCGAGCTCGGCCGTGCGCTCATGGCCGAGCCGCGGCTCCTCATGTTGGACGAGCCGATGGCCGGGGTGAACCCCGTCCTGGCCGAGCAGCTCCTCGACCGGTTGCTGCGCATCCGCGCCCGCGGGGTGACGCTGCTGTTCGTCGAGCACGACATGGACGTGGTCGCCCGCATGAGCGACGAGGTGGTCTGTATGGCCGAAGGCCGCATCATCGCCCGGGGTTCGGCGGCGCAGGTCGCCGCGGAGCCGAAGGTCGTGGACGCCTACCTGGGTTCCCGAGCCGACCGGCTCGGTCGGGAGCCTGCGTGATCGGCCCCCGTGACGCGCCGGCGCGCCTCGAGGCGACCGGCGTCCACGCCGGGTACCTGCCCGGGGTGGACATCCTCCGGGGCGCCGACCTGCGGCTCGAGGCGGGTGAACTGGTGGGGGTGATCGGCCCCAACGGGGCGGGCAAGTCGACCCTCGTGAAGGCCTGCTTCGGGTTGGTGCCGGTGCGGGCGGGGACCGTCCGGCTGCGAGGTGAGGACGTGACCAACGCCCGTCCGCACGACCTCGTGCGTCGTGGCGTCGGGTACGTGCCGCAGCGACGCAATGTGTTCGGCCGCCTCAGTGTGGCCGACAACCTGCGCATGGGCTCGTACCTGGATCCGCGTCGGGGCGCATCGCGCCTGGAGGCGGTGCTGGAGTTGTTCCCGGCGCTGCGGCCCCGGCTGCGCGACCGCGCGGTCACGCTGTCGGGTGGGCAACGCCAGATGCTCGCGATGGCCCGGGCCCTGGTTGCCGAGCCGTCGGTGCTCCTCCTCGACGAGCCGTCCGCGGGCCTGTCCCCCCTGGTGCAGGACGAGGTGTTCGACCGGATCGGTGCTGCGCACGCGGCCGGCACCTCCATCGTGATGGTGGAGCAGAACGCCCGCCGCTGCCTCGAGATCTCGGACCGTGCCTACGTGCTCGACCAAGGGGTCACCGCGCACGAGGGACCGGGACCGGCCTTGCTCGAGGATCCCCGCGTCGTCGAGCTGTACCTCGGGCCGCTCGGCGCCCGCTGACCGTTCCCCGACGCGACCGGGGGGTCCGTGCGGACCCCCCGTGGTCGTGTCAGGCGACTCGATCCTGTGTCAGCCGCCGATCCGGATCTGGGTGTCGGCGGGCTCGGTGACCACCTTGCCGTCCGCGTCGTAGGACCAGCGTTCGTAGGTGCCCTCACCGGGCTCCGAGCCGGCCCAGTTGTCGAAGCGGGACGAGGCCCCCCGGTAGTGGATCGCCTTGCCGTCCGCGATCGCCTGCTTGCACTCGGCGAAGGTGGAGCAGTCGGTGTCACCCCGGAGGTTCTCGCCGAACGCCGCCCGGATCTTCGCCGGGTCGTCCGAACCCGCCTTCTCCGCCGCCAGGGCGATGAGGATCGTGCAGTCGTAGTAGTAGGCGGAGAAGATCGGGGCGACGCCGGTGGCCTGCATCTTCGCGTTGAACGGGTGGTCGATCCCGGCCGGTGCCGCGGCCGGGGCGGTGCCCTTGATGCCGGCCACGACCCCCGGGTTCTCGGGGTCGACGGTCTTGCCGAGGTCCCCGGACTGCATCCCGTCGGCGGTGTAGATCGGGATGCGGTCCGGGCCCACGCCCTTGCCGATCATCGTGGAGAGGATCTTCGCCCCGTCCTCCACGAAGCCGATGACGATCACCGCGTCCGGGCTCTGGTCGATGACCTTCTGCACATCGGCGTCGAAGTTCGTGCCGTTGGGGTCGTACGCGACCACGTCGCCCACCGTGGCACCCCCGTCGGTGAGTGCCTGCTTCAACGCGTCACCGAACCCCACGCCGTAGGAGTCGTTGCGCACGATGATCGCCGGCTTGGTGCGGCCGTCGGCGAGGACCAGCTCCGCGAGCGCAGGCCCCTGGAACTTGTCGGGCGGTGCGGTGCGGAAGTAGTAGCCGCCGGAGTCCTCGGTGGACAGTTCGGCGGCGGTGTTGGAGCCGGAGCACATCACCACCCCGGCGTCGCGCACCTTCTTCAGGATCCCCAGCGCGGTACCCGACGCAGCCGGTCCGACGATCGCGTCCACCTTGTCGGAGTCGAGCAGCGTGTTGAGCGAGGCGGCGGCGACGTTCTTGTCGGTGCCGTCGTCGCGCACGGTGAGCTTCACCTGCTTGCCCAGCACGCCACCGGCGGCGTTGATCTCCTCGAGCGCAAGATCCACGCCGGTGGTGAGCGACTCGACGATCGCCGCGAGCGCACCGGTCTGCGGCACGAGTGCCCCGAGCTCGAGCGTGCCGTTCACGTTGCCCCGTTCACCCGCCGCGGTCCGGGTGGTCCCGGTCGCCTTCTTGCCGCCGTCGTCTCCCCCGCAGCCGGTGGCGACGAGGACGAGGACGCCGAGCGACGCGACGAGCACCTTGGCGCGTCGCCGGTGTGATCGTGCCCCGCAACGGTTCATATGCCCCCTCCCCTCGACCGGGCCCCTCCCGATCGTCCGGATCGTAGGGGGCGGGCGTCCGCTGCGCAGGGAGCATGGACCGTCGCCGGCGGGCGCAACCGGTGCGGCCCCGCGGCGGCGCCCGGCGCCCGTCTGCGGAGCGGGGGACGGGAAGGGTGCCGGTGCGCGTGACCCTCGGCACTGGCAGAAACTGGGAGAAGATTCGTCGCTCGGGCACACCGCCCGGTAACCTGCCCGCCCGAAAAGCCGCCTTCAGGCGTTATGCAGTTGCTCGCGGCTTTTCCTCCCCTGATCCCCGGCCGGCGCCTCGTCGCGCCCGGGGGCCACGGGACCCGGACCGACAGAGGAGCACGGTCCCCACCCCCGACACGAACCCCCACGAGAACCCGAGGAGGGCTCTGATGCACACCCGACTGCTCGCCGGTTTGGGCGCCGCGCTGCTGGCGCTGTCGCTCGGCACCGCCGCCGTCGCCGCATTGACCGGAGACCCCGGCACCGTCGGCATCGGCACGGACGCCGACACCCATCCGCCACATGAGGGGCGGCCGGCCGCCGCTGCCCGCCACCACACCAGTCGCCGCCTCGAGCCGGCGGTGAGCCGCCGGCCGGCGACCACCGACCGGGCCGCAGCCCTGCGCGCCCAGGTGGCCCGGTTGCTCGCGGCCGCCGAGGCGCGCCCCGCACCCCCGCCGCCCCCGCCCCTGCCGCCTCGGCGCACCACCGTGAACTGGGATGCGATCGCGCGCTGCGAGACCGGGGGCAACTGGGGCATGCAGGGCCCGCGCTACTCGGGCGGTCTCGGGTTCGCCAACACCACCTGGGACGCGTTCGGTGGCCGGGACTTCGCCCCCAACGCCGGACTCGCCTCCCGCGAACAGCAGATCGTGGTGGCCGAACGGGTGCACGCCCGCTACGGCCTGTCCGGTTGGGGCTGCCGCCGGTTCGGCTGAGCACGGGGCGCACCCGTACCGACGGGGCCGCGTTCCGCGACCCCCGGGAGCGGGAGGGGCCCGGCCGGGTAGCGTCACCGGTGCGTGACGCAGGACCTCGAGCCGCTCCCGCCTCCCGAGGGCAGGCCCGCCGATCTCGCGTTCGGCGCGTTCACCGACCAGGCCCCTTGGATCATCGACCCCGAACGCCTCCGCTGGCACCGGGGGTTGGCGGAGCTGCGGGCACGGGTGCGGGCCGAGGTGCCGGTGCTGGTCACACCGGGCCGGATCCCGCCGGTCGGTCGGCTGCTGCGGGTCACCGGCACGGTCGGCACGGCGCTGGCCGTGTGGTGGGTCACCGAACGGGGACGGCCCGGTTCGCGGGCCGGCATCTCGCGCCGGCTGCGGCGGGCCTTCGAACGGCTCGGGTCGACCTACATCAAGCTCGGTCAGATCATCTCCGGCGGCGACGGCCTGTTCCCCGAGGAGCTGGTGCGCGAGTTCAAGCTGCTGCGCGACCGCGTGCCGCCCGAGTCGTTCGACGACGTCCGGCGGGTGGTGGAGGAGGACCTGGGCCGCCCGCTCCACGAGCTGTTCACCCGCTTCGACGAGGTGCCACTGGCGGCGGCCTCCATCGCCCAGGTGCACGCGGCGCGCCTGGCCACCGGGGAGGACGTGGTGGTCAAGGTGCAGCGGCCCCGGGTCGCCCGGCTGGTGCGCCAAGACCTCCGGGCCATGGCCTGGCTCGCCCCCCGCCTGGTCGGCCGCATCCCGGTGGCCGCGCTCGCGAACCCGCCGGCGCTGGTGGAACTGTTCGCCGAGACGATCACCGAGGAGCTCGACTTCCGCCTCGAGGCGGAGAACCTCCTCGACCTCGCGGCGGTGCTCACCCGGACCGGGATCCGCAACACCGTCGTGCCCCGACCGCACCCGGAGCTCGTCACCCGGCGGGTCCTGGTGATGGAACGGCTGAGCGGCTTCGCCTTCGACGACACCGAGGGCATGGCCCGGGCCGGGATCGACACCGCCGCGCTGCTGCGCTCCGGGCTCATCTCCTTCCTCGAGGGCGCACTGATCTGGGGGGTCTTCCACGGCGACCTGCACGGCGGCAACCTCTTCGTGCTCCCCGACGGGCGCAGCGCGCTCCTGGACTTCGGGATCACCGGTCGTCTCGACGAACGGAGGCGGCTCGCGTTCCTGGCGCTGCTCGTGCTCGGCACCGCCGGCGACGTGCGGGGGCAACTGCGGGCGCTGCGCGACCTCGGCGCGTTCCCGCCCGACGTGGACCTCGACCAGGTCGTCGCCGACCTCGGGCTCGAGGGGCCGGTGAAGGACCCGACCCTCATGAGCGCCGACGAGCTCGTCGCCGAGCTGCGGGACATCACCAAGAAACTCCTCGGCTACGGCGCCCGGATGCCCAAGGAGCTCATGCTGTTCGTGAAGAACCTCATGTTCCTCGACGGGGCGACCGCCACCCTGGCCCCCGACCTCGACCTGCTCGGCGAGATCGCCCACGTGTACGGCTACTTCCAGCAGACCCACGGTGAGCGGATCGCGGCCGAGCTGGGCCTGGAGCCGGGATCGGTGGCGCTCGACATGAACGCGGTGAAGGCCGGCTTCGGCCTCACCCCCGACGCCGCCGACCGGCTCACCTACGCCGAGGTCCGCCGGCGGCGGGAAACGGTCCGGCGCCGCATGACCGAGCGCGGCCGCCGGCCCCGCTGAGGCGGCGGTCGGGGTCCGGCCGTCCGGCGACCGTCACGTGCCCGAGCTCCCCGAGATGCAGGCCCTGGCCGAGCGGCTCGCGTCGCGCCTGGTCGGCGGCATCGTGGCGGATCTCGTCCCGCTCGGGTTCGCCGCCCTGAAGACGGTGAGCCCGCCGCCCGCCACGCTCACCGGCGCCGCGGTCACCGGGGTGGGGCGGCGGGGGAAGTACCTGCTCGTCGACGGCGAACGGGCGCGCCTCGTGGTGCACCTGGGCCAGGCCGGGCGCCTCGACCTGGAGGAGCCCCCGAAACGGACCCGGCCGCGGGGCGCGGTGCTGCGCCTCGTGGTGGAGTCGGCGGGCGGAAGGCCCCTGGCCGTGCTCGTCCGGGAGCACGGCACGGAACGGCGCGCCGCCTGGTGGGTGCTGGGGCCGGGTGATCCCGGGCCGCTCGCCGTCCTCGGGCCCGACGCCGACACCGCCCAGGCCGCGGCGTGGCTCGCCTCCGGTGACGACCGTCGCCGTCTGCACACCATGCTGCGCGACCAGCGGACGATCGCCGGCCTGGGACGGGGATGGACCGACGACATCCTCCAGCGGGCCCGCTGCTCCCCGTTCGCCAGCCTCGCCGGGCTCGACCGGGAGGCCCGCCGCCGGCTCGTCGACGCGGTGGGGCAGGTGCTCGCCGAGGCGACCGCCGCCGAACGTCGCCGAACCGGCGGCCTGTCGGAGGCGAAGCTCGGCGGTCGGTTCCGCATCCACGGCCGGGCCGGGAGCCCCTGCCCCGACTGCGGCACGAGCCTGGCCCGGGTGGCCTACGAGTCGTACGAGCTCACCTACTGCCCCGGCTGCCAGACCGGGGGTCGCGTGCTCGCCGACCGGCGGCGCAGCCGCCTCCTGCGTTGACCCCTCTAGCCTGACCGGCCGTGGCCCCCATGCCCGCCTCGATCCCCAGCCCGGCCGACGGGGTACTCCGCATCGGTCCGGTGCCGCTGCACATGTACGGGTTGCTCATCGCCATCGGGGTGCTCGTCGCCGTGCGCATCGCCCTGGCCCGGTGGACCCGCACCGGCCACGAGGCCCGTGACCTCGAAGAGATGGTGCCCTGGGTGGTGATCGCGGGGGTGGTCGGCGCCCGGGCCTACCACGTGGTCTCCGACATCCAGCTGTTCCGGGGCGACTGGGCGAGGGCGCTGCGGATCTGGGAGGGTGGCCTGTCGATCTGGGGCGCGGTGGGCGGCGGGGCCGTCGCGGTGGTGGTCCTCGCCCGCCGGCGCGGCCTGTCGGTGCTCGAGCTCGGCGACGCGATCGCCCCCGGCCTGCTCGCCGCCCAGGCGATCGGCCGTTGGGGGAACTGGTTCAACCAGGAGCTCTTCGGTCGCCCCACCGACCTGCCCTGGGCCCTGGAGATCGACCTCGTGCACCGCCCGGCCGGGTACGAGGGCTTCGAGACGTTCCACCCGACGTTCCTGTACGAGTCGCTGTGGGTGCTGCTCCTGCTCGGGGGGATCCTCTGGGCGGAGCGGCGGGTGCGACTCGCCCCGGGGCAGGTGTTCGCCGCCTACGTCGCCGGCTACACCTTCGGGCGCTTCTTCCTCGAGCAGCTCCGGATCGACCCCGCCAACACGATCGGGCCGCTCCGGCTGAACGCGTGGGTGTCGGTCGTGCTGTTCGCCTTCGGGGTCGGCTGGTTCGTCTGGCTCGGACGGCGGGCCCGTGGCGCCCCGCCCCCGGAGGTCGCGCCGACCGGCGACACGTCCGGCGCCGGTTCCGACCCCGTCCCGCCGGCCCCGTCCCCCGCCGTGACCGATCCCGGGGACCACTGAGACCACCGAGAGCACCGAGACGAGCGAGGAGCACGCCGTGACCGACACCACTGACGCGCGCCACGACGGGATCGCCGCCCGGACCCTCGAGGTCACGAAGGTCTACGGCACCGGTGACGCCGAGGTGCGGGCCCTCGACGGTCTCAGCGTGGCCTTCCCCGCGGCGCGGTTCAACGCCATCATGGGCCCGTCGGGATCGGGCAAGTCGACGCTGCTGCACTGCGCGGCGGGGCTCGACCGGGTGACGAGCGGACGGGTGTTCCTCGGGGACACCGAGATCAGCGCGCTCGGCGAGAAGCAGCTCACCCTCGTGCGTCGCGACCGGATCGGGTTCGTGTTCCAGGCCTACAACCTCATCCCCACCTTGAACGCGCTCGAGAACATCACCCTGCCGATCGACCTCGCCGGCCGGCGTCCCGATCCGACCTGGCTCGAGGTGGTCATCGACGTGGTGGGCCTGCGCGACCGGCTGCACCACCGTCCCGCCGAGCTCTCCGGCGGCCAGCAGCAACGGGTGGCGGTGGCCCGGGCGCTGGTGAACCGGCCCGAGGTGATCTTCGCCGACGAACCCACCGGCAACCTCGACTCGCGCGCCAGCGGCGAGATCCTCGCCTTCATGCGGCGCGCCGTCGACGAGTTCGGCCAGACCATCGTGATGGTGACCCACGACCCGGTCGCCGCGAGCCACGCCGACCGCATCGTGTTCCTCGTCGACGGCCGCATCGTCGACGAGCTCACCGAGCCGACCACCGAACGGGTCATCGACCACATGAAGCGGTTGGGGGACTGACGTGCTGCGGGTCACGCTCAAGGGCCTCCTCGCCCACCGTCTGCGGTTCGCGCTCACCGGGCTGGCGGTGGTGCTCGGCGTCGCGTTCCTCGCCGGCACCCTCGTGCTCTCCGACACCATCCGGCGCACCTTCGACGAGCTGTTCGCGGACGCCAACGCCGGCGTGGACGCCTACGTGCGTTCCCGGGACCGGCTCGAGACGCAGTTCGGCGAGCAGTCGGCCCGTATCCCGGCGGCCCTCGTGGCCCGGGTCGGGGAGGTTCCCGGCGTCGCCCGCTACCGGGGGCGACCGGTGGTGCAGGGTCAGCTCACCTTCTACGCCCAGCTCGTGGGCCGCGACGGGGACCCGGTCGGCAACCCCGCCGCCGGGGCGCCCACCTTCGGGCTCATCTGGGACCGGTTCCCGATGCTGAACCCGTGGACGCTGGTGGACGGACGGCCACCCCGAGCCGACGACGAGATCGTCATCGACCGCAAGAGCGCCGATGAGGGACGGCTGCGGGTGGGGGACCGGGTCAGGGTGCTCAGTCAGCAGCCACCCGGCAGGTACCGCGTCGTCGGCATCGTCACCTTCGGCGCGGCGCGCTCCCCGGGCGGGGCGAGCGTCATGGGGTTCACCGAGCGGCGGGCCCAGGAGCTCGCCGGTGCCGCCGACGCCTTCGACGGCATCGCGGTGCACGCCGCGCCCGGCGTGACCGAGCAGGAGCTCGCGAGCCGGATCGCCCGGGCCCTGCGGGGGTCCGGGGTGCAGGTCATCACCGGCAGCGAGCTCACCGCCGAGAACCAGAGCGGCATCCGGCGCGGCCTGTCGTTCTTCAACACCGCACTGGTGGTCTTCGCCCTCGTGGCGCTGTTCGTGTGCAGCTTCCTCATCTTCAACACGTTCTCGATCATCGTGGGGCAGCGCACCCGTGAGCTCGCGTTGCTGCGGGCCATGGGTGCCTCCGGTCGCCAGGTGTTCGGTGCGGTGCTCGGCGAGGCGTTCGTCGTCGGGGCGCTCGCCTCGGCGCTCGGCCTCCTCGGTGGTGTCGTGCTCGCCGGGGGCCTGAAGGTCCTGCTGGCAGGGTTCGGCATCGACATCCCGGCCGGGGGCACCGTCGTGGCGAGCCGCACGGTGATCGTCGCGTTCCTGGTGGGGACCGGGGTGACGGTGATCTCGGCGGTCGCGCCGTCCCGCCGGGCCGCCCGGGTCCCCCCGATCGCCGCCCTGCGCGACGTGAGCGTCGAGCGGACCGGGGCGGGCCGCCTCCGGCTCGCGGTGGGGGGCCTGGTCGCCGCGTTCGGTGTCGCCGCGCTGCTGGCCGGGCTCTTCGCCCGGCTTCGCAACGGCCTGCCCCTGGTGGGCCTGGGAGCCTGGGCCCTGTTCCTCGGCGTGTTCCTCCTCGGGCCGGTCGTCGCGGGACCGGTGTCGACGGCGCTGGGATGGCCGATCGCCCGGCTGCGTGGCACACCGGGGCGGCTCGCCCGCGACGGGGCGGCCCGCAACCCCCGCCGCACCACCGCCACGGCCGCCGCACTCATGATCGGCGTCGCCCTGGTGGGGTTCATCACGATCTTCGCCGCCTCCACGAGACGTTCGATCAGCGTGACGATCGACCGGGTGTTCCGCTCCGATCTCGTCGTGGCCCCCAAGGGCGGGGGGTTCGGCGGAGGGTTCAGCCCGCGCCTGGCCCAGGACCTCGCCGAACTGCCCGAGGTGGCCACCGCGGCCGGGATCCGGTTCAACATCGCCGAGCTCGACGGCAACCAGACCTTCGTCACCGCCGGGGACCTTCGGGCGCTGTCGCGCATCTTCGACTTCAACGTGCGGGCCGGTGACCTCCTCCGGCTCGGCCCCGACGAGCTCGCCGTCTCGGAGCGGATCGCCGACCAGAAGGGCTGGCGGGTGGGGGACCGCATCCCGGCCCGGTTCCCGACCACCGGCGAACGCCGGCTGCGGATCGGCGCGATCACCGGCACCGGCCAGCGGGAAGGGCTCGCCGACTACCTCCTCTCGCTCGCCGCCTACGACCGCGCCTACACCGAGCAGCTCGACTTCCAGGTCTACGTGGTCAGCCGGCGCGACGTCGCGCCGGCGGCGGCCCGGCGCGCGGTCGAGCAGGTGGTGGCGCGCTACCCGAACGCCGAGGTCCAGGACCAGACCGAGTTCAAACGGGCCCAGCAGGCGCAGGTCGATCAGGTCGTGAACCTCATCTACGCGCTGCTCGGCCTGGCGGTGATCATCGCCGGCATCGGCATCGCGAACACCTTGGCGTTGTCGATCGTGGAACGCAGGCGGGAGATCGGCCTGCTGCGGGCCGTGGGCATGACCCGGGCCCAGGCGAAGGCGGCCGTGCGGTGGGAGGCGGTGATCATCGCGCTCTTCGGCACCGTGGCCGGCCTGGTGATCGGGTTGTTCTTCGGGTTCTCGGTCGTGCGGGCCCTCCGGGACCAGGGCATCACCGAGTTCGCCCCGCCCGGCGGGCAGCTCGCGGTCATCGTCATGCTGGCGGCGCTGCTGGCGGTGGCGTTCGCGTCGTTCCCGGCCCGGCGGGCCGCCCGCCTCGACGTGCTCGCCGCGATCGCCACCGAGTGACCCGCTGCCGGCCGGCCCGGTGGCGACCCCGGGTGGCTCCCGGCGCCCGGCCCGGCCGGCCCGCAGTCGCCCGACCGCTCAGCCGCCGTCGGGCTGCCTGCCCTCGTCGCCGCTGGCCTGAAGGCGTACGTCCTTGTCCCGGACCGCGGCGGCGAGCTGCGCCTGGTGTTCGGTCAGCGCCGCGGCGAGCCGGGTGTCGCCGGTGGCCAGGATCCGCAGTGCGAGGAGCCCGGCGTTGCGCGCCCCGCCCACGGCCACGGTGGCGACCGGGACGCCGGCCGGCATCTGCACGATCGACAGCAGCGAGTCGAGCCCGTCGAGGTGGGCGAGGGGGACCGGAACCCCGATCACCGGGAGGGTGGTGAGCGAGGCGGTCATCCCCGGCAGGTGCGCCGCCCCACCCGCCCCGGCGATGATGACCCGCAGCCCGCGGCCGGCGGCGCTGCGGGCGTAGTCGAACATCACGTCCGGGGTGCGGTGGGCGGACACGATCCGGAGCTCGTGGGCGACCCCGAACTCGGCGAGCACCTCCGCCGCCGGACGCAGGTGCGGCAGGTCGGAGTCGCTGCCCATGATGATCCCCACCACCGGATCCAGAGGCACCACGGCGGCGACGTTAGCGTGGCCTCCACGGGACGGCGGGAGGAAGCGATGCGCACACGACTCACCGACATCCTCGGGGTGGAGCACCCGGTCATGCTCGCCGGGATGGGCGGCGTCTCCTACCACCGGCTCGTCGCCGCGGTGTCGGAGGCCGGCGGGTTCGGCTGCTTCGGTGCCTCCACCATGACCTCCGACCAGCTGCGCGACGAGATCCGCGCCGCCCGGGCCCTCACCGACAAACCGTTCGGCGTCGACCTGCTCACCGCGATGGGTGACCGGCTCGTCGACGACACCCGGTTGGCGATCGACGAGGGCGCCACCCTCTTCGCCGCCGGGCTCGGCGTTCCCCGCGACGTCGTCGAGCTCTGCCACGAGCGGGGGGTGCTCGTGCTGTCGATGTGTGGCAAGGTGCGCCACGCACTCGCCGCGGTGGAGGCCGGGTGCGACATCGTGGTGGCCCAGGGCACCGAGGCCGGCGGGCACACCGGCCAGGTGGCCACGATGCCGCTCGTGCCGCAGGTGGTCGACGCGGTCGGTGACCGGGTCCCGGTGGTCGCCGCCGGCGGCATCTTCGACGGGCGCGGCCTCGCCGCCGCCCTCGCGCTCGGTGCCGACGGGGTGTGGATCGGCACCCGGTTCATCGCCACCCACGAGGCCCGCACCGCCCCCGGCTACAAGGACGCGCTGGTACGCACGGCCGAGGACGGCACCGTGATCAGCCGGGCGTTCACCGGCAAGACCCTCCGGGCGGTCCGCAACCGCGTCACCCAGCACTTCGAGGAGCACCCCGAGGAGCTCCGGCCGTTCCCCGAGCAGATCGTCGCCGCGATCAGCGGGGGTTGGCTGCACCTCGGCGCCGACGAGGACACCCCTGGCGTCGATCCCGAGCGGGAGTGCTACCCGGCCGGGCAGGGGGTGGGCGCGATCCACGACGTCGTGCCGGCCGGTGAGCTGGTGCAGGCCATCGTGACCGAGGCCGAGCGCACCCTCGACCGGCTCGCGTCCTTGCGGTGAGGGGGCCGTGACCGAACGGTTCGTCGTCGTCGGCGGGGACGCGGCCGGCATGAGCGCGGCCGCGACCGCCCGCCGCCGGCGATCGCCCGACGAGCTCGAGATCGTCGTGTTCGAACGCAGCGCGCACACCTCGTACGCCGCCTGCGGGCTGCCCTACTACGTGGGCGACGTCGTCGGGGAGGCCCGGGCGCTCGTGGCCCGCACCCCGGAGCAGCACCGGGCGGCCGGCATCGACGTGCGGACCCGACACGAGGTCCTCGCCCTCGACCTCGAGCGCCGCCGGGTGCGGGTCCGGGACCTCGAACGGGGTCGGGAGACCACCGAGCCGTTCGACCACCTCTGCCTCGCGGTGGGCGCCCGTCCGGTGCGACCACCGATCCCGGGCATCGACGCGTCCGGGGTGTTCGGGATCCAGCACCTCGACGACGGCATCGCCCTCCGGCGGGTCGTCGAGGTGCAACAGCCGCAACGGGCGGTCATCGTGGGTGGGGGATACATCGGCATCGAGATGGCCGAGGCGTTGGTCCGGCGCGGGCTGCGGGTCTGCCTCGTGGAGGCGTTGCCGGCCCCCATGCCGACCCTCGACCCCGACATGGGCGCGCTCGTCGCCGACGCGCTGGTCGACGTCGGGGTGCAGACCTACCTGGGCGAGCCGGTGCAGCGTTTCGAGACCGGCCCCGACGGGCGGGTCCGGGCGGTGGTGACCGCGGCGCGGGAGCTGCCCGCCGATCTCGTGGTGCTCGGTCTCGGGGTCCGACCCGACACGCGCCTGGCCGCCGCCGCGGGCCTGGCCGTCGGGGAGAGCGCAGGGATCGTCACCGACGAGCGGCAGCGGACCTCGGCGCCGGGCGTGTGGGCCGCGGGTGACTGCGTCGAGACCCGCCACCTGGTGAGCGGCCGCCCGGTGGCGATCGCGCTCGGGACCCACGCCAACAAGCAGGGTCGGGTGGTGGGCATCGACGTCACCGGCGGCGACGCCACCTTCCCCGGGGTCCTCGGCACCGCCGTCGCCAAGCTCTGCGACCTGGAGGTGGCCCGCACCGGGCTCACGGAACGGCAGGCCACCGAGCTCGGCCTGGTGGTGGCGACCACCACCGTCGACGATCGCACCCGTGCCGGCTACTACCCGGGCGCAGCGCCGATCCGGGTGAAGCTCGTGTGGGAGGAGCCCACGGGGCGCCTCCTCGGGGCCCAGATCGTGGGCCGGGAGGGAGCGGCGAAACGAGTCGACGTGCTCGCGGCCTGCCTGTGGAACCGCATGACGGTCGACGAGATCCTCTCGCTCGACCTCGGCTACGCACCCCCGTTCTCCCCGGTGTGGGATCCCGTCCTCGCGGCCTGTCGGGTCGCGGTCGGGCGGCGGGAACGGCGAGGTGCGCTCGGCGGCACCGGGGCACCCACCGCCCCCTGAACCGACCCGGGTCAGCGGCGCTGCCGCAGCTGGCGCTCCTCGAGCTCGAGGTCGGCTTCGTACATCATCTTCACGAGCTCCTCGAAGGTCACCGCCGGTTGCCACCCCAGCCGCTGCCGGGCCTTGGTGGGGTTGCCGATGAGGAGGTCCACCTCGGCGGGTCGGTAGAAGCGGGGGTCCTGGCGGACGTACCGGCTCCAGTCGTCGATGCCGGCGAGACGGAACGTCACGTCGAGGAACTCCCGGATGGTGTGGGTCTCACCGGTGGCGATGACGTAGTCGTCGGGTTCGTCCTGCTGCAGCATCATCCACATGGCCTGCACGTAGTCGCCGGCGAACCCCCAGTCGCGGGACGCGTCGAGGTTGCCCAGGCTGATCGAGTCCTGAAGGCCCAGCTTGATGCGGGCCACCGAGTTGGTGATCTTGCGGGTCACGAACTCGAGCCCGCGCCGGGGGCTCTCGTGGTTGAAGAGGATGCCCGACGACGCGTGCAACCCGTAGGCCTCGCGGTAGTTCACCGTCATGTCGTGGCCGAACACCTTCGCCACTCCGTACGGTGAACGCGGGTGGAACGGGGTTCGTTCGGTCTGGGGGACCTCCCGGACCTTCCCGAACATCTCCGACGACGACGCCTGGTAGAAGCGGATGGGGTTGCGCTCGGAGCCGCCCACGATGCGCACCGCCTCCAGCATGCGCAGCACCCCGAGCCCGGTGATCTCCGCGGTCAACTCGGCCTGCTTGAACGACAGTTGCACGAAGCTGATCGCACCGAGGTTGTACACCTCGTCGGGTTGCACCTGCTCCACCGCGGCGATCAGCGACGGGAGGTCCCGCAGGTCGCCCTCCACCAGCTCCAGCGCCGGGTTCTCCTCCACGACCATGCGTTCCTTGGGGTTCGCCTGGCCCCGGATCAGGCCGAACACCTGGTAGCCCTTCGAGGTGAGGAGCTCCCCGAGGTACCGGCCGTCCTGACCGGTGATGCCGGTGATGAGCGCACGTTTCATGGGATCGTCTCTTCGGTTCTGGCGTGGGCGGGGCGGCCGTCGGCACGGATGTGGCCCGGCCGGGGCCGGGAGCCCGTCAACCTACCCGTACCGGCGGGAGGTCGGGAGGTGGCCAGGCGGGATCGAGCTGGCGGAGGAAGGTCGCGCACCGCTCCGCCTCGTCGGTCTCGGCGATGGCGGCGGCGGCGACCCGCAGCCCCTCCAGGCAGCGGAGGAAGCCGCGGTTGCCCGGATGGGTCCAGCGCACGTAGCCGGAGCCGCGCCACCCGGAGCCGCGCAGCCGGTCGAGGCCGCGGTGGTAGCCGACCCGGAAGTACGCATAGGCCTCCACCGGGTCCCTGGCCGCCTCCCCCAGTGCCGCCCAGGCGTCGAGGCAGGTCGGGTGACGGGCGACCACGGCGGCGAGGGCGGCGCGCCGGGCCGCGCGGTCCCCGATGCCGGCCGCCTCCCGGAGAGCGTCGCGCACGGATGCCGGCTCCTCCTCCAGCACGGTCTCCGGCGGGCCGCCGCGGTGCAGGTGCATCGGTGCCTCCCGCTCCTCGGGGGTGTCGGCGCGCGCCATGACGCCGATGCTAGGCAGTGGCGCGGGCCGGGCCCCGGTCGACGGCCGGTACCATCGGGCGACGATGCAGGGGATGTCGCAGGCCGGTCCCGTCGCCCTGCCCGGGGCCGCGCCCTCGACCGACGGTCGGGGGCGTCCCGCCACCCGGGTGCTGCTCGTGCGTCACGCCCCGACCCCCGACACCGGCCACGTGCTCACCGGGCGCGCCCCGGGGGTGCACCTGTCGGACGCCGGTCGGCGCGACGCCGAGGCGCTCGCGGCACGCCTGGCGCCGGTGCCCATCGCCGCGGTGTACGCCAGTCCGTTGGAGCGCACGAGCCAGACCGCCGAGATGGTGGCGGCGGGTCGCGGCCTTCCGGTGCGGCCCCTGGCGGGGATGCTCGAGGCCGATTACGGAACCTGGACCGGCGGTCGGATCGCGGACTTGGCCCGCACCGAGCTGTGGGCGCTCGTGCAACGCCATCCGTCGCGCGCCGCGTTCCCGGCCGGCGAATCGATCCGGGCGATGCAGGAACGCAGCGTGCGGGCGGTGGAGCAGGTGGTGGAGGAGCACCCCGGTGCGGCGGTGGTGATCGTGTCGCACGCCGACCCGATCAAAGCGGTCCTCGCCCACTACGCCGGTGTCCACCTCGACCGCTTCCAACGCTTCGTGGTCGCGCCGGCGTCGCTGTCGGTCCTGGACGTAGGCCCTGCCGGCGCGACCGTCTTGCGGATCAACGACACCGGGACCACCGCGGACCTCGCGCCGCCGGAGCGGTCGGCGGTCGATGCGGCGCCCGGGCCGGACACCCTCGCCGTGGGTGACGGACCGTGAACGACGCGCCCCACGGCATCACCCTCGACGACGTCGACGCGCTCGGCGCGGGCGCGATCGGCGAGCCCGGTGCCCGGCGGTTCTTCATCCAGGCCCGCAAGGACGACGAGCGCTTCACCGTGCTCGTGGAGAAGGAACAGGTCGCGCTCCTGGCCGCGGAGGTCACCGCGTTCCTGGACCGCCTGGCCGAGGACTTTCCCGAGGAGGAGGCCGATGCGCCGGTGCCGCCCGCCGGAGCCGAGGTGACGGAACCGGCGGTGCCGCTGTTCAGGGCCCGGATGATCGGCATCGGGTACGAGCCCCGGCGCCGGCTCGTGCTCCTCGAACTGCGGGAGCAGCAGACCGACGATCCCGACACGGAGCCGGAGGGGTTCGTGGTCCGCATCTTCGCGACCCGCGCCCAGGTGCGGGCGATGGCGGTGCACGGTGCGGCGGCGGTCGCCGCGGGTCGTCCTGCGTGCACGCTGTGCTCGTTCCCCATGGATCCCGACGGGCACGTCTGTCCCCGGTGGAACTGACGCCGGGTCTCGACGGCGAGCCCGAGGAGGTCGCGGCCGCGCTCGCGCACGGCGAGCTCGAGCTCCTGGGCCGCCTGCCGTCGTCGAACGCGTCGTTCCTGGCCACCGTGACCACCGAGGGGTCCTCGGTGCCGGTGGTGTACAAGCCCCGGCGGGGGGAGCGCCCGCTGTGGGACTTCCCCGACGGCACGCTCTGCCGGCGGGAGGTCGCCGCGGCCCGGTTGTCGGATCTGCTCGGCTGGGGGCTGGTGCCACCCACGGTCCTGCGCGACGGACCCTTCGGGGTGGGGATGGTGCAGCTCTTCATCGACCACGACCCCGAGGAGCATTACTTCACGCTCCTCGACGATCACCCCGTGCCGCTACGGCGCATGGCGGTCTTCGACGTGGTGGTCAACAACGCCGATCGCAAGGCGGGTCACTGCCTGCGGGGGAGACCCGACGGTCGGATCTGGGGGATCGACCACGGCCTCACGTTCCATGTGGCCACGAAGCTGCGCACCGTGATCTGGGACTTCGCCGGCGAGTCGCTGGCGCCGGAGTGGGTCGACGCCCTCACCGACGCGGCACGGCGCGTGACCACCGATGCGCTCCTCGGTGCGCTCCTGACGCCCGCCGAGGTGCAGGCGACCGTCACCCGCATCGAACGGCTGCTCGCCTCGGGGTGTCTGCCCGAGCCGCATCCCGGCCGTCACGCGGTCCCCTGGCCCCTCGTCTGAGGAGGGTCGGGCGCCCCGGTCGGTCAACCGACGGCTTCGAGCAGCTCCTGCTCGTAGCGGGCGCGGCACAGGGAGCGCTGCAGCTTGCCCGAGGAGGTCTTCGGCAGGGTTCCCGGGCGGACGAGCACCACGTCGACGGGGGGCACCCCCACGGCGTCGGTGACCCGGCGCGCCACCGCGTCGTGCAGGCCGGCGGTGTCGTCCTGGCGGGTCTCGGCCACCACGACGATCGCTTCCCTGCCCCGGCGTCCCTCGGTGCCGAACGCGATGACGTTGCCGGCCCGGATCCCGTCCAGGGTGGCGACGGCCCGTTCCACGTCCTCGGGGTAGATGTTGCGGCCCCCGATGATGATGACGTCCTTCATCCGGCCGCACACGACAACCTCGCCGTCGACCAGGTAGCCGAGATCCCCGGTGCGCAGCCAGCCGGCGCGGATCGTGGCGGCGGTGGTGGCCGGGTCGTGCAGGTACCCGGGGGTGACCGACGTGCCCTGCAGCTCGATCTCCCCCACCTCCCGGTCGCGGCGCCACTGCCCGGTCACCGGGTCGACCACCCGCACCCGAAGGCCCCGCAGCGGCCGACCCAGCCGCGGCAGGCGGCGGGTGGTCGCCTCGTCGGGTCCGGCCGGGGCGGCATAACGGTCCCGTTCCAGCACCGGGCGTCGCACCGCGTCGACCACCATGCCCCGACCCGGTTCGGGGAAACTGATCCCCAGGGTCGCCTCGGCCATCCCGTAGGCGCAGTAGGCGGCACCGGGCGGCAGGCCGAAGGCGGCCCCGGCGCGCAGGAACGCCGCGAACGCGTCGGGATCGATCGGCTCCGCCCCGTTCAGCGCGATGCGCCACCGGGACAGGTCCAGCGGGCCGCCGCGGCGCAGGGCCCGGGCCGCCAGCGCGTACGAGAAGTTCGGTCCGGCGCTGATGGTGGCATCGAACTCGGACATCCAGCGCAGCCAGCGGACCGGCGCGGCGAGGAAGTCCTGCGGGGCGGCGAGGACGAGATCCGTGCCGGTCACCAGCGCGCCGCCGAGCAGGCCGACGAGCCCCATGTCGTGGTAGAGGGGCAGCCACGACACGATGCGGTCGGCCGCCGGGTCGAGGGCGGCGCGCTCGCTCATCGCGTCGAGGTTCGCGAGCAGGCACCGCTCGGGGATCGTCACCGCCTTCGGGGCGGCGGTGGAACCGCTGGTGTACTGCAGCACCGCGAGCCGCTCCGGATCGGCGGGTGTCTCGGGGCAGTGGTCGGGGGACCGGGTGGCCGCATCGGCGAGCACCGCCGCCAGCCGGTGCACCGGCGGGTCGCCCGGTTCGGGAACCAACAGGTCGGCCAGGGCGTCGTCGAGGAGCACGAGGGCGGCGCCGGCGTGGCGCAACCGGGCCCGGGTCTGGCGCACGAACTCCTCGAGGGAGGCGAGCCGCATCGGCAGGGGCAGCACCACCACGGTGGCACCGAGCAACCAGGTGGCCTCGATCCCGGTGACCAACCCGCGGCTGGTCGGGCCGATGCAGGCGACCACGGCGCCGGGCCCCGCGCCGAGCGAGGCGAGCGTGGCGGCGAGACGCCGGGCGTCGTCGTGGAGCACCGCCCGGGGCACCGCCTCGGCGGTGTAGGCGTCGCTGGTCCGTTCCCCGCGGATGAAGGTGACGGTGCCGCGCACTGCGGCCTGCTCGAGACGGCCCCGGAGCGCAGGGGTCTCCGGTCGGGTGTCGGGTCGGGCGTCAGATCGCATCAGGCCGGTTCGACCCCGTCACGCCGACCGACGTTACGCGGGCGGGACCGCTGGCACGCGGACCGCGCCGATCCCCGTTCGGGAGCGGCCCCGGGCCGTACTCAGAGCTGCTGGGCGAGGAACGCGGTCTCACCGAGGGTGTCGAGCGCGTGCAACTGCGTCTCCAGCCAGTCGACGGTCTCCTCCCCGGCGGTGACCATGGGCTCGAAGACGAGGCGGGTCCCGTCGTCCTTGGCCCGCTCGGCCACGGCGATCGCCCGGCCGAGCCGCGCCACCTGGGCGACCTCGAGGTCCAAGGCGATGGCGAGTTGCTCGCGCACCGTGCCGCCGATCCGCACCCGCCCGATCTTGTTGAGGTTGGGGATGCCGTCGAAGTAGACGATCCGGTCGACGAGGGCCTCGGCGTGGCGCATCTCGGCGAGCGACTCGGCGTACAGCTTCTCGGCGAGCTTCGTGTAGCCCCAGTTCCGTTGGAGCTTCGCGGTGATGAAGTAGGTGTTGATCGCCGCGAGCTCCGCCTGCAGCACGTCCTCGAGGGCCTTCATCACGTTGGGGTCGGGTTGCACGGTGGCTCCTCCTCGTCGTGCTCGCCTTGACCGGTACGGGCGGGGTCAACCCATGAGGCGGGGTGCGGCGACCGCGCCTTCGGGCCAACGCTGGCGCGACTTCGCGGCGAGCTTGTGCATGAGCGCGATGGCGTCGGGATCGTCGTCACCGGGACGGGTGCTCACCCACCCGTCGCGTACCATCCGCTCCATGATGTCGCGACCCACCTCGGTGCGCACGATCGTGAGCGTCCAGTCGTTGTAGCGGCCGATCCCGCCGGTGGAGATGTCGGCGTGCTCGGCGGCGAAGTCCGGGCAGTGCAGGCAGCCCTCTCGGGTGAAGGCGTGGCACTCCTTCAACGGCACTTCGTGGTAGCCGCCGTCATGCGTCCAGATCTGCAACCGGCCTTTGATGTTCATCTTGCGGATGTCGGCCCGGGCCAGCCCGTACTTGGCCTCCAGCAACTTTTCGAAGATGGCGTCGTCGAAGGTCTTCGAGCACAGCAGGCCGATGTTGAGGCTGAGCCGGCGGGCCACTTTGCCGGCCTTGCGTTGCTTCATCACCGGCGGCACCGACGACTGGCAACTCATCCCCACGAGTGCGATCCGCTCCGCTCCTTCGGCGACGGCCTGTGCGTAGGCGAGAGGGTTGGCCGAGTAGGTGTAGCGGGACCCGGCGGCGGCGATGACGTCGTCGCGGGTGCGGGCGACGCCGGGCACCGCCTTCCAGGTGGACCCGTCGCCCTCGAGGTAGGAGACGAGCGCGGCGTCGATGACGTCGTGCTCGAGGCAGTAGCAGAGGATCGCCGAGACGAGCCCACCGTCCTGGCCTTCCTCGGCGAGTTGCGGGTCGGTCGCCCGTGCCAGCAGGACGTCCTTGAAGACGCCGCTCACCTCGTCCGGGCGCCGGGCGCGCCCGAAGAGGAACTCGTCGGCCTCCTGCTCCCAGTCCCGGAACCGGGGGCAGGCCCGGGTGCAACTCGTGCATCCCCGCTCCCCGTGCGAGCAGTCTCCCGGGCCGCCGTAGGTCTCGGTCTGGAACGGCTTGTAGACCCCGTCGGTGTCGGTGTAGCCGAGCACGTCGTGCGGGCAGGCGATCACGCAGCCGGCGCACCCGGTGCACAGCCCGGTGGTCACGACCTCGTCGTAGAGGTGCTTCCAGTGCAACTTCGCCGGCGGCATCGGTGCAGTGTGGCACGGGCACCGCCGGAGCGGCGAACGCGCGCGGGCGGTGCCGGACGCCGGCCCGGCGCGGGGCGCGGGTCGGGTCGGGCGCCCTCGGCGGGGCCGGTCGGGAGACGACCGGCGGTGGCGTAGCCTCGGGTCCGCATGAAGATCGCCGAGCTCCTCGCCGCCGGCCCGACCTGGTCGTTCGAGTTCTTCCCGCCCCGCGACGAGGCGGCGCGGGAGGCGCTGCAGACCGCGCTCGTGGAGCTGGAGCCGTTGCGGCCGTCGTTCGTGTCGGTGACCTACGGGGCGGGGGGCAGCACCCGGGAGGCGACCCACGAGATCGTGGTGGGGATCCACCGGGACACCTCGATGACGCCGATGGCGCACCTCACCTGCGTGGGCCACCGCCGGGACGAGCTCACCGGGATCGTCGCCCGGTACCGCGACGCCGGGATCCGCAACATCCTCGCCCTCGGCGGGGACCCACCCAAGGACGTGGACCTGCCGCCCGGTGACCTGCGGTATGCGGTCGAGCTGGTGCGCCTGGTGCGGGAGGTGGGGGACTTCTCGGTGGGCGTGGCCGCCCATCCCGAGCCGCATCCCCGTTCCCCTTCGAAGGCCGCCGACCGCCTCCACACCGCCGAGAAGCTCGCCGAGGCCGACTTCGCCATCACCCAGTTCTTCTTCGAGGCCGCGCACTACTTCGACCTGGTGGAGGGGCTGCGCGCCCACGGGGTCACCAAGCCCGTGATCCCGGGCATCATGCCGGCCACCACCATCCGCAGCATCCGGCGCATGGCCGAGCTGCAGGGCTCGGAGTTCCCCCGCTGGCTCGCCGCCCGGCTCGAAGCGGTGGCCGACGACCCGGAAGCCGTGTTCCACCGGGGGGTCGAGGAGGCGACGAAACTGTGCCGGGAGCTCCTCGCCGGGGGGGCACCCGGTCTGCACTTCTACACCTTGAACCGGTCCCGGGCGACCCGGCTCATCTACGAGGACCTCGGGCTGGCCCCCACCGGGGACGCGGATACCGCGCCGGGCGCCCGCTGCGGCTGACACCGGCCGGGACCCGGCGCCGGCCGGTGCCACCGATGGCGGAGGGGGTGGGATTTGAACCCACGGTGGCTTGCGCCACAATGGTTTTCGAGACCATCCGATTCGGCCGCTCTCGCACCCCTCCCGGGCCGACGAGTGTAGCGACGGTCCGTCGGCGCCCGGCACGGCGGCATCCGGGGTGGGGTCCCGGTCAGCTCACCGTCGGGTCCCCCCGGTCGGCCCCGGAGGGGTCCCGCCGGGCGGCGAAGAACCGCCGGAGCAGGGCCGCGGCCTCCTCGGCCCGCACCCCGGGGACCACGTCGATCTCGTGGTTGAGGCGGGGGTCGGCGGCCAGGTTGTAGAGGCTGCCGACGGCCCCGGCTTTGGGGTCTGCGGCGCCGTAGACGAGGAGACCGAGCCGGGCGGCCACCGCCGCGCCGGCGCACATCGGGCACGGCTCGAGGGTCACCACCAGCGCGCAGCGCTCGAGGCGCCAGGTGCCGGTCGCGGCGGCGGCGTCACGCAGGGCGAGGAGCTCGGCGTGCGCGGTGGGATCCCCGGTGCGTTCCCGCTCGTTGTGGCGCCGGGCGAGCACCACCCCGTCGTCGGTCCGCACCACCACCGCCCCCACCGGCACGTCGTCGTGGCGCAGGGCCCGTGCCGCCTCCTCCAGCGCATCGGCCATGAGCGCGTCGAGACGAACCGGGTCCACGCCCGGACACTACGGGTCGAGGTGCGGGATGTCGGGGCGCCGACCGGCGGCACGTGTGGGAACGCCGTGCGAACCCTTCAGCCCTCCTTCCAACCCCTCAGATCGGCTGCCCGCCCTCCTGCGATGACCGTCGCAGCTCCGACCGAAGCAACGCGTCGACGCCCTCGGCCAGCCGGACGCTTTCCTCCGCCGCGATCCGGTTGAACGTCGCCTTGTCGACGTCCTCGGGCCAGCCTTCGATGACCTCGCTCGCCCACACCACCCAGCGAGCCACCATGACGTAGAACTCCGTCAGGAACCGCCCCGCCAGCTGGTTCAGCGCGGCCCGATGGGGAAAGGCGCCTCGGCCCTCGAGGTACGCGCGCGCCGTGGCCAGGTTCTCCTCGTTCTGCTCGAGCACCCACCGGCGGGTCGCCTCGAGGTTGGCGACGATGTCGGCCTTGGTCCCGCTGTCCGCGAAGTGGATCTTGACCAGCTGCTCGCACTCGAGCACGGGTCCCTCGCCCGGATGCGACAGCCAGGCGGCGAGCGCGCGCCGGCCCTTCGGGGTGATGGTGTACCGGGTCCGGCGTCGGCGTCCGACGGGGTCTTCTCTCGACCGGGCGTAGCCGTGGGCGACGAGCTTCTTCGGTTCCTCGTACAGCTTGCTCGCGGCGCGAGGCCAGAAGCGCCGCAGACTGCGGTCGACCTGTTGCACGAGCTCGTGTGTGGTCCATGGCTTCACTGCGAGCAGACCGAGGATTGCGTAGGACGTGGTGGTCAACGTCGGCGCGCTTGACATCGCTCTCCCTTTGGGAGTATAAGGATCTCTCAAAGGGAGAATAGCGGAGGAGGTCCGATGGCCGCGACCAGTCCGATCCCCGTCGACCCGGCCAATGCCGAGCAGCTCCGTTCCTGGGACGGCGGGGAAGGCGCGTACTGGGCTGCCCACGCCGACCACTTTGAACGCGCACTCCGAGCCCATCAGCCCCGCTTCTTCGACCTCGCGGGGATCGCGCGCCACGAGCGGGTGCTCGACATCGGCTGCGGGACCGGACAGACCACTCGTACCGCAGCACGCGCCGCGTCCGAGGGTTTCGCGCTGGGCGTCGATCTGTCGTCGGCGATGCTCGCGGTGGCCCGCTACCGGGCCCACGCCGAGGGCATCGCCAACGTCGCGTTCGAACACGCCGACGCCCAGATACATCCCTTTCCGCCCGGGTCCTTCGACGTGGCGATCGGCCAGACCAGCGCCATGTTCTTCGCCGACCGCGTGGCGGCCCTCGCCAACATCGCTCGAGCCCTATGCCCCGGCGGCCGGTTGGTCCTGCTCACCTGGCAGCCGTTCGCCGCCAACGAGTGGATCCGCGAGATCTCCACCGCCCTGGCCGCCGGCCGCGAGCTCCCGGCGCCGCCACCCGAGGCGCCCGGACCGTTCACCCTGTCAGAGCCCGAGGTCATTCGCTCGGTGCTTGAAGCCGCCGGGTACCACGACGCAACGATCGTGGGCACGAGCGCGCCGATGTGGTTCGGTCGCGACGCCGATGACGCGTACCAGCTGCTGTCGGGGCTGATGGAGTGGATGCTGACCGGGCTCGACGCCACCGGCCGCGCCCGGGCGCTGGGCGATCTCCGAGCGACCATCGATGCGCACGACACCCATGACGGGGTGCTCTTCGAGGCCGCGACATGGACGATCCGAGCCATTCGACCCTGACTGCGCGTGATGGGGCCGCTCTGGCGTCGACAGCGGCGCGGCGGAGGGAGTGGGATTCGAACCCACGGTGAGTTGCCCCACACACGCTCTCCAGGCGTGCCGATTCGTCCGCTCTCGCATCCCTCCGTGTGTCCCGTCCCGGTCGGGTCGCAGGTGCCGGCCCGCCCGGCTCGGGGGCGCCCGATGGTACCGGCACGCCGCCGCCGGGACCGATGGTCGGCTCCGAGTGCTGCTAGGTTCACCGGGCGGACCGTGCTAGGCGGGGAGCCCGTGGTGCCCTGTACCCCAAATCCACGTATGGGGGGCTGAACTCCCACCCGAGGCCCGGTCGTCGTCGGGAAGGCGACCCGCACGCGGCGTCGAAGGCCGGGTCCTGCGCGACGGGACCTCGTGAACCGAGTCAGGTCCGGAAGGAAGCAGCTCTCAGCGAGCCCTCCCGGGTGCCGTAGGGGTGCCTGGCCGGAGCCGGCGGTGGGCGGCGCGCCCGGTGCCGCCGGGTCGACGGTGGGTGCACGGTCCGCACCGCCGCCCGCGTGTGCCGCCCGGCCGGGGTGGCGTCCCGGGCCGGTGAGGGCGTGCCGGGTGGGGTCACGGTCGCCCGGTACAGTCGCCCTCATGGCCTACCAGTCGCTGTACCGCAGGTACCGGCCGCAGCGTTTCGGGGATCTCATCGGTCAGGAGCACGTGGTCGGCGCGCTGCGCAGCGCCATCGTGGAGGGCCGGGTGGGCCACGCCTACCTGCTCTCGGGGCCGCGGGGCACCGGCAAGACCACCACCGCCCGGCTGCTCGCCAAGGCGTTGAACTGCCTCGCACCGGGGGACGACGGGGAGCCCTGCGGCGTCTGCGGGAACTGCGTGGCCGTCGCCGCGGGCACCTTCGGTGATCTCGTCGAGCTCGACGCCGCCTCCAACACCGGTGTGGACGCGATGCGTGAGCTCATCGAACGGGTGAGCCTCGGGATCGGTGCCACCTCGCGGCGCAAGGTGTACCTCATCGACGAGGTGCACATGCTGTCGACCGCGGCCGGGAACGCGCTCCTCAAGACGCTGGAGGAGCCTCCCGACCACGTCGTGTTCGTGCTCGCCACCACCAATCCCGAGCGGGTGCTGCCGACCATCCGGTCCCGAACCCAGCACTTCGAGTTGACGCTGCTGCGCACCGACGTGCTCGCCGCGCACCTGGCGCGGGTCGTCCGGGCCGAGGACGCGCAGGCCGAGCCGGCCGCGCTCGAGGCGATCGCCCGGGCCGCCGGGGGATCGGTGCGCGATGCCTTGTCGATCCTCGAACAGGTGCTCAGCCACCGCCAAGGCCCGGTGACGGAGGCCCGGGTGCGGGAGGTGCTCGGACACGCGCCGTTCACGATGCGGATGGACGTGGCGCACGCGATCGCGGCGGGGGACCCGGCCGGGGCCCTCACCGCCCTGGCCCGGCTGCTCGGCGGTGGGCACGATCCCCGCCGGGTGGCCGAGGACCTCCTGCGCGCCCTGCGCGACGCGTTCCTGCTCGCCGCCGGGCGGGGCGAGGTGCCCGTCGACGCGCCCGACGAGGAACGGGCGGCGCTCGCCGATCTCGGTGCCGCCATGGGTGAGGGCACGCTCGTGCGGGCGATGGAGACGCTCGGCGACGCGATCGTCGACATGCGGGGCACCGACGCGGTCGACCCGGCGTTGGCGCTGGAGGTGGCGGTGGTGCGGCTCGCCCGGCGTGACGTGGGTCCCGCCCTCCAGACCCTCGCCGAGCGGGTGGAGCACCTCGAGCGGGTCGTGGGGGCGGGATCACCGGCCGCGGGTCGTGCCGATCCGGTGCCCCCTGGGCTGGCCCGACCCGTCGCGGCGGGCCGATCCGTCCCTGCGGCCCCGAAGGGCGGAGCGGCGCCATCGGATCGACCGGAGCCGGCGGCACCGTCAGCGCCTCCGACCCCGGCCGCCGGCACGACTGCCGGTGCAGACACCCCTCGTGCACCCGCGGCGAGCGGTGTGCCGACCGACCGACCGGCCGACGCCGGCGCCCCGGGTTTCGAGCTCGACGACGTCATCGAGGCCTGGGAGCGCGTGCTCGCCGGGCTGGCGAAGGGGTTACGGGTCGCGGTGGCGGAGGCCCAGCCGGTGGCGGTGGAGGGCAACGTGATCGTCTTCGGCGTCTCCCCCCGTCAGATCGATCTCGTGAAGCCCCGCTTCCAGCGAGAGGCGCACGTCATCCGGGAGCAGTTCATCGCCGCGCTCGGCGCCCCACCCCGGTTCCGGTTCACGAGCCGCGAGTTCACCACGCCGGTTCCGCTTGCCGCTGCGACCCCGGCGGCCGGGATCAGCGGGCGCAACCCGCCACCCGAGGCGGGCTCGTCTCCGGTCGCCGACGGATCCGGCATCGGAGGCACCGGGGAACCCGCGCCGGATCCGGGCCCGGGGGCCACCACCGCGCCGGCCGAGGCCATCGATCTCGCCGCGTTCACCGAGACCGCCCCTGGTGCCGCCACCGGCACCGTGGGCCGCCTGCAGGAGGCGTTCGGCGCGACGATCGTGGAAGAGCTTCCGAGAACCTAGGAGCGACCGTGGCCAAGCAGAAGCCGGCCGGCAACCCGATGCTGCGCCAGGTGCAGAAGATGCAGGAGGAGATGCTGCGCGCCCAGGAGGCCCTGGCCGCCGAGGAGGTCGAGGCCAGCGCCGGAGGTGGGATGGTGCGGGCCACGGTGAGCGGGACGGGCGAACTGCGTGCGGTGTCGATCAACCCGGAGGTCGTCGATCCCGACGAGGTCGAGATGCTCGAGGATCTCGTGGTCGCGGCCGTCACCGAGGCGATGCGGCGGGCCCAGGAGCGCCAAGCCGAACGGATGGGCGGGGTGACGGGAGGGCTCGACCTCTCCGCGTTCGGCCTCTAGGGCCCGGTGGGCGTCTACGAGGAGCCGGTGGCGCAGCTCGTCGACGAGCTCGGTCGGCTGCCCGGCATCGGACCGAAGTCGGCGCAACGGATCGCCTTCCACCTCCTCAAGGTGCCGGCCGAGGACGCCCGGCGTCTCGCCCGCGCCATCGAGGAGGTCAAGGAGCGCATCGGCTGGTGCACCCGGTGCTTCAACATCGCCGCCGGCGAGCGGTGCAGTTTCTGTGTCGACCCGCGCCGCGACCCGGCGGTGCTGTGCGTCGTCGAGGAGCCGCGGGACATCGCCGCGATCGAACGGACCCGGGAGTTCCGCGGCCTGTACCACGTGCTGGGCGGGGTGATCTCGCCGATCGAGGGGATCGGACCCGACCAGCTCCGGATCGGGGAGCTCGTGGCCCGGGTCCGCGACGAGGGGGTGACGGAGGTGATCCTGGCCACGAACCCCAACACCGAGGGTGAGGTCACCGCGATGTACGTCGCCCGGGTGCTCGAGGGTCGTGGGGTGCGGGTCACCCGGCTGGCCAGCGGCCTCCCGGTGGGTGGCGACCTCGAGTACGCCGACGAGGTCACCCTCGGGCGGGCCCTCGAGGCCCGCCGACCGGTCGAGCCCTGAGCCGGGCGGCCCTGCGGTCGGGTTCGGCCCCGGCCACCGGCGACGGTGCCCGGCCGGCATGCTCAGAGGTCGGCGAGGGCCCGGGCGATCACCTTGCCGACCGCCTCGGTCTCGATGAGGAACCCGTCGTGGCCGGCGAGGGAGGGGATCACCTCCACCCCGTGGTTGCGGGGGATGGACGCGGCGAGCTCGTGCTGGAGTCGCAACGGGTAGAGACGGTCGGAGGACACGCCGGCGATGAACACCTCGGCGGTGACCCGGGCGAGCGCCGCGGCGACCCCACCCCGGCCCCGCCCGACGTCATGGTGGTTCATGGCCCGGGACAGGACGATGTAGGAGTTGGCGTCGAAGCGGCGGGCGAGCTTGAGCCCGTGGTACTCGAGATACGACTCCACCGCGTACCGCCCCCCCTCGAGGGGTTGTTCGTCGCCCTGATGGCCGCGTCCGAACCGCAGGTCGAACTCCTCCTCCGACCGGTAGGACACCTGGCCGATGCCCCGCGCCACCGACATGCCCCGCCAGGGGCCCTCGGCCGCGTCGTAGTAGTCGCCGCCGCGGAAGTGCGGGTCGAGCCGGATGGCCCGGATCTGGAGCGAGCACAGGGCGATCTCCTCCGCACTCGCCTGCGCCCCGGCGGAGATCACCACCGCCCGGCGCAACCGGTCGGGGAAACTCACCGCCCACTCGAGCACCCGCTGCCCGCCCATGGAGCCGCCGATCACGCAGGCGAACCGCTCGATGCCGAGCGCGTCGGCCAGGGCCGCCTCCAGGACCACCTGGTCCCGGATCGTGATCATGGGGAACCTCGACCCGTAGGGCCGGCCGGTGGCCGGGTCCGGCGACGCCGGTCCGGTGGTTCCCTGGCACCCACCGAGCACGTTGGGGCAGACCACGAAGAACCGGTCGGTGTCCACCGCCCGGCCCGGACCGACCACACCGTCCCACCACCCGTCCTGGGGGTGGCCCGGTCCGGCCCGGCCGGCGCAGTGCGAGTCGCCCGTGAGCGCGTGCTCGACGAGCACGGCGTTCGAGCGATCGGGAGCGAGGGTGCCCCACGTCTCGTAGGCCATCGTCACGTGGGTGAGGGTGCCGCCCGCCTCCAGGACGTGGGGCCGGGCGTCGAACAGGGTGACGAACTGCCGGCGTCCGGGCGGATCTCCCGGCCGCCACGCACCGGTGACCGGGACCGGGGGGTCGGTCACGGCGCGCTCAGGCGCCCTTGGCCCCCCGGAACCCCGCCTCGAGGTCGGCCAGGATGTCGTCGAGGGTCTCGATCCCGACCGAGAGGCGCACGAGCTCCGGGGTCACGCCCGTCGCGCGCTGCTCCGTGGGCGAGAGCTGCTGGTGGGTGGTGCTGGCCGGGTGGATGGCGAGCGTGCGTACGTCGCCGACGTTGGCGAGATGGCTGCACAACTCGAGGCTGTCGATGAACCGCCGGCCCGCCTCGAGGCCACCCTTGATCCCGAACGCCACGATGGCGCCGGTGCCGTTGGGCAGGTAGCGCTGCGCCCGTTCGTGCCACGGGCTGGAGGGCAGACCCGGGTAGGCGACCCACTCCACCTCGTCCCGGGTCTCCAGCCACCGGGCCACCGCGAGGGCGTTGGCCGAGTGGCGCTCCATCCGGAGGCTGAGCGTCTCCAGCCCTTGCAGGAAGAGGAACGCGTTGAACGGGGACACGGCCGCCCCGAGGTCCCGCTGGTACTGCAGGCGGGCCTTCAGGATGTAGCGGGCGGGACGCAGTGCCTCCGGCAGCTCCGCGAACACCAGGCCGTGGTAGGAGGGGTCGGGCTCGGTGAACCCGGGGAACCGGCCGCTGCCCTCGTAGTCGAAGTGGCCTCCGTCCACGATCACCCCGCCGATCGAGGTGCCGTGCCCGCCGATGAACTTCGTGGCCGAATGCGTGATGACGTCGGCACCCCACTGCAGCGGCCGGCACAGGTAGGGGGTGGCCAGGGTGTTGTCGACCACCAGCGGGATCCCGTGCTCGTGCGCCACCCCGGCGATGCCCTCGAGATCGAGGATGTCGCCCTTGGGGTTCCCGATCGTTTCGCCGTAGAACGCCTTGGTGTCCGGGCGGATCGCGGCCCGCCAGGCGTCGAGGTCGTCGGGGTCGTCGACGAAGCTCACGTCGATGCCGAGCTTCGGGAAGGTGTAGTGCAACTGGTTGTAGGTACCGCCGTACAGCGAGGCGCTCGACACGACGTGCCCGCCACCCTCGGCGAGGTTGAACAGGGCCAGCATCTGCGCGGCCTGCCCGCTCGAGGTGGCCAACGCGCCCACCCCGCCCTCGAGGGCGGCCATGCGCTCCTCGAAGACCGCCTGGGTGGGGTTCATGATCCGGGTGTAGATGTTGCCGAGCTCCTCGAGCCCGAACAGCGCCGCCGCGTGCGCGGTGTCGCGGAACACGAAGGACGTGGTCTGGTAGATGGGGACCGCCCGGGCTCCGGTGGCGGGATCGGGGTGCGCGCCGGCGTGGATCTGACGGGTCTCGAAGCCCCAGTCGGCCATGGGACGTCCTTTCGTGGCGGCGGATCGGTCGGGGGTCGGCGCACCCGATGCGGGCGACGTGCCCTCGCCGGGAGCCGACGGTACGGCCCGGAATGATGACCGGTCAACTCGCCTTTGGCCCTTGCCGGCCGGTCGTCGGGTCCGACCCGGTGGTCCTGTCGCCCGGACGCCGCGGTGGCGGGTCCCGGCGGGCACGTTGTGCCCCACCGCCAGGCGTGGGACGATCGGGCATGCCGTACGTCACCGGACGGGTCGTCTACGACGCCGACGCGCACATCATGGAACCTCCCACGTGGTTGCGCGACCATGCCGATCCCGGGATCCGCGATCGCATCCCGCCGCTGCGACTCACCGGTGGGAACGAGCTGCGCCAGACCGGCGACCCGGAGGAACAGCTCCGGGACCTGTGCGCCACGTTCGAGCGCCTGGCGCGCCGGCACGCGTCACCCGAGTACCGGGCGGACGAAGCCGCCGAGATCATGCTGCGCAAGAACTTCGCCGCCACCGGTTCGTTCATCGCCGCCGACCGTCCCCGTGCCCTCGACCTGCTCGGCTTCGCCGGCCAACTGGTGTTCAACACCTTCCACAACCGTCGGCTGCGTGACTGGGAGCACTCCGGGGACCTCGAGCTCGCGTACGGGGCGGCGCGTGCGCACAACCGCGGGATGCTCGAGTTCTGTTCGGTCGATGCCCGCCTGCTGCCGACCTGTTACGTGCCCCTCGTCGACTTCGACCGTGCCCGGCGATGGCGCGCGAGGCCATCGCCGCCGGGGCGGCCGCGTTGCTGGTCGCGTCCGGATGCCCGCCCACGCACTCGCCGAGCCACCGGGCGCTGGACCCCGTGTGGGCGCAGGCACAGGAGGCGGGGGTCCCGATCGTGTTCCACGTGGGCGGTACCGGAGACCTCATCGACCCCAACTACTTCCGCAACGGCCTGCCGGTCCCGCCCGACTTCCACGGCGGCGACGAGAACTTCCGGTCCGTCGACTACATGGGGATCCCCGGCCCTCCCGCCCAGACGCTGGCCACGATGATCTTCGACGGCGTGTTCGAACGGTTCGCCGAACTCCGGGTCGGTGTCATCGAGCAGGGAGCCGTCTGGGTGCCGTCGTGGGTGCGGCAGATGGAAGCCGCGTTCGAGGCGTTCCGCCGCCACGAGGAGCGGTTGCGGGCCCTGTCGCTGCGGCCCTCGGAGTACGTGTGGCGCCAGATCCGGTTCACGCCGTACCCGACCGAGGACGTCGGCTGGATCATCGCCCAGACGTCGCCGGCGATCTGCATGTTCTCCTCCGACTATCCGCACGTGGAGGGTGGGCGGCGTCCCTACGAGCGGTTCGAGGCGTCCCTGGGTGACGCCCCCGAGGACGTGCGCCGCCGCTTCTACGCCGACAACGTCCTCGATCTCCTCGGGCGCGCCGCGGCCCCGCTACGCTCCGCTCATGGCGACGGTGACGCCACCGGGGACGGTCGCTGATCACCCGGGCCCGGGTGTCCCGGCCGGTGCCGGTCCGAGCGCCGAACGGGTCTCCGACGATCCTCGCCGGCCGGTCCTGGCACCGCTGGCGGCGGCCGGGACCCTGGCCCTGATGGGCGGCGTCCTGCACACGTTGGATCCCTCGGCGGGCCCGACCCTGTGCCCGCTGCGGGCGCTCACCGGTCTCGCCTGTCCGGGGTGCGGCACCACCCGGATGCTGCACCATCTCCTGCACGGGGACCTCGGCACGGCCTTCGCCTACAACCCGCTGACGTTCCTGCTCGTGCCGGTGGCACTGCTCACCGCCTTCACCTGGCTCACCCGCCAGCTCGGGGGGCCGTCCCTGTGGGCGCCTCGCGTACCCGCCCGGCTCGTCTGGGTGTTCGTGGTGGTGGTCGCCGCCTACGGCGTGGCCCGCAACGTGCCGATCGGGCCGCTGCAGGCCCTGGGACTGCCCGCGTGACCGACCGGCCTGGTCCGTTGCTGCGGTCCGCGTCGGGGAAGACGCTCCGGTGACCATCCCGCCACCCGGCGGGCCGCCTCCGCCTCCTCCCGGCATCCCGCCGCCTCCGCCGCCACCCGGCATCCCGCCGCCTCCCCCTCCGGGGATGCCGCCACCCCCACCACCGGAGATGCCGCCCCCACCTCCGCCCGGTGGCTGGGTTCCCGGCCCCGGGGGGTACGCCGCGGTGCCCGACTACCTGCCCTGGGCGATCCTGGTCACCCTGTTCTGCTGCCTGCCGTTCGGGATCGTCGCGATCGTCTACGCCGCGCAGGCCTCCTCCCGGCGTGGGGCGGGCGACATCGCCGGGGCACTGGAGGCGGCCCGGAACGCCAAAACCTGGGTGTGGGTGTCGTTCGGGGTCGGCCTCGCGGTCGCGCTGATCTACCTCGTCGTGGTCGCCGTCGCCGTCGCCACAGACCCCGACACCGGGATGATGGGGCGCTGGTGAGACCGGGGTGGGTCCGGGATGGGGGTCAGGTGACCGGCGCCACCGTCTCACCCCGCAGCGACCGGTAGGCGTACGCCCAGCTGACCGCGGAGATCCCGGCGGTGAAGAGCAGGCCGACGCCGCAGGCCAGCGCGCCGACGATGTTGATGAGCACGAGGACGACCGCCAACCCCAGCACCGTGCCGAAGTGGCCCGACACGAGCTGCTGGGAGCGCTTGAGCGCCTCGATGGGGTTCTGCTCCCCCTCCCCGACGATGAAGTACCCGTAGAACCCGAAGAACGTGGCGAAGATCACGCCGGGGATGATGCAGAGCGAGAAGCCGATCCCGGCGCCGATCCCGAAGAGGATCGCCGCGACGAGGTAGACGGGCAGCCCGTCGGTCTGGAACAGCATCGACACGTCCGGGGTCTCCCCGCGGGTGACGGCCAACGTCGCCCGGATCAGGCCCATCGCCAGGATGAGGCCCACCACCCAGCCCACGATCTGGATGAGGGAACGGACCACGAAGCTGTCGATCGGGAAGGTGATCAACGCGAACACCACGTTGACGAGCCAGATGACCAGCGTGATGACCACGAGCGGGCCGACGTTGCGCCAGTACGCGTTCCAGCCGTAGCCGATCGCGTCGCCGATCGTGAACGGGGCGGCCCCGGAGCCACCGGCCGGAGGGGGCGAGGGCGGAGGGGGCGGTGGCGGAGGGGGCGGGGGCTGGGTCATGGGCGCTCCTCGGTCGGCGTGACAGAGGAGACGCTAGCGAGGCCACCGAGGCTGGGCGCGTCTTTCGGCCGCCTTCGCCCGATCCGTCACCCCGCCGCGCCGTGCCCCACGGGCACGACCCGGCGCCCGGGTCCCGCGACGGTGCCGAGTTGAGAGCCGGGCGTGGGAGCCGTCAGAGGGTGCGGACCAGGGCGGCGTCGCCCTGGCCACCACCGCCGCAGAGCGCGGCGGCGCCCAGACCGCCGCCGCGCCGGCGCAGCTCGTGCACCAGGGTGCCGACGATCCTGGTCCCCGACATCCCGATCGGGTGCCCGAGCGCGATCGCCCCGCCGTTCACGTTCACCACCTCGTCGGTGATCCCGAGGTCGTCCATGCTGGCGAGGCCCACCGCGGCGAACGCCTCGTTGAGCTCGAACAGGTCGACGTCACCGAGGCCGAGGCCGGCCCGTTCCAGCGCCCGGCGGATCGCCCGGCTCGGTTGGGTGAGCAGGGAGGTGTCCGGTCCGGCGACCATCCCGAAGCCCACGAACTCGGCGAGCGGGGTCACCCCGAGCGCCTCCGCCGTGGCCCGGCTGGTGAGGACCATCGCCGCAGCACCGTCGGAGATCTGCGAGGCGTTCCCGGCGGTGATCGTGCCGTCCTTGCCGAACGCCGGCCGCAGCGCCGCCAGCGACTCGACCGTCGTACCGGGACGCACCCCCTCGTCGGCCTCCACGAGCAGCGGGTCCCCCTTGCGCTGGGGCACCGAGACCGGGACGATCTCGGCGGCGAGGCGCCCGTCCTTGGTGGCCGCGGCGGCGCGCTCGTGGCTCTTGGCCGCCAGTTCGTCCTGGCGCTGCCGGGTGAGCCCGCCGTGCTGGGCCACGTAGTGCTCGGTGCCCGAACCCATGTGCACCGAGTCGAACGCGCACCACAACCCGTCGTGGATCATGGCGTCGATGAGCTCCGCGTTGCCCATCCGGTAGCCGGCCCGTGCGCCCGGGAGCAGGTAGGGCGCGTTCGTCATCGACTCCATGCCGCCGGCCACCACGATCTCGGCGTCCCCCGCCTGGATCATCTGGTCGGCGAGGTACAGCGCGTTGATGCCGGACAGGCACACCTTGTTCACCGTGAGCGCCGGCGTGTCCATCGGGATCCCGGCCCCGGTGGCGGCCTGCCGGGCGGTGATCTGACCCTGACCGGCCTGGAGGACCTGACCCATGATCACGTAGTCGACCTGGTCGCCGGCCACGCCCGCCCGCTCCAGCGCTCCGGCGATGGCGAACCCGCCGAGGTCGGCGGCCCGGAACGACGCCAGCGCCCCCGAGAGCTTGCCGATCGGGGTCCGGGCGGTGGAGAGGATCACGGAGCCGGGCATGCGAGCACCCCCCTGGAGACGGGCCGCACGGGCGGCGGCGAGGACCCGAGCCTAGCTGCGGGGCCGGTGACCCGGCACCTCGGCCCGAGCCGGGCCACGACGTGCCGCCCCCGGCGCGTGACGGCTACCGTCGCCGGCCATGAGCAGCGAGATCGACGCCATCCGCGACGCCATCCTCCGGGACGCGCCCGGTGCCGAACTGGCCGCGCTCCCGCTCCCCGAGGCCGTGCGCGGTGCGCTGGTGCGTGAAGAAGACCAGGAGATGTTCGCGGGCCTGCGGTCCGAAGAGAAAGACATGCGCAAGTCGATCCGGGTGGAGGAGTTCCCGTTCCCCGAGCCGGCACCCGACGAGGCGGTGGTGGCGGTGATGGCCTCGGCCATCAACTTCAACACCGTGTGGACCTCCATCTTCGAACCACTCCCCACCTTCGGCTTCCTGAAGCGACTGGGCCGCGAGAGCGTCTGGGGGGCCCGCCACGACCGGCCGTTCCACGTCATGGGCTCCGACGCCGCCGGCGTGGTGCTGCGGGTGGGCTCCGCGGTGCGCAACTGGCGGCCGGGCGACCGGGTGACGATCCACTGCAACTACGTCGACGACCAGGACCCCAGCGCCCACGACGACTCGATGCTCGCCGACAACCAGCGGATCTGGGGGTTCGAGACGAACTACGGCAGCCTCGCCGACCTCACGCTCGTGAAGGCGAACCAGCTCATGCCCAAGCCCGCCCACCTCACCTGGGAGGAGGCGGCGGTGAACGCGTTGTGCAACTCCACGAGCTACCGGATGATCGTCAGCCCGAACGGGGCGCAGATGACCCAGGGGCAGGTGGTGCTCATCTGGGGTGCCACCGGCGGGATCGGGGCCTACGCCGTGCAGTACGTCCTCAACGGGGGCGGCACCCCGGTGGGGGTGGTGTCGTCGCCGGAGCGCGCCGAACTGCTGCGGGAGATGGGCTGCGAGCACGTCATCGACCGGCGGGCGGAGGGCTACCGGTTCTGGACCGACGAGGGCACCCAGGACCCGTCCGAGTGGCGACGCCTCGGCAAGAAGATCCGGGACCTCGTCGGCCGTGACCCCGACATCGTGTTCGAGCACCCCGGGCGCCAGACCATGGGGGCCTCGGTGTTCGTGGTGAGGCGGGGCGGCCTCGTGATCACCTGCGCGGCGACGAGCGGTTACATGATCGAGTACGACAACCGGTACCTGTGGATGCACCTGAAGACGATCAAGGGCTGCCACTTCGCCAACTACCGGGAGGCGTGGGAGGCGAACCGGGCGATCGGTGAGGGGCACGTGTACCCCACGCTGTCGAAGGTGTACCCCCTCGCCGAGACGGGCGAGGCCACCTGGCAGGTGCACCGCAACCTCGTCGAGGGCAAGGTCGGGGTGCTCTGCCTGGCGCCAGAGGTCGGTCTCGGGGTGACCGATCCGGAGTTGCGGGCCCGCGTCGAGGACCGCATCACCCTGTTCCGCCGCCACACCGGCTGAGGGTGGCGGGGGTCCTGCGGCCGCGGCGAGGCGCTGCGTATCGGTAGGCTGGCCCCCCGATGAGCGAGCTCACCGAGATCGACCACGTCGCCATTGCGGTCCGTGACCTCGACGCGGCGATCGCGTGGTACCGGGAGGCGTTCGGCTGCGAGGTCGACCACCGCGAGGTCGTGGAGTCCGACGGGGTCGAGGAGGCCCTGCTGCGGGTGGCCGACAGTTACATCCAGCTCCTGACCCCGACCCGGCCCGACTCGCCGGTGGCAGGGTTCCTGGAGCGGCGCGGTGAGGGGATCCACCACGTCGGGTACCGGGTGGCCGACTGCGCCGCGGCGCTCGAGCGGGTGAAAGCGGCCGGCCACCGGGTGATCGATGAGGCTCCGCGCCCCGGAAGTCGGGGCACGACCGTCGCCTTCCTGCACCCCAAAGGAGCCCTCGGGACGCTCATCGAGCTCGTGCAGGAGTGACCGCCGGCGTTGCCGCCGGTGCCCGACATCCCTTCGGCCTTGCGGACGCCACCCTCGAAGAGGCCGACGCCGTCGAGGTGGCCGGCGACGGTGCCGCCCGGGCCCAGCGTCCTTCCCTCCACGCGCGCAGCGAAATCGTGCTACCGCCCTGCGAGAACCTGAGGGTGATGTACGCAGGTCTTCTGCGTCGCCCGGGAACAGATTCCTCGGCAGTGGTGTTTTGAGACGTGGCGGCGTCGCTCTGCGGGTGCGGTCGCTTGACCGGTGGCCGCGGGCGGGCGCCCGCCGGGAAACGCTCGAGGAAACGGCGGCCCGGGTGGCCGACCAGGAGGTGACGGCGATGTTGATGCGCTTCGATCCGTTCCGTGACTTCGACCGGCTGGCCGAGCAGGTCTTGGGGTCGCGGCCCTCCCCGTGGATCCCGATGGACGCAGTGCGCCGGGAGCACGAGGTGGAGTTGCACTTCGACCTGCCCGGGGTGCGGCCCGACTCGATCGACGTGACGGTGGAGCAGAACGTGCTCACCGTGAAGGCGGAGCGGGCGTGGTACCCGGCCGAAGGTGAGGAGGTGCTCGCCCGGGAGCGGGCCCAGGGGACCTTCACCCGCCAGGTGCTCCTCGGAGAGGCCCTCGACACCGACGCGGTGCGGGCCAGTTACACCGACGGTGTGCTCACCGTGCGCATTCCGGTGGCGGAGCGGGCCAAGGCCCGAAAGATCGAGATCACCCGCGGGGAGTCCGCGCCGGTCGAGATCACATCCTGATCCGTCCGCGTGATCGGTTCGCAACGCCGTTCCGCCCGACCACGGTTGATGACGGCCTAACCCGGGTTCGTGCCAGAGGGCGGTCCCATCCCGAGCCCGGCTCCCGAGCGTCGCGGTGTTCCGGCCGGTGGGCTGGAGGTGTGGGACCGACCCGGAGGGGCGGGCACGGCGCGCCACCGCCTCGCGCCGGGCACCGACGTCGAGGTGCTCGGGCGCCGTGGGCACTGGGTACACGTCCGCCGCGGCGACGAGGTCGACGGATGGGCTGACGGCCTGGCGCTCGCCGGAGTGGCCGTCGGCGTGCAGTCGACGGCCACACCGGCCGGGGGCGAACCGGTACCCGAACCGGTCTCGGAGCGGTCACCGGGCGTCCCGCCGGGCCCGGTCGGCGTCCCGGCCACCTCCCCTCGACGGTCCCGGTTCGACGACCGGCCGCACCGCTTCACCCTGGCCCGAGGTCCCCTGGTAGGTGCCCTGGCGGTCGCGAGATCGGGTGGTTCCTCGTCTACCTCGGCGCACCGGCGGCGTTGCTGTCCCTCCTGCGCGGCGCCGGCTGGCTCCGCCGGGTGGCGGGACTGGCGGTGATCGCGATCTGTGCGCTCTACGTGTTGCAGTGGCAGGACGTCCTGAACGCCTACGACGCGGGCCTCGGCAGCGGCCGCAACGTGTGGGACGTGGTCGATGTGGGGACGCTGGTCACCTTCGCCGGCGGGGTCGGGATGGCGGTTGCCCCCGTCCGTTGAGGCTCGCGGGCACCTGACCCGGGCCGGGGGCCTCGGCGCCGCCGCTAGCCTGCGGCCTCATGGCGATCGCAGAGGACGACATCGGCGGCGACGGTCCCGGTGGGGCTCCGGTCATGCCTGCATCCCATCCCATCGAGGAGCGCCTGGCGAAGCTTCGGGAACTGCGCGAGCAGGCCCTGCATGCCGGGAGCGAAGCCGCCGTGGCCCGCCAGCACGAGCGGGGCAAACTCACCGCTCGGGAACGGATCGACCTGCTCCTCGACCCGGGCTCGTTCGTGGAGCTCGACATGCTCGCCCGGCATCGTGCCCACGGGTTCGGCATCGAGCGCACCCGTCCCCTCACCGACGGGGTCGTCACCGGGTGGGGGACCGTCGAGGGCCGCAAGGTGTTCGTGTTCGCCCAGGACTTCACCATCTTCGGCGGCGCGCTCGGAGAGGTGTTCGCCGAGAAGATCCACAAGGTCATGGATCTCGCCCTCTCCGTGGGGGCTCCGTTCATCGGGCTGAACGACGGTGCCGGGGCCCGTATCCAGGAGGGTGTGGTGTCGCTGGCCAGCTACGGCGGGATCTTCCACCGCAACGTGGCCGCCTCGGGCGTCATCCCGCAGATCAGCGTGATCCTCGGGCCCTGTGCCGGCGGCGCGGTGTACTCCCCGGCGATGACCGACTTCATCTTCATGGTGAAGGGAACCTCCCACATGTTCATCACCGGCCCCGACGTGGTGAAGACGGTCACCGGGGAGGAGGTCACCCAGGAGCAGCTCGGCGGTGCGATGACCCACGCCACCCGGTCCGGGGTGGCGACCTTCGTGTTCGACGACGAGCAGACCTGCCTCGATCACGTGCGCTACCTCCTCTCGTTCCTCCCGGCGAACAACCTGGAGGACCCCCCGGCAGTCGAGGTGGGTGACGACCCCGAGCGCTCCTGCGACGGGATTCTCGATCTCATCCCCGACGCGTCGAACAAGCCGTACGACATGAAGGCCGTGATCGAGGCGGTGGTGGACGACGGGGAGTTCTTCGAGACCCAGCCGCACTTCGCGATGAACATCGTGTGTGGCTTCGCCCGTATCGAAGGGCACCCGGTGGGGATCGTCGGCAACCAGCCGACGGTCCTCGCCGGCTGCCTCGACATCGACGCGTCGGAGAAGGCGGCCCGGTTCGTGCGCACCTGCGACGCGTTCAACATCCCGCTCGTCACCTTCGTCGACGTCCCCGGGTTCCTGCCCGGGACGAACCAGGAGTACGGGGGCATCATCCGTCACGGCGCCAAACTGCTCTATGCGTACTGCGAGGCCACCGTGCCCCGGGTGCAGATCGTCACCCGCAAGGCGTACGGGGGCGCGTTCGTGGTGATGAACTCCAAGTCGATCGGCGCCGACCTCGCGTTCGCGTGGCCGTCGGCCGAGGTCGCGGTGATGGGACCCGACGGCGCGGTGAACATCGTGTTCCGCAGGGAGCTCGAGGCAGCCGAGGATCCCGCCGCCCGGCGCGCCGAGCTCACCGAGGAGTACACGGAGCGGTTCGCGAACCCCTACCTCGCGGCCGAGCGTGGCTACGTGGACGACGTCATCGACCCCCGGGACACGCGCCGGGTGCTGGTGCGCTCGCTGCGGATGCTGCGCACGAAGCGGGAGCGGCACGTGGCCCGCAAGCACGGGAACATCCCGCTGTGAGCGCGCCGCGAGGCCTGCGCCCGGAGGCGGAGGCGCCCCGGCCGACGGGTGCCGTGCCGCAAGCCGTTGAGGAGGAGGAGGTGGCGGCCACCGTCGCGGCGGTCCTCGTGTTGCGCACCCGGCGGGCGACCGGCCCGGCGGCGGTGAGCCGACCCCACAGCGAATGGGTGCGTTCCGGTCGGCTCGGGGCCCGGCGCACCTGGGCCCCCCGCACCGGCTGGCGGTGGTCCGGCCGCCTACCGGGGAGGCCCCGGACGTGACCGGCTCGCACGCCACCGGCGCGCCTCGCGGAGGCTCGGCGCCGTGAGCGTGCGGTGCGCCGAGGTCACCTCGGTCGGCACCGACGAGATCGTCGTGCACGCGGTCACCGGTGCGGACGAGGAGCTGGTCACCCGGATCGCCGACCGGGAGGTCCGCACGAGCGGACCTCACCACGTGGTCCGGGTCGACGGGCTCCGGCCGGGTGTCGAGGTCGCCATCGAGATCGAAGGGGCCCCGCCCGACCTCCACCTCCCCTCCACGGTGCGCACCCTGGAGCAGCCGCCGGGCCGTCTGCTGGCCACGGTGGCCACGGCCAACGACGTCCACTTCGGCGAGGTGGAGTGCGGCCGGATCGGGGGGATCCCCGAGGAGCAGATGGGTCCGGTCCTGCGCGCCGGTCCCGACGAGCCGCCCTACCCGGAGACGATGAACCGCGCCGTGATCGACGAGATCGCCGCGCTCGGGCCCGACGCGGTGGTGGTGAAGGGTGATCTCACCAACCTCGGTACCGAGGCGGAGTACGAGGCGTTCCTCGGCGCGTACGGGCGCCTCGGCCCCGCCCTGCACCACGTTCGGGGCAACCACGACGCGATGATCGATCCCACGCTGGCCCGCAACGATGCCCCGTTCGCCGTCGACGTGGGCGGGGTGACCCTCGCGGTCCTCGACACCACCGTGCCGGGCACCGACCGGGGCCGGCTCGACGCCGACCAGATCGACTGGCTCGCGCAGGTCGCACGCGACCGCAGCGGCCCGGTGCTCGTCTTCGGGCATCACCACCTGTGGAAGCTCGACGCCACCCGGCGTCCCGAGACGTACTTCGGGATCCGGCCCGACGACAGCGAGGCCTTGGCCCGGGTGGTCGCGGCGCAGGAGAACATCGTCGGGTACTTCGCCGGGCACACGCACCGCAACCGGGTGCGCCGGTTCGCCTCGGCGCGCCACGTGCCGTTCGTGGAGGTCGGCTGCACCAAGGACTACCCCGGGGTGTGGGCCGAGTACCGGATCCACGAGGGCGGCTACGTCCAGGTCGTGCACCGGGCGTCGACACCGGCGGCGCTCGACTGGAGCGAGCGGACCCGCCACATGTTCGCGGGGCTGTACCGCGACTACGCGCTGGGCCCGCTGTCGCACCGCTGTTTCACCGAGACCTGGTAGCAGCCCCGAACCGGCAGGCCTGCCGCCCCGAGGCCGGTCCCGACCGTCCGCTCAGTCGGGCCTGGTGAGGCGTCGGTACACGTCCGGCCGGCGCGTGCGCAGCAGCGGGAAGAGCTCGAGCCAGTCGCGCCGCTGGTCGAGGTCGCAGTCGGCGACGAGGACCGCCGGGGTGTCGCGGGAGGCCTGCACGAGCACCCTGCCGTACGGGTCGCACACGAACGACGACCCGTAGAACGTGATCGCCCGGTCGTCGGCGCACTCGGTGCCGATCCGGTTCACCGCCACCACGAACAGCCCATTGGTGATCGCGTGCGCCCGCATCACGTGCTCCCAGAGCGGCTCGGTGTCGAAGTCGGGATGATCGGGCTCCGAACCGATGGCGGTGGCGTACACGAGCGCGTCCGCGCCTTCGAGCGCATGGTGGCGGGCCAGCTCGCCGAACCACTGGTCCCAGCAGGTGGGGAACGCCACCCGGGCGGGTCCGCACCGAACCGGGGTGCCCGGCTCGTCGCCGGGCCGGAACCACCGGTCCTCGTGGTACCCCGCGGTCACCGGTAGGTGGACCTTGCGGGTACGGGCCAGCAGGCTCCCGTCCGGCGCGACGCAGATCGCGGTGTTCCAGCCCAGGCCGCCGTCGTCGGCCGCTTCGTACAGGGAGGCATGCACCGCGGCGCCGGTCTCGGCCGCCATCGATGTGGCGAAGCGGTGGGTGGGGCCACCCGGGAGCGGCTCCGGTGCGACCTCGCTCCCGACGGGACCCCGGGCCGAGATCGCGAAATAGGGCGAGAGGGTGAGCTCGGGGAGGCAGACGAGCTCGGCGCCGGCGGCCGCCGCGGCACGAACCCCTTCGGCCAGCGCCGCCCGGTGCTCGTCGGGATCGGGATGCCACCGGTGCTGTACGGCACCGACGCGCCACACCCCGCGCTCCGGGGCCCGGGCCCGGGCCGGAGACGGCAGGGCCGTCCCGTGAAGGACCTGCATCGGCCGCACAATACGCTGCGGTCGATGCAGGCACTCGAGGGCATCCGTGTCGTGGAGGTCGCGACGCTGCTGGCGGCTCCTGGCGCGGCCCGGCACCTGGCCGACTTCGGTGCCCAGGTGGTGAAGGTGGAGCCACCGGCCGGCGACCCGGTGCACCGGCTCGGCTGGATCGACCCCCGCGACGGGGAGAGCTTCTTCTGGAAGATCCTCGGCCGCAACAAGGAGACCGTCACCCTCGACTTGAAGTCCGAGGCCGGCGCGGATGCGCTGTGGGGGTTGCTCGCCGATGCCGACGTCCTCATCGAGAACCTGCGCCCCGGCACCCTGGAGCGGCTCGGCTTCGATCCGGCGGACCTGCTCGCCGCCCATCCCGGTCTCGTCGTGCTCCGGGTGTCGGGGTTCGGTCAAGACGGTCCCTACGCCGACCGTCCGGGGTTCGCGACCCTTGCCGAGGCGATGGGTGGGTTCGCGGCGCTCAACGGCGAACCGGACGGGCCGCCGTTGCTTCCCCCGGTGGCGCTCACCGACGAGATCGCCGCGCTGGCCGGGGCGTTCGCCGTCCTCGTGGCGCTCCGTCACCGCGACCGCACCGGCGAGGGGCAGGTGATCGACCTCTCCCTGCTCGAGACGATGATCCACATGCTCGGGGCGCTCCCGTCGGCTCACGCCCACCTCGGCTACGAGCAGCCACGGCTGGGTTCGGGCATCCCCTACACCGTGCCCCGAGGCACGTACCGGTGCGCCGACGGCCGGTGGGTGGCCGTGTCCACCTCCTCGGAGGGCGTGGCCCGGAGGGTGCTCGAACTGCTCGGGCTGGCCGATGACCCGCGCTTCGCGACGTTCGCGGGCCGGGCTGCGCATCGGGCCGAGCTCGACGATGCGGTCGCCGCCTGGGTGGGCGCTCGCTCCAGCGGGGAGGTGCTCGCCGCCTTCGACGCCGCCCGGGCCGCGGCGGCGCCGGTGCTGCGGTGCTCGGAGCTCATGGCCGACCGGCACGTGCAGGCCCGCCGGGTGTTCGTGGAGGTCGACGGCGTCGTCATGCCCGCACCGCTGCCGCGCCTGTCCCGTACGCCGGGACGGATCCGTCACGCCGGGCGCGGACGTGACACCGAACGTGGCTCGTGTGCGGGTCCCGGCGCGGCGCCGCACGCCGGGCCGGCGGACCCGGACGAGCGTCGAGACGATCGCGAATCGTCCCGAGGGGCTGTGGAGTAGAGAACCGGCCGGGCCGGGCCCCAACGGCCACCTCGGGACGTCGCGGAACGCATTCTGACGGATACGCAGCGCGGTTTCCAGTACCGGCTGGGGATTTCCTGGGGAAATCTGGGGAAAACCCGGGGGCGCCGGTGCCTTTACCCGGGATGGTGCATGGGCTAGGAATGCGTCCACGTCGCCAGGGCGGGTTCGCAGGTGCGGCCCGCCCGGGACGCGCATCGTTCGACGTGTACTCGAGGGGGAGCCATGGCCGTCACCGCTGCCGCCGTCGGGGCCGAGATCGCCGCGCTCGTCGAGGGTGAGACCGTGCCCACGCGGTTCCGGGCCACCGTCGGTGCCCGTGCCGGGGAGGTGGCGCTGCGCTGGAAGGACGGCGACGACTGGGCGTCCTGGACCTGGGCGGAGTACGCCGAGCGGGCGGCCCGGGTGGCCGCCGGCCTGGAGGCGCTCGGCGTCCGCCCCGGTGACCGGGTCGTGCTGATGATGCGCAACCGGCCCGAGTTCCACCTCTCCGACATGGGCGTGATGCTGGCCGGGGCCACCCCGATCTCCGTCTACAACTCCTCGTCGCCGGAGCAGATCGCCTACCTCGCCGGCCATTGCCACGCGCGGGTCGCGATCGTCGAGGATGACGGGTTCCTGCGCCGCCTCCTCAGCGTGCGCGACCGCCTCGACGACCTGTCCGCCGTCGTGGTGGTGGATCCCCCCGAGCCCCGCCCCGACGCCGTGCACACCTTCGCCGAGCTGTGCGGGCACCCCCCGGTGGACCTCACCACCGCAGCCGACCGGGTGAGCCCCGACACGTTGGCCACGGTGATCTACACGTCCGGGACCACCGGTCCCCCGAAGGGGGTGATGCTCGACCACGCGAACATCTGCTGGACGGTGGAGAGCCTCCGCCGCTGCCTCGCCGACATCGACACGGCCGGTCGGCGCATCGTGTCCTACCTGCCGATGGCCCACATCGCCGAGCGGATGGTGTCGCACTACCAGGGCGTCACGCTGGGTTACGAGGTCACCACGTGCCCGGATCCGGGGCTCGTGGCCCAGTACCTGCCGGCGGTGCGACCCGAGGTGTTCTTCGCCGTGCCCCGGGTGTGGGAGAAGATGCACGCCGGGATCCTCGCCATGGCCTCCGCCGACCCGGCCCGCAAGGCGCAACTCGACGCCGCGCTGGCGGTAGGGCTACGGCGCTCCGACCACCTCGCCCGGGGCGAGGAGGTTCCCGCCGACCTCCAACGGGAGTGGGAGGAGGTCGACGCAGCCGGGCTCGCGCTCGTCCGGGGCCTCATCGGCCTCGACGCCTGCATCGCCGCGATCAGCGGCGCGGCACCGATCGCGGTGGAGGTGTTCGACTTCTTCCGTGGGCTCGGGGTGCCGATCTCGGAGATCTACGGGCTCAGCGAGTCGTCGGGGCCGATGACCTGGGAGCCGTTCCGGATCAAGGCGGGCACGGTCGGGCCGGCGATTCCGGGGTGCGAGGTCCGCCTCGCCGAGGACGGTGAGGTGTGCTGCCGGGGCGGCAACGTCTTCCGCGGCTACCTCGACGATCCCGTCCGCACCGCCGAGACCCTCGACGACGACGGGTGGCTGCACTCCGGTGACATCGGTGTCCTCGACGAGGACGGGTACCTGCGGATCGTCGACCGGAAGAAGGAGCTCATCATCACCGCCGGGGGCAAGAACATCTCGCCGGCGAACATCGAGGCGGCGCTGAAGGCCCAGGAGCTCATCGGCCAGGCGTGCGCGATCGGGGACGGGCTCCCCTATGTCGCGGCGCTGATCGTGCTCGACCCCGACGTCGCCCCGGCCTGGGCGGCGAGCCGCGGCATCCAGGCCACCTCGCTCGCCGAGCTCGCCGACCACCCCGAGGTGCGCGCCGAGGTGGAACGCGAGGTCGCGCACGCGAACGAACGGTTCTCCAACGTGGAGCGGGTGAAGCGGTTCACGATCCTGCACGCCGAATGGCTGCCCGACTCCGAGGAGCTCACCCCGACGATGAAGCTGAAGCGGCGGGGCATCCACGCCAAGTACGCGAAGGAGATCGAGTCCCTGTACGCGTGACCGGCGGCCGGGGGCGGGCCGGGCCTCAGTCGCCGGGGGCCACCTC
>Ga0308412_1000044_pt1 | contig 49258 bp, 43 predicted proteins | sample HotsprottomLayer_FD_202357 | JGI IMG/M metagenome (GOLD analysis project Ga0308412, IMG submission 202357) | Hot spring phototrophic mat microbial communities from Octopus Spring, Yellowstone National Park, Wyoming, United States -... | ecosystem: Environmental > Aquatic > Thermal springs > Hot...
GATGTCCTCCTTCTTGCCCTTGCCGCCCACTATGGTGGTCTCGTCTTTGCTGATGCGCACGCGCTCAGCACGGCCCAGCATGGAGAGGGTGGCGTTCTCCAGCTTGAAGCCCAGCTCTTCGCTGATCACCGTACCACCGGTGATGGCTGCTATGTCTTTGAGCATCTCCTTGCGGCGGTCGCCAAAACCAGGGGCCTTGACCGCAGCAACGTTCAGGGTGCCGCGCAGGCGGTTGACCACCAGGGTAGCCAGGGCCTCGCCCTCGACGTCTTCGGCGATGATGAGCAGGGGCTTGCCGGTCTGGGCTACCTGCTCGAGGACGGGAAGCAGCTCGCGCACGTTGGAGATCTTCTTCTCGGTGATCAGGATGTAGGGTTCGTCGAGCTGGGCTTCCATCGCGTCGGGGTTGTTGACGAAGTAGGGCGAGATGTAGCCCTTGTCGAACTGGTACCCTTCCACGAAGTTGAGCTCGGTGTCGAGGCTCTTGGACTCCTCAACGGTGATGACCCCCTCGCGGCCCACCTTCTCCATGGCATCGGCGATCAGGTTGCCGATCTCGGTGTCGTTGTTGGCCGAGACGCTGGCCACCTCGAAGATGGCCTTGCGGTCGTTGACCGGCACGGCCAATTCCTGGATGCTCTTGACGGCTACTTCCACGGCTTTCTCGATACCGCGTTTGAGCTCGAGGGGGTTAGCGCCAGCGGCCACGTTGCGCAGACCCTCACGGACAATAGCCTGCCCCAGCACGGTGGCGGTGGTGGTGCCGTCACCGGTAATGTCGTTGGTCTTGGAGGCAATCTCGATCATCAGCTTGGCGCCGATGTTCTCCAGATGGTCCTCCAGCTCGACCTCCTTGGCCACGCTAACCCCGTCTTTGGTAATGGAGGGGCTGCCAAATTTCTTTTCCAACACCACATTGCGGCCACGGGGGCCAAGGGTCACCTTTACAGCGTTAGCAACCGTATTCATGCCGCGCTCGAGGCTGCGGCGCGCAGTTTCGTCGAAAACCAGCATCTTTGCCATGATTTCACTCCTTTCTTCGAGCTTTAACTGACAGTTACGGGCTTCTTAGAGCACAGCCAACAGGTCACGCTCGGAGAGAATGATGTACTCTTCGCCGTCGATTTCGATTTCAGTGCCGCCGTACTTAGCGAAGACCACGGTATCGCCCTCCTTGACTTCCAGTGGCACTTTGGTGCCGTTGTCCAGCACCCGCCCACTGCCCACGGCGATCACCTTGCCCCGCTGGGGCTTTTCTTTAGCGGTATCGGGCAGCACAATGCCCCCTTTGGTCTTGGCTTCCTCTTCGATGCGCTTGACCACCACACGGTCGCCGAGGGGTCTGAGCATGGTTGCTGTTGCCATAAATAACCTCCTTGTCGCGGTTTATTGACAGTCGTGGGTTTAGAGTGTCAACCCAGTTTTATATTATCTGGGTCTTTCCAGAAGAATGTCAAGAGGGCTAGCCTGTAAGACCCAAGACAGTTGAGCCTGCTAATATCAAGTTCCAGCGCTGAGGGCCCCTTATCAACTGCCCACCAGATTGCTCAGGTCATCAGAACCCCGTCCAGCAAAGCGGCGCTGCCTTTTGGCTTCGTAGAGCATGAGCGCCGCCGTTACCGAGACGTTAAGGCTGTCGGCCTGGCCCTGCATGGGAATCTTGACCCTTTGTGTGGCCCGCTCCAACCATACCTGGCTCAACCCTTGGTGCTCCGTACCCATCACGATCGCCACCGGCCCCCGCAAGTCCACGTCCCAGTAGGATAGGTGGGTGTGCGGGGTGGTGGCCAGCATGGGTATCCGGTGCTGCACCAGCCAATCCAGCACCACTTCCTCGCGGGCAACAAAGGTGGGCAGCGAAAAAACCACACCCGTGGAGTTGCGAACCACCTGGGGGCTATAGAGGTCTACCCCCCCCGCCACCAGTACCGCGTCGGCCCCGGCGGCATCGGCTGAGCGCAGCAAGGCCCCTAGGTTGCCGGGTTTTTCCAACCCCACCGATACCAAGAGCAGGGCGTTTTTGGACGGCTGGTAGTGGGTAAGGGAGGGGTTGGGCCTCCGGGCCACCACCACCACCCCTGCGGGGTTCTCGCGGCTGCTGAGCTTTTTGAGCACTGGCTCGGAAACCTCGATGATGCGCAGGCGTTCGATGCGTTCCAGGGCCGCGGCTATCCTGGCCTCGTGGGGGTTTAGGTTGACGCCGCAATAGGCTTCGACGAGCTCGAGGCCCACCGCTAAGGCCCGCTCAATCTCCCTCGAGCCCTCAATCAAAAATAGCCCTGTCCGCTCCCGCTCTTTTCGCTCCTTGAGAAGCGCCGCGGCCTTGATCCAAGGGTTTGCCGTCGAGGAGATGCGCATGGGTTCATCTTGGTGAATAGGCCAAGCCCAACGAGCCTAGCCAATTATTGCATATCGCTTATTTGGCAAAAGACCAAGAGGCTATCGTTTTGCGCCCTGGAGTCAAAACCTAGCCTCAGTGGGGCAGCAGCGGGCGCAGGTAGGCCCGGATCTGGTCGTAGTCGAAGGTATAGACCGAGCCATTGGGAGTGGTGATTTCCAGCACATCGCCCCCATCTTCCACCACCCGGCGCAAGAGCAGAAGACCCGGAGGATTGTAAAGCTCCACCTGGGCTGCGCGGTAGGCTCCCTCGAGGCGAGGGTGGCGCTGGGCCAGGCCGTAGGGGGAGATGAGCACTTCGGGCACCTCCACCGCCTCGTGCGACCAGGCCGACTCGTTGGGGTCAAGCAGCTCGTCTTCTTCCAGGTGGGCCAGGCCCCCGGCCAGCTCGAGCGCCGAAAGCCACAGCACTTTCTCCCCCACCCCATCCGACAAGACCAGCTTGAGGTTGTCGTAATTGTTATCGTCTTCCAGGTGGGCCCAGAAGCCCTCGGGGGGTTTCATGGTTTCAGTTTACGACAGACCCTTTATGTCGAACATCCCCGCCCGTAGCCTTCTTCATCCCGCACAGAGCGCCGCCCCGTAGGCCGTGGCCCAGCCCGACAGCGGAGGAATCAGGGGCTTGGGATCGATCTGGTAGAAATACCAGACCCGCTCGAAGGCCTGGCGAATGGGCTCGAGGTCAGGTAGGTGCCCCACAATGACAATCTGGGACAAGCCAGCAGCCCGCACCGCGTTGATGGCAATCATGGCGATCACCTGCCCCACCAGCGTAACCAGCCCAGCCGCGAGGTCCTCGCGGCTGGGGTTGGCTCCCTCTAGCAGCCGGCCAAAGTTGACCGCGGTGGCATCGGGCGGCAGATGCCCGATACCCCCTCCAATCACGTCCACCAGCGTCGAGTCCACGCCACTGGGGTTGCCCTGCTCGGCCAGGCGGGCCACCTCGAGGGGGTCGGAAGTGCCCAGCAGCAGCCGGGACAAACCCAGCAAAGTACCGCCCCCCACCGCCGAACCCGTGAAGTGGTGGGCTTCGCTTTCCCGGGCCGCAATCATGGCCGTGCCGGTTCCTGCCGAGACCACCAGCGCCTCCGGCAGTCCCGCGAGGGCCAGCCCGCCGCGCCCCACCGCCTGGGCCTCACCGATTTTCCGGATGGGCACTCCCTCGAAGCAATCGGGCAAGGTGCGCGACAATCCACCACAACCGGCAATCACACCCAACTCGGAGGGTCGAACCCCCAGGCTGTGCAGCACGGCCGCCAGGGCTTCCGCACGGGCCGGCCCGGTTTTGAGGGTCTGCTTGGCCAGGATAGTCTCGCCTTCAAGCAACACCACATCGGTATTGGTAAGCCCGAAGTCCACACCGAGTTTCAGCATAAAGCCTAGGATAACGCAAAGCTGTTGGGACGGGAGACCTCACGGTTCGGCCCGAAGCTCGCGCAACACCTCCCGAACCCCGCGCAAGCGGGTCTGGAGCAAGGACTGGGCCAGGGAGCTGTCCAAGGCACAATTGCCAGGGCGTGGGCCGGGAAAGTCGGCGCGGCGCTGGGCGGGTAGCTTGGCCGGGTCACGCCCGTGGAAGGGGGCAATCAGCCGACCAAACTCGAGCCGGCTCAGCACCTCCGCGCCCCCCAGATGCAGCGGCCCCTGGTGATCCAAGCCCACCAGCTCGCACAAGGCCAGGGCCAGATCCTCTACGTACACAAAGGAGCGGTACTCGTCGCTAAAAAGCCCGCCCCCGCGCTTGCCATCGGCTATCTCTAGGACCATCTGACTGGTCGCATCTACGGGGTTTAGCCCCCAGATCAGCGAGGTGCGCACGATGGTGGCGCGGGGGAGGATCTCCTGCACCCGATGTTCAGCCCGAAGTTTGGCCTGGCCGTACTCGGTGAGGGGGTTGGGCAGAGCCGACTCGGCGTAGGGAGGGTTCTCGCCGTCGAAAAGCTGGTCGGTGGAGAGATGGATCAATCGGGCCCCTACAGCTTTACAAGCCCTGGCCACATGGGCCGTGCCCTGCACGGTGATGGCCTCGAGCGCCTCCGAACTGGCCTTGCTGTAGGCCGTATGGATCACCACATCGGGACGAAACCCGGCCAGGGCCTGCTCCACCGCCGCCGCAGCCCGTACATCCAGCCGAACCCACGCCACCCCCGGCCTCCCTGGCGACCGGCTCCAGTAGCTGGCACCCAGAACCCAAGGCCGGCCCGACCCCAGCCTGAGCAGGGCGCTTCCCAAATACCCGCTTCCGCCGGTTACAAAAACCCGCACCTCCACAGCATATCCGAACCTCGAGGCTTTGGGTTTTACAGCACACTTCACAATTATCGAGCCGCTCTCAACTTGATTTCTTCGTCTTGCACAGCACAGTTACCTCCCGGATGGGAGGCAACGGCTGTGAAGGGGGCGATACCCGGCGCTTCCAACCCGTGCAGAACCGCCTGCCGCCGACCCCACCCATCCCCCTTAGGCTCCGCCCAGATGCCCACGGCGAGTATATGGGTGTAGATTGAAAGCGTGACAACCTTCAGCAAAAGCGACTTTGGCCCCGGCTTTCTCTGGGGGGTGGCCACGGCAGCCTACCAGATCGAGGGCGCGGTGGGCGAGGACGGGCGTAGCCCTTCTATATGGGACACCTTCTCCCATACCCCCGGCAAGATCAAAACCGGCGAGAACGGCGATGTGGCCTGTGACTTCTACCACCGCTACCACGACGACATCGCCCTGATCCGGGAGATGAACATGCAGGTTCACCGCTTTTCGCTGGCCTGGCCCCGCATCCTGCCGGGTGGAACCGGGCCGGTTAATCCCAAAGGGCTGGACTTTTACCACCGGGTGATCGACCGGACGCTGGAACTGGGTCTTGAGCCCTGGGTGACCCTCTACCACTGGGACCTGCCGCAGGTGCTGGAAGACCAAGGTGGCTGGACCAACCGCGACGTGGTGGGCTGGTTCGGCGCGTATGTGGAGGTGTGCGCCCGCGCCTTTGGCGACAAGGTCAAACACTGGATGGTGCTCAACGAGCCGACCATCTTCACCGCACTGGGTTATATGCAAGGCCTCCATGCCCCGGGCCGCAAGGGCTTTGCCAACTTCCTGCCCGCCGTCCACCACGCCGCTATGGCCCAGGCCAAAGGGGGGCGCATTTTGCGGGCCCATGTAAAGGATGCCCAGATTGGCACCACCTTCTCGGCCTCCTACGTAGAGCCCGCCGGCCCCACCTGGCTCAGCCGCGCTGCGGCAGCCAGCTACGATGCGGTGGTAAACCGGCTCTTCCTCGAACCAGCCCTAGGGCTGGGCTACCCCTGGAAAGCCGCACCCTTCCTGCTGGCCCTAAAGCGCTACATCCGCCTCGGCGATATGGAAAAGCTGGCCTTCGACTTCGACTTCATCGGGCTGCAAACCTACTTCCGCCAGCTGGTGCGCTTCGATCCGCTGGCCCTGGGCACCTTTGCCCGCGAGATCCCCCATGCCGAGCGGGGGGGCGAGCTGACCGAGATGGGCTGGGAGGTCTGGCCGGAAAACATCTACCTATTGCTCAAGCAGTTTAGCGGCTACAAAGGGGTCAAGCGCATCCTCATCACCGAGAACGGGGCCGCCTTCCCCGACACCCCCCAGGGCGAGCGGGTACACGACCCTAAGCGCATCCAGTTTATCCAGGATCACCTGGCCCAGGTCTTGCGGGCCAAGCGCGAGGGCGTGCCGGTAGAGGGCTACTTCTATTGGAGCCTGCTGGACAACTTCGAATGGGCCGAGGGGTACCGGCCCCGTTTTGGGCTGGTGTATGTGGATTACCCCACCCAGAAGCGGATCCTGAAGGACTCCGGGCGCTGGTTTGGCGAGTTCCTGGCCAACTGACCAGCGGGTCAGTTAGAATAGCTCAGGATGAGTACCTTACCTAAACGTAGCGAACTACCTAAGGAACAGACCTGGAACCTCGAGGCCCTGTTCGCCTCGGAAGCAGAGTGGCGGGCGGCCCTGGAAGAGGCTGCGCGAAGCGTAGAAGCGGTCAGGCCCTTTGCCGGGCGGCTGGGCGAGTCGCCCCAAGTGCTCTTGCAGGCCTTGCGCACCTGCGAAACCCGGATGTTAGAGGCCATGAAGGTACTTCAGTACGCCTCGCTGCAGCTCTCGACCGAGGGCACCAACCCCCACTTCATCCGCATGGTGGGCGAGGCCCGTGCCGTGGTCGCAGAGCTCGCTGCCGCCGGGGCCTACCTCGAGCCCGAGCTACTCAGCCTACCCAAAGAGACCCTCGAGCGCTTCCTGGAGGCCGAGCCCGAGCTGGCGGTGTATCGGCACTACTTTGAGGCCCTGCAAATCCGCCAGCCCCACATACAAAGCGGCGAGGTAGAAGCGCTGCTGGCCGCAGCTTCCGACCCCCTGGGGGGCCATGCCGCCACCGCCAACGCGGCCACCAACGCCGACATGCAGTTTAGGCCGGTAGACTACCAGGGCCAGAGCCTCCCCGTCTCGCACAGCACCATCGGTGAGCTCTTGGTGCACCCCAGCCCCGAGGTGCGCAAGGCCGCCTGGGAGTCGTATGCCGACGGGCACCTGGCCTTCAAAAACACCCTGGCCTCGACCCTGCAGGGCAGCATCAAGAGCTTCGTTTTTCAGGCGCGTGCCAGGGGTTATAAAGACAGCCTCGAGATGGCCCTGGCCGGAAGCCGCACCTGTGGCGACAACATCCCTAGAGCGGTGTTTGACAACCTGCTGGCCACCTTCCAGGCCCACCTGCCCACCTGGCACCGCTTCTGGCGCATCCGCAAAAAGGCCCTGGGCGGCAAACTCCACTGCTACGACGTGCCCATCTACGACGCTCCGGCGCCCCTGGTGCCAAGCCCCAAAATCACCTTCTGGGAGGCCGCCGAGACCATCTGCCGGGGGATGGCCCCCCTGGGACGGGAGTATGTGGAGCCCATGCGGCGGGGCCTGTTCGAGGAGCGCTGGGTGGACTGGGGGAAGAACCAGGGCAAGCGCGCCGGGGCCTTTTCATCGGGCCTGAAGGGCACTTTCCCCTATATTTTCATGAGCTGGTCGGACGACCTCTTCTCGCTCAGCACCCTGGCCCACGAGCTGGGCCACTCCATGCACAGCTACTTCACCCGCCAGACCCAGCCCATCGTCTATGCCCGCTACAGCCTGTTTGTGGCCGAGGTGGCCTCGAACTTCAACCAGGCCCTGGTGCGGGCCATGCTCTTGCGCGAGGCCCAGACCCCAGAACAGAAACTGGCCGTACTAGAAGAAGCCTTTAGCAACTTCCACCGCTACCTGTTCGTGATGCCCACCCTGGCCCGCTTTGAGCTCGAGCTCTACCAGCGCATCGAAAAAGGCGGGGCCCTGACCGCCCCCTACCTGATCGAGCGGCTGGCCGAGCTTTTCGCCGAGGGCTACGGCGGCGAGGTGGAGCTGGACAAGGAGCGGCTGGGGGCAGGCTGGATGCACTTCTCGCACCTCTATAGCCCCTTTTACGTCTACCAGTACGCCACCGGCATCGCCGCCGCCAACGCCCTGGCCAAGGATGTGCTCGAGCAGGGCGAGCCCGCCGCAAAGCGCTACCTGGACTTCCTCAAGGCCGGCGACTCGGTATACCCGCTGGACGCGCTCAGGATTGCCGGGATTGACATGAGCAGCCCCGAGCCGGTGGAGCGGGGGTTCGAGGTGATGAAGAGCATGGTGGACGAGTTAGAGAAGCTGGTGGGCTGAAGGGGTATTCGCTACCGACCGGAGCCGACCGTGCGCTGGAGGCCTACAGCGACGCGAGTAGAGCGCTCTTTGCAGTAAGCCACCAATACCAGTTCGCCACCGAATGGTGCCGGCGTGCTCTCGGACTCAAAAGGTAGCCTCCCGGTGTTATTTATTTCCTGCAAAGCACAGTGGCCTCCCCTCCGGGAGGCCGCGTCCATGAGGGGTGCAGTGTAGCTCCCATTACCTCAAGCCCGGAATATCATCGCGGATGCAGGCCTTGAAGTGGCCCGGGGCCACCTCTTTGAGTTCGGGCTCGATATGGGCACAATCGGCGATGGCATAGCGACAGCGGGTACGGAACACACAGCCCGAAGGGGGGTTGATGGGGCTGGGGATATCACCCTGTAGCACGATGCGCTCGCGTTTGATGGTGGGATCGGGGGTGGGAATGGCCGAGAGCAAGGCCTCGGTGTAGGGGTGGCGCGGCTTGAGGTAAAGGTCGCGCGAAGGGGCCAGCTCCATCACCTTACCCAGGTACATCACCGCCACGCGGTCGGAAATATACTCCACCACCGCCAGGTCGTGGGCAATGAACAAAATGGTCAGACCCAGGCGTTCCTTGAGGTCTTGCAGCAGGTTGACCACCTGGGCCTGAATCGAGACGTCCAGGGCCGAGACCGGCTCATCGGCCACAATGAATTCGGGGCGTACGGCCAGGGCCCGGGCGATGCCGATGCGCTGGCGCTGCCCTCCGGAGAACTCGTGGGGATAGCGCCGCACATGACTGGGGTTGAGGCCCACCAGCTCCAACAGTTCGGCCACGCGGTCGTAACGGGCAGCAGCAGAACCCTCCAGGTTGTGGATGACCAGCGGCTCCGCGATGATGTCGCCCACGGTCATGCGCGGGTTAAGTGAGGCAAAAGGGTCTTGGAAGATGATCTGCATCTTGCGCCGGTAAGCCCTGAGCTGGTTTTTGGGCAGATGGGTGATGTCTTGCCCTTCAAAGTAGATGCGGCCCTCTGTGGGCTCAATCAGGCGCAGGATGGTGCGGCCCACGGTGGTCTTGCCCGAGCCGGACTCGCCCACCAAGCCCAGCACCTCGCCCTTCTTCACCGCAAAGCTCACACCGTTGACAGCCTTGACGTTTGCGACGACCCGCGAAAGAATTCCGCCCCGAATGGGGAACCACTTTTTGAGGTTTTTGACCTCAACCAGGTTGGCTGTTGTGGTTTCGGGTACGGCCACGCTCATGCTTCCACCGCCTCACCTTTTTGAATCTCCGCCCAGCGCACACAGCGCACCATGTGCCCATCCCCTGCATCCTGCAGCACAGGAATATCGCTATCGCACAGACCCGGCTTGAAGAACTTGCAGCGCGGGTGGAAAGCGCAGCCTTGGGGCAGGTTGAGCGGGTTGGGTACGTTACCCGGAATGGCTTCCAGGCGCTGCTGGTGCGTGGCCGCCAGGTCAAGGCGGGGCACCGAGTTCAAGAGCCCCATGGTGTAGGGGTGTAGCGGCTTCTTGAAGGTAGGCACCACATCAGCTTCTTCAACGGCCCGCCCGGCGTACATCACCACCACCCGGTCGGCCATCTCGGCCACCACACCCAGGTTGTGGGTGATGAATAGGATGCTCATGCCGATCTCTTCTTGGAGCTTTTTCATCAGCTCGAGGATCTGGGCTTGAATAGTGACATCCAGGGCCGTGGTGGGCTCGTCGGCGATCAAGAGGGAGGGATTGCAGGAGAGGGCCATGGCGATCATCACCCGCTGGCGCATACCGCCCGACATCTGGTGCGGGTAGTTGGCTAGGCGCTTTTTGGGCTCGGGGATGCCCACTAAATCGAGCATCTCGGCAGCCTGCTCGAGGGCCTCCTTCTTGCTCTTGCCCTGGTGCAGCACGATGGCTTCGGCGATCTGATCGCCCACGGTGTAGACCGGGTTGAGGCTGGTCATGGGTTCCTGGAAGATCATGGCGATGTCGTTACCCCGAATTTTGCGCATGGTGGCTTCATCTTCCTTGACCAGGTCGCGCAGCTTGCCATCCTTGCCCCTAAACAGCATCTGGCCGCCCACAATTTTGCCAGGAGGGCTTGGGATTAGACGCATCATGGCTAGACTCGTGACCGACTTGCCCGAGCCCGATTCGCCTACCACCGCCAGGGTCTCGCCCTTATCGATGTGGAACGATACCCCATCCACGGCCTTAACCACGCCGTCGTCGGTGTAGAAGTGTACCTTTAGGTCTATTACATCCACCAGCCTTTTTTCGTCCATTCCAACTCCTAAGCCCAGCAAGGGCAGATTGCGACATTATACCGCCAACTAAAGCTGCTTCACCCAGAGGCCGCGCTGTCTTATGGCCGGGTTACACCTTGGTACGGGGGTCGAGGGCATCGCGCAGGCCGTCGCCCATGAAGTTGTAGGCCAGCACCGCCAACAGAATAAAGACACCCGGTATCAAAAGCCAGGGCCGCTCGGTAAAGGCCGTAATGCCGGTGGCCTGGGCCTTGGAAAGCATCAAACCCCAGGAGGTAGCGGGCTCCTGGATGCCCAAGCCCAAGAAGGAAAGGCCCGACTCGCCCAGGATAAACCCCGGAATGGCCAGCGTAACCGCCACGATCAAGTAGGTGTAGGTGCCGGGCAGCACGTGACGAATAATGATGCGGGCATCGCTGGCCCCCAAAGCCTGGGCGGCCTGGGAAAACTCCATCTCGCGCAACTGCAGCACCTGGCTGCGGATGATGCGGGCCAAGCCACCCCAGTTGACGAAGGAGAGAATTGTCACCACCAGCACAAAACGCACTGCCGGGGGCACTTCGATCGGAATCAGCACCGAGAGGATGATCAGCAGGAAAAGATCCGGGATGGCCGCCAGCACCTCCACCGTACGCATGATGATGGTGTCGAGGTCGAGCTCGATGCGCGGCCACAGCAAAACGTAGCCAATGGCTCCCAGCAACCCCGCGCCAAGCAGGCCAGCGATAACGGCCTCGAGGCCCCGGCTGCTTTGCAAAAAGCCCCAAACGGTGATCCAGAGCAGCCAGGCTATCCCGAACCAGGCCAAAAGCCAGAGCAAAGCCCGCACCAGGTGGCTGCGCCACACCAGGTAGTACGTCAACAAGCCCAACAACACCAAGCCCAGGGCCAGGCCCAACCCGCCCAGGGCCAGGGTACTCACGCGCTGCAGGTCGGGGCGAATGAAACGCTCGTACCCCTGGAGCATGCCCCACAACAAGGCGGCCACCAAAGCCAGCCCCACAAAGGCCAGCAGGTGATCCGGCCATCGGCTGCCGCGCACAAAAGCCCAGAAGCGCGGGTTCAAAATCCCGATGCTAAAGGTGAACGGGCGGCCCGCATAGAAGCCGGAGATGCTGCCCATGAAGATCCCTATTAGCAGGGCCAGGGCCACGGCAAAGATACCGATGGTCAGGCTAATTCGCGCGCCAAACCAGATGCGGCCCCAGATATCGCGGCCAAAGTCGTCGGCGCCCCACAAGAAGAGCTTGGCCTTATCTTCCAACAGCCACGGCCCGCCCATCAGGCGCAAGTCGGCAGGGATCAGCCCCAGGAAGCGGTAAGGCTCGCCCTTTACGAAAAAGTAGATGGGATAGCGGCCCTTCTCGCAGTCGGTGATGACCTCGACTTTGAAGGTCTCAGGGTTCCTGCGCCGCTCGGAGGCGCACACGTAGGGGCGGGTCAGGCGCCCGTTTTCGTCCCGCCAGAAAATCTGGGTGGGTGGGGCAAAGGAGAAATCGCGGAAGCTCTTCTCTTCCGGGTAGGGGGCCAAAAAGTCGGCGAAAAGGGCCCCTAGGTAAAAGACCAGCAGCACCGCAGCACCCAGGCGGGCCAGCGGATGCCGCTTGAAGCGAATCCAGGCCTGCTGGAAAAAGCTTCGGTTGGCCTGGGGGGTGGTCGTAATCTGCGCTCTTTGTAGCATGCCTTTACCCCCTAGCTATAGCGGATGCGCGGGTCCACCCAGGCCAGAAGCAAATCCGAGATCAGGTTGCCCACCATCAACAGCACCGTGGTGATGGTGATGAGGCCCATGATCACATAAACGTCAATGGCCGAGATGGCCTCGAGCAGAGCGGGCGTAATGCCCGGCCAGGCCATGGTCACCTCCACCAGCCCGGCCCCCCCAATCAGACCCGGCAGCAACCCCCCGATCCCAGCGATGAAGGGAATCACCGCGTTGCGCAGGGCGTGCTTGTAAATCACCACCCGCTCGTTCAGGCCCTTTGCGCGCGCAGTGCGGATGTAGTCCTGCGAAAGCACATCCAGCATCTGGCCCCGCATGACCCGCATTAAGCCGGCCAGGCCCGAGGTACCCACCACAATCACCACCGGGAAGGCGTGCCACAAGACGTTGGTCACCCGGGCCCAGAGGGGCGATTCGGTATAGGGCAGCCGCTCGGGCAGCCCAGGCCCTTGCAGCAAGGGCGCCAGCATCAGCAGGGTGCTCATACCAAACATCACCAGCCCGACCCAGACACCAAAGCTTACTGGCTGGCCGTGGCTGCTCTTCCACCAAAAGAGGCCCGCGTACACCAGAGTTCCCAGTAGCGCCACGGGGAAGAGCAGCCCTGCGGCGCGGGTCAGGTTGCCCAGGTGGATGAACTCGTTGGTCATGCCGCCAATGGGCAGGATGCGCAGGTTGGTCAAATCGTTGAGCCAGACCGCCAAAAAAAGCATGATCAGCCCAAAGAAGAAATTGGGGATGGCCAGACCCAGAAAGGCCAGCAAGGTGAAGGTGCGGTCGGGCCAGGTGTACTTGTGAATGGCCGAGTACACCCCAATAGGAATGGCAATCAGATAAATCATCAAAGTAGCCAGCACCACCAGGACCATGGAGTTCAGGATGCGCTGGCCGATCACGCTCCATACATCGGTTTTGTAAGAGAGCGAAAGGCCCAGGTAACCCTGCAAAATACCCGAGAGCCACTTAGCGTACTGCACCGGCAGGGGTTGGTCGAGGCCCAGCTGCTGGCGCAGGTTGGCGATGGACTCGCGATCCTGGGTGGGGTCGAGCTCGAGCCGGGTCACAAAATCTCCCGGGGCGAGCTGGATCACTAAAAAAGCCAGCAGGGTCGCTCCAAAGAAGGTGGGCACGAGCTGGAGTAGCCTTCGTACAACGTAAGCGAACATAGCACCTCAGCATGAAGGCAAGGGGTGGCCTGCCACCCCTTGCCCCAGAAGGCGTTTACTCCTTAGCAAAAACGGTCTCGATGTAGGGTGCCTGACCAACGATGGAGTTGATCTGCTCCTTCGGGAACATACCACCCAGGCGGGTCAGACGGGCCGGGTTGTAGGCCGGGGCCACCGTGTAGATGAGCGGGAGGTTCTCGGCCACCACCTTCTGGAACTGCACGTAGATCTGACGGCGCTGGGCCTGATCCAAGGTAGTAGCCCCGCGGGTCATCAGAGTATCGATGAGCACCTCGAAGGCTTCCACTTTGGCCGGGTTCTTACCGCCGACTCCCAGGTTCCAGGCGTGTAGCGGGCCGTTGAGCTGCCATACGTTGCGCGCGAAGGCCGGCTCAATACCCCCAGTCAGGCCGATCAGGATGGCATCGAACTCGCGGGTGCCATCGGCGGCGGGGCTGGTAAGCTGGCGCACCAGCTCGTTGAAGTCGATGGGGCGGTACTCTACCTTCACCCCCACCTTGCGGGCTTCGTCGCGGAAGATCTGGGCGATGCGCTCGCGCACGGTGTTGCCCTGGTTGGTCACCAGGTTGAACTCCAGCACCTTGCCTTGGGCGTTCACCAGCCAGCCATCGCGGTTCTTGCTGCGGAAGCCCAGCTCGGCCAGGAGCTGCACAGCCCGCTGCGGGTTGAACTCATACTTGGCCACATCGTCGGTGAAGAAGGCCTTGTTGGGGATGGAGATGGGGCTCCACTGGGGCTGGCCCAAACCGCCCAAGGCCACCTCGATCATGGACTTCTTGTCCATCAGGTGGGCCATGGCCCGGCGGAACTTCACCTGACGGAAGAGCTCGGCCTTGAAGGGGTCTTTGTTGTTCCAGTTGAAGACGATAAAGTTGGTGGCCAGGGTTACGTCTATGTTGGGGAAGATCTCGGCCCGCAGGCGGTTGGCCCGGATGCGCTCCAGCACCTGGGCCACCTGGTCGGCGTTGGCCGCCGAGAAGGTATCGGCCTCTCCGGCCAGGAAGCGCGCAAGCTGGGCGTTCAGGTCGGGCACGATTTGCACGGTGTAGCGCTCCAAATAGGCCACCGGGTTGTTGCGCTCGTCCACACCCCAGTAGTTGGGGTTGCGCACCAGAACCACCCGCTCGCCCTTGACGTAGCTATCGAGCTTGAAGGGGCCGCCCGAGACGATCTGGGCAGGTGGGATGTCCAGGTTCCACATGGCCTGGAGCTGCTGCGGGCCAGCCTGATAAGCAGACTCGAAGACATGCTTGGGCACGATGTACCAACCCTGGATCAGGGCCGGGGCGTAGGGTTTGGGGAAGTCGGCCCGCACGGTGAATTGGTCCACCTTGCTCCATTTGATGGGCTGCCCGTCCAGGATGAAGCTGGTGCGCGCATTGGAGTTGACCTTCGGATCGGCATGTACGGTGGCGCTGAATATCACGTCGTCGGCGTCGATGGGGCGCCCGTCCGACCACCGGGCCCCTTCGCGCAGCTTGAAGATCACGGTCAGGCCGTTGTTGCGCACTTCCCAGGACTTGGCCAGCCGCCCCTCGGGGGCCTGGGTGTAGGGGTCATAGGCGGTCAGGTAGGGCAGGAAGAGCGAAATGATGTCGGTGGACGAGGTCTCGCGGGCCACAAAGGGGTTCCAGGTGCGCGGGTCGGAGATGGCGGTAACGCGGTACGCTCCGCCCGCGCGGCCCGGCTCGGTGCCCTTGAACACCTTGGGCTGGGCCAGAGCCAGTCCGGCTAGGGCAAGCATACCTAAAACCAGCAGTTTCTTCATTTCAAGCCTCCTATTTAGACAGTCCTCCACCTTCGCTCTCTTGCGGAGAAAGCGCTTGAGCAAGGTGGACTTGGTACAAAACTATATAGCCATCATGCTGCTGTCAAGGCCTCGAGCATCAAAAACGCCCAAGACCCCATCCACCGACCGGTGGATAAGCCGATGTACTAGCAGCTTGTGTTCATTAAAAAACGTGTCCAACACATCATAGAGACAGATTGCTCAGTTGCCTAGCGCCCAGCCAAGCTAAGAGATAACCAGCGAGCATCCCGCCTCGCCTTGAGTGCGAACCAACTTTTCGGCAAATCACTGGTTCTAAAACATTCAGCCATACCGCTAAAACCCTCGCCATAAGCAGCAGTCGAGAAACCGAGCCACTCACAGCTCGATTGCTTTTTCAAGGCGCGGTTGCTTCCCGCCTGAAAAGCAGCCAGCGATTTTAACCAGGAACTAGGCTAAGCCGCCGGATGCTCGACGCCACTGGATTTTATCGATTGAAATAGCGGAAAGAGAAAGCCAGCACCACGAAAAGCGCGCCCAGAACAATGGTAATGCGATACAGGCCACCGGTAATCCCACGGGTGCTGAAAAGATCGGTCGAGCCGCCGAACATATCACCCGCCCCCTGCTTGGGTTCTTGGGACAGCACTAAGTAAACCAGAAACCCAGCCACGGCGATGTAAAAGAAGATCAGAATGTTTTGCAAAAACTCCACTTGAGGCCTCCAGTGCTCCTAGGGCTTGGTTGGTGCCGGGAATGGGACTCGAACCCACACGGCTGTTAACCGTCCGATTTTGAGTCGGGTGCGTCTACCAATTCCGCCATCCCGGCGCGCCTACATTCTTCTGGCGAGCTCGCCAGCAAGACTAAACTATAGGGCTTTTTGCGCGGTTGTGCAAGCCGAGCAGCCCCAATGCCCCTGCCAACACCACGGCCCAGCCGCCCCAGCGCACATAGGGCGTTTGAACCTGCAAAAAGGCAAACTGGCCTGCCAAAAAGCCGGGCTGGCGTTGGGGAATGCGAGCTGTAACACGTCCGTAGGGGTCAATGATGGCGGTTACCCCGTCGTTGCCGGCCCGCAGCAACCAGCGACCCGTCTCGACAGCACGCAGGCGGCCCATCTGAAAGTGTTGCAGGCCCCCGAAGCTAGGACCGAACCAGGCATCGTTGGAGCCGAGTTGCAAAACCTCAGCGCCATTCAGGACAAGGTTGCGGGCTACTGCCGGGAAAACCGACTCATAGCAAATGAAAGCACCGTACTTACCCAAAGGGGTGTACGCCGTTCCTGGGATGCGACTGGCCAGCTCACCATCCAGGCCGAGGGCGCGGAAGAAGAAGCGGTACACTGGGCGCAGGACTGCGCTCCAGGGAAAGTTTTCCCCGAAAGGAACCAGCCGGTTCTTATCGTAAAAGTGGGTTACCTGACCCTTGTACACCCGCACCACGCGGTTGGTCAGGCCGGTCTCGAGGCCACTTAAAAGCTCCCGACGGCCTAACAAGGCCATGAGTTCGGGCGAGAAACCCGACACCGCTGTTTCCGGCCAGATCACCACCCTCGTATCTGGGTGGGCTTGCAAACCCTGGCGGGTGAGCTGTAGGTAGATCTGCTCGGCTGGGGCCCCCTCGAGCTTACGCAAGGGGTTGATGTTGCCCTGCACCAACAAGGCCTTTTCCCCGCCCTGGGCCGTCGGCAGCGGCATAACCCATAGCCCCACCCAGAACAAGCCCAGCCCGGCCAGGCCTAGAGCCGGCCACGAGAGCACCACCGGGTCTTTCCGCAGCCGCAGCCAGGCCCCGTGCAAGCCCAGCGCAACCCCCAACACCACCAGCGAAAGCAAGTAGACCCCGCCCAGGCTCGCCAGCACCCGGCCGGGGGCATCTACCAGAGCATAGCCCACAAAGCCCCATGGGAAAGCAATTTCACCTAAAGAAGTGAGATATTCCTGCACCACCCATAGCCCTGCGCGAGCCATCGGTCGGCCCCAGGTCAGGCAGAAGACCAACCCCCAGATAGCAGCCTTGATCAGCACCAGTGGCAAGTAAGGCACGGCGCCCCATAGGGTTTCGAACAGCACCACAAAACTAAAGGGTAGCCAGACCAAGTGAAGGGCCCAGAACCCTACTCCGGCCCAAAAACCGTATCGGAAGCCTCCACGCGTCAGAAGCCCGATGAGGGGCAGGGGGGCCAGAAAACCGAGAGGGGCCGGCGGTTGGGTAAGGGCCAGGGCCGCACCCAGAAGCAACGGAAACCAGATCTGCATCACTTCATCATACGTTCTATGGCCCTTGGCCATCGGCAAAAAAGCCAGAATAGCCAGAGCTTTAGCCTGTTCATGGCAGAATGTAAACATCATGCGACTGGGAATCATCGCCGAAATCCATGCCAACCTGCCTGCGCTCGAGGCTGCCCTCGAGGCCCTGCGCAAAGAGGGGGTTGAGCAGGTGTTAGCGGTGGGGGATCTGGTCGGCTACGGCCCCCACCCCCGCCAGGTGATTCGCAAGCTCGACCGAGAGGGTATTCCCTGCGTGCCTGGGGCCGCCGACCTGCGGGTAGCCTACGCCTTGCCTGCACGACCGCGGGAGGGCGTCGCCGAGACTACCATCGCCTGGACGCGCGAACAGCTCGGCCAGCGCGAACTGCACTTTTTGCGCAACCTGCGTTCGCGCCACCGCTACGAGACCCCCGTGGGACGCCTGATGGCCTTCCACGGCTCGCCCGAAGACCCTGAGCACAAAATTGACCTGAACGAAGCCCGCCCCCAGGAAATTCTGAAGATGCTCGAGTCCATTCGCTCGCGTTACGCGGCGGTGGCGGGTAAGCACATCCCCTTTCGTCGGGTCGTACACAAAGGCGTGGTTTACGACCCCGGCTCGGTGGGCTTGAGCCTGGGGGGCGAGCCGGGGGCCGATGTGCTCATTCTGGAAGACGACATCCACGGCGAAATCCACCATCGTTTTCTCAAGCTGCCCTACGACTATGGTCAGGTCACCTTTGATCTGGCCGCCTGGGAGTTGCCCGAGGTGTTGGCGGAGGTGGTGCGGCAGGGGCGGTTTCCGCAGTGAGCTAAGGCTGGCCTTATACCCGCCCCTCTAGCAAGGCCTGCGCCACCTCGGCTACCTGCGGCTCCGGGTCGCGGCGTAGGAACCCGAGGGCCTCCCAATCGCCCAGCCGGGCCAGGGCTTGGGCGGCGGTGGCCCGCACCAGGGGGTTTATGTCCCGGGCACCCTGACGCACCAGCGGCAGGTAGGCTGGGTCGCCCTGGTTGGCCAGCACCACCAGCGCGTTGCGGGCCATGCGGGTACGGCCAGGGCGCAAGAACACCGTTCCGGCGTATTTGCGTTCAAAGGCCTTGGAGGAGAGGTAAAAAAAGTCCTCTAGGTTGGGGTAGGCCAGCTCGGGTTCGGGCACGAACTTCTGCCAGGCCGTCCGGGCCTTGCGGTTCCAAGGGCAGACTTCCTGGCAGATGTCGCAGCCAAACAACCAGTCCCCTATGCCCGCCCAGAGCTCCGCGGGAATAAGCCCCCGGTGCTCGATGGTCCAGTAGCTGATGCAGCGCCTGGAGTCCAGTGTTCCATCGCCCAGTAGGGCCCCGGTGGGGCAGTGGCTCACACAGCGGCTACACCGACCGCAGCGGTTTGGATAGGGCGCTTTATCGGGCCTTACCTCGAGGGAGGTCAGCAGAACCGCCAGCGTGAGGTAGGAACCCTCCCCCATCCGCATCAGCATGGCGTTGCGGCCAATCCAGCCCAGGCCTCCCAGGGTGGCATAGGAACGCTCGGACAGGGGGCCGGTATCCACGTAGCCCTTAGCCTGCAAGCCCAGGCTATGGGCCAGGCGCTCGAGGGCATCCAGATGCGGCCTGAGCAGGTGATGGTAATCGCGCACCCAGGCGTAGCGGGCCACCCGGCCCAGGCGAAGGCCACCGGGTGGCTTGGGGGGCGGGGGGTAGGCATGAGGGGCCGCCAGCACCAGCACGCTCCTGGCCCAATCGAAACGCCGGTATGGGGTAAGCCTGGTCTCCAGATTTTCTGCCACGTAAGCCATTTCGGCCTGCCTGCCCTCGGCCAGCCAGTCGCGGTAGCGTTGCTGGATTTCCTGCGGCAATTCCAGCCCAGCCCACGCAGTCAGAAAGCCCTGCTCCTGCGCGGCCTGGGTGAGAAGCTCGGCCCCTCGCACACCCCGATTGTGCGCAAATTGACGAGTAAACACAAGCCATGCCTACCGATTCGCCTGCACCGGAAAAGCCTCTGCAGCCCGCCATGCGCAGCGATTGGTATACCATGCTCTACAATAGCCCTTGTGAGTGTGAACGCGCCGCGCGACTTTTTCACCGAACAAGGCCTCGAGCCCCTCACCGCCCAAGGCTACCAGCGCGAGGCCCGCGCCCAGGCCTTCCCCTACCTGAAGGCCCTCTCCGAGCGCGTACTGGTCTACGACGGGGCCATGGGCACGGAGATCTTCAAGTACAACCTGAGCGACGAAGACTTTGGCGGGGCCCAGCACAGCGGCTGCCCGGAAATCCTGAACCGCACCCGCACCGATGTGATCGCCGCCATCCACAAGAGCTACCTCGAGGCCGGCGCCGACGTCATCGAGACCAACACCTTCGGCTGCTTGCCCCATGTGCTGGTGGAGTATGGCCTGGAGGCCGAGGCCGAAGACCTGGCCTTTGAGGCTGCCCGGATTGCCCGCCAGGAAGCCGACCGGATGAGCGCCGAAAAGCCCCGCTTCGTAGCCGGCGCGCTGGGGCCGGGCACCAAGCTCATCTCGTTGGGGCAGATTGGCTGGAAGGAGATGTTCGAGTCGTACCGCACGGCGGCTCGAGGCCTGATCCGTGGCGGGGTGGATCTGCTCCTCGTGGAGACCTGCCAGGACATCCTGCAGGTGCGCTGCGCGGTGCTGGCCTGCCGCCAGGCCATGCGCGACCTTGGGCGGGAGCTGCCCCTGCAGGTGCAGGTCACCTTCGAGGCCACCGGCACCCTGCTGGTGGGCAGCGACGACGGGGCCGCCCTGACGGTACTGGAAAGCCTGCCGGTGGATGTGGTGGGCATCAACTGTGCGGTGGGGCCCGACCTGATGGACACCCACATCCGCTACTTCTGCCAGAACAGCACCCGCTGGGTTTCCTGCCTGCCCAACGCCGGGCTTCCCCGCAACGAGGGCGGCAAGGCGGTTTTCGACCTCACCCCCGCCGAGCTAGCCCGCTGGCAGCTCAAGTTTGTGCGGGAGTACGGCCTGAACGTGGTGGGCGGCTGCTGCGGAACCGGGCCTGCCCATATCCGGGCGCTAAAAGAGGCGCTGCAAGGTTACGAAAAACCGGCGCTTCGCAACAGCCAGCAAAACCCCAAACCCTCGCCCTTGGGCCAGGTGGCCAGCCTCTACCAAAGCGTGCCGCTGCGGCAGGAGACCGGCCTCCTGATCGTGGGCGAGCGCACCAACGCCACCGGCAGCAAGAAGTTCCGCGAGCTGTTGTTCGCCGGCGACTTCGACGGCATGAACCAACTGGCCAGCGAACAGGTGGACGAAGGGGCCCACGTGCTGGACGTCTCGGTGGCCTGGACCGGGCGCGACGAGGTGCGCGACATGCGCGAGGTGCTGAAGCGCTTTGCCACCAGCGTGCCCATCCCCATCATGATCGATACCACCCAGCCCGAGGTCATGGAGGAGGCCCTACAACACCTGGGCGGGCGGGCCATTTTGAACTCGGTGAACCTGGAAGACGGCCTGGAGAAGTTCGACCGGGTGGCGGCCCTGGCCAAGCGGCACGGGGCGGCTCTGGTAGCCCTGACCATTGACGAGGACAAAGAAGCCGGTATGGCCAAAACGGTGGAGCGCAAGGTGGAGATTGCGCTCCGCATGTACGAGCGGCTCACGCGGGTGCACGGCATCCCGGGCGAGTCCATTTTGTTCGACCTGCTCACCTTCCCCATCACCCAGGGCGACGAGGACACCCGCAAGCTGGCCCTGTGGACCATCGAGGGCATCCGCAAGGTGCGTGAACTGCTGCCCGAGGTGGGCTTCATTTTGGGCATCTCCAACGTGTCGTTTGGGCTCGCACCGCAGGCCCGGGTGGTGCTTAACTCGGTCTTTCTGGATGAGTGCATCCAGGCCGGCCTGACCGCGGCCATTCTGAACGCCGGCAAAATTCTGCCCATCAACCAGATTCCACCGGAACAATACCGGCTGGCCCTGGACCTGATCTACGACCGGCGGCAGTTCGGGCCGGGCGGCGAGGTCACCCACGACCCGCTCTTTGCCTTCGTGGATTACTTCGCCAAAAACAAGGCGGACAAAACCCTGGCCCGCGACCCCCTGGCCGGGCTTTCCCTGGAGGAGCGCCTGAAAAAACGCATCATCGAGGGGCGCAAGGTGGGCCTCGAGGCCGACCTCGAGCTGGCCCTAGAGCAGTACAGCCCGGTGGAGATCATCAACCAGATCCTGCTAGAGGGCATGAAGTTGGTGGGCGACCTCTTCGGCGCGGGCAAGATGCAGCTACCCTTTGTGCTGCAAGCCGCCGAGACCATGAAGGCCGCGGTGCGCTACCTCGAGCCCCGCATGGAGAAGCTCGAGGGCGAGCACAAGGGCACCCTGGTCATCGCCACGGTCAAAGGCGACGTGCACGACATCGGCAAGAACCTGGTGGACATCATCCTCTCCAACAACGGCTACAAGGTGGTCAACCTGGGCATCAAGAAGCCCATTGAGGAGATTCTGGCCGCAGTGGAGGAGCATAAGCCCGACGCGGTGGGGATGAGCGGGCTCTTGGTCAAGAGCACCGTGGTGATGAAGGAGAACCTCGAGTACATGGCGGCTCGAGGGGTCGGCCTGCCGGTGATACTCGGGGGGGCTGCCCTCAACCGCCACTACGTGGAAAACGACCTGCGCCGCACCTACACCACCGGCCCGGTTTACTATGCTTCCGACGCCTTCGATGGCCTGCAGCTCATGGAAGAGCTGACCGGGCACGCCCCACCCCGCCTGACCAGCCGCGAGGTCAGCGGCCACAAGTACAAAACCGCCTACGAAATCTTGCAGGAGAAACTGATGGCCGGTTCGGAATACATTCCCTCCAACACACCGCCCGCCCCCCGCATCCCCCGCCCCCCCTTCTGGGGCCGAAGGGTGGTTGACCCGAGCGAGCTCGAAATTGGGGTCATCTCCCGCTACGTCAACAAAAACGCCCTCTTCCGGGGGCAGTGGGGCTTCCGCAAGGGCGAGATGAGCCAGCCCGAGTACGAGGCCTACCTCGAGCGCCTGGCCGAGCCCATGTTCGAGGAGATGGTGTTGCAGGCCCTGGCCGAGGGCTGGCTCGAGCCCGCGGTGGTCTACGGCTACTGGCCGGTGGCCTCGGATAAAAACGAGCTGATCGTCTTTGACCCCGAGTCCGGGGCCGAGCTGTTCCGCTTCAACTTCCCCCGCCAGATGGGGGCTGGCTCGCGCCACCTGTGCATCGCCGACTTCTTCCGCCCCCGCTTTACCGAGCCCATCGGAGCCGAACGAGACTGGTTCCCCTCGGCGGCTTGGGAGAATGGCGCGCGCGACGTGCTGGCCGCCCAGGTGGTCACCATGGGCCGCAAGGTCTCGCAGGTGGCCCAGGCACTGTTCGCCTCCGATGCCTACCAGGACTATCTGTACCTGCACGGCTTCTCGGTGGAGATGGCCGAAGCCCTGGCCGAGTACTGGCACAAGCGCATCCGCCAGCAGCTCGACATCGCCCAGGACGACGCCACCAGCTTAGAGGAACTCTTCCGCCAGGGCTACCAGGGCAGCCGCTACAGCTTTGGCTACCCGGCCTGTCCCCGCCTGGAAGACCAGAAGTACCTGCAGGAGCTTCTGCAGTGGCAGGAGATTGGCGTGGAGCTGAGCGAGGAGTACCAGCTCCACCCCGAGCAGTCCACCAGCGCCATCGTGGTGCACCACCCCGCGGCCAAGTACTTCAACCTGTGATATTGCTGCCCTTGTCCGCCGGGGACCGCGCCCGAAGCAGCATGAGAAGCCCTTACGAGTTGCGCCAGGGTAGACTAGTAAAACTGGTGGAAAAGGTCTATTCATGCCTGGCGCAATGCCCCCAGCGATCTTTCGGAACAGCATCTTGTATTTCGCTTATGGAGACACTTCACAGCACCGCCTCGAGCCGGGCCAGGCTGGTCTCGAGTTCCTCGGGTGTGTCGGCCCGCAGGGTCACATGACCCACCTTGCGCCCCGGGCGCACCTCCTTACCGTACCAGTGCAGGTGGGCTCCGGGAATGGCCAGCACCCGCGCAAGATCGGGCTCGAGGCCGATCAGGTTGAGCATGGCCACCTGGCCGCGGGGGGCGGTGGAACCTAGGGGCAGGCCCAACAGGGCCCGCAGGTGGTTTTCAAACTGGCTGGTCTCGGCCCCTTCGAGGGTCCAGTGGCCGGAGTTGTGCACCCGGGGGGCCATCTCGTTGGCCCACAAGGTGCCCTCGAGCTCGAACAGCTCGAGGGCCAGCACCCCCACGTAATCGAGCTTCTCCAGCACCCGCCGGGCGATGCGCTCGGCCTCGTGCTGCAACCGGGCCGGGGTGGCCGGGGCGGGGGCCCGGCTTCTGCGAAGAATGCCCCCCTGGTGGTGGTTCTCCACCAGCGGGTAAAAGGCCACCTGGCCGCCGGTGCTCCGCACCGCCAGAATGGATAGCTCCCGCTCGAAAGGCATGAAGGCCTCCAGGATTAGGGGCTGGCCCCCAAGCGCCGCCCAGGCCGCCTCGAGGTCGGCGGGTGAGCGCAAAAGGCGCTGACCTTTGCCGTCGTAGCCTAGCCGCCGGGTTTTGAGCATGGCCGGCCAGCCGGTGCGCTCGAGGCCGTCTTGCAGGTCGTTATAGGTCAGCACCGGATAAAAGGGAGGGGTGGGGATGCCCAGCCCCTGAAAAAAGGTCTTCTCGGCCACCCGGTCCTGGGCTACTTCCAGGGCCATAGGCGGGGGATAAACGGGCAGGCGCTGGGCCAGCCAGGCCACCGCCGCCACGGGCACGTTCTCGAACTCGTAAGTGATCAGCGATAGGCCCTCGGAAAAACGGGCCAGCAGGCTTTGGTCGGTGTAGTCGCCTACCACCAGCTCGGCTAGCTGGCCTGCAGGAGCTTCGGCCAGCGCATCCAAAAACCTAAAGCGCAGCCCCAGCGGATACCCCGCCAGCGCCAGCATACGCCCCAGTTGCCCACCACCCAGAACCCCTACCTGCACGCCTATAAGCCTACCTTCAGGTCGGGCAAAGGGCCAACCGATACACCCGCATCCCCCCGTCGGCAAAGCCCGAACGAAAGGGGCGATCTACCCTTTAGAACAAACCCGATGCTCTAGCTCCTAGCTCGGGGGTCGGGCTGGGTTAGCACCGCCTCGGTCTGGGTTTTGCGGTACTGCTCGAGGGCAGCTTTGCAGTGGGGATATTTGTTAGCCAGGATACTCACCGCCAAGAGCGCGGCGTTGATCGCGCCGGCCCGGCCAATCGCCAGGGTGCCCACCGGAACCCCGGCGGGCATCTGTACGATGGACAAAAGCGAGTCCAGCCCCCTAAGGCTTTTGGACTCCACCGGAACCCCCAGCACCGGCAGGCTGGTTTTAGCCGCGGTCATGCCGGGCAGGTGGGCAGCACCCCCGGCACCCGCGATGATGACCTCGAGGCCCCGCGCCATGGCCTGCTCAGCGTACTCGAAGAGCAGATCCGGAGTGCGGTGCGCTGAAACCACCCGCGCTTCGTAGGGCACTTGAAGCTGCTCAAGGGTCTGTGCAGCGTGCTGCATGGTTTCCCAGTCCGATTTGGAGCCCATGATAAGGCCAACCAGGGGGTAACGGGGCATCTCCATATCTGCCCAGTTTATCGCGCAAAAGCCCTTGGATTTACAGAAGCGAGGGGGTGCGGGGTAGCTATCCACGAACTCCTCCAGGTGCTGCGAAGGAGCCCATAGCCTGGCGAGCGGCAGGTGCTAGGGTCACACCTAGCGGCAGCAGTCTCCGAGGTTCTTACCGCCCCGCCAAGGTGGGGCGGCGTAGGGGTTCCATCCACCAAGCGCTGGATGGGTAAAACCGGTGGGTTGACCTGGGATGTGTGCGGCGAAAACCAAGCTGTGCATCAACGTCCAGACTGCCGTGGGGCACACGGGAAGTCACGCTTGTCCTCGGCGAACCAAGAATCCCACGCGCCTTGGCCCTGGAGGAGTCGAAAATGTTGTTATTCCCCAGACTATTAGCCAGACTAGCAAAAAATGACCATGAGGCAAACCTGTTTTCACGGGAGCGTGCGATTTTAGATTAATTCCTATGCGCCCAAAGGCGCAAGGAGAAACGATGAGCAAAACACCCATCACGGTTGCCTACGGCGACGGCATCGGCCCGGAGATCATGCGGGCGGTGCTGCAAATCCTCGAGGCGGGCGGGGCACAGCTCGAGCCCGAGGTTATCGAGATCGGTGAAAGCGTCTATCTACGCGGGCACACCAGCGGCATCGAGGAGAGCGCCTGGGAAAGCCTACGGCGCACCAAGGTCTTCCTCAAAGCCCCCATCACCACCCCCCAGGGTGGGGGCTACAAGAGCCTCAATGTGACGGTACGCAAAACCCTGGGGCTTTACGCCAATGTGCGGCCGGTGCAAAGCTTTGAGCCCTTCGTCACCACCAAGCACAAGTCCATTGACCTGGTGATCGTGCGCGAAAACGAGGAAGACCTCTACGCCGGCATCGAGTACCAGCAGACCGACGAGGTCACCATGGCCCTCAAGCTGATCTCCAAGCCCGGCACCGAGCGCATCGTGCGCTATGCCTTCGAGTTCGCCCGGCGCAACGGGCGTAAAAAGGTGACCTGTATCTCCAAGGACAACATCCTGAAGATCACCGATGGACTATTCCACAGGATGTTCGATGAAATCGGGGCCGAATACCCGGAGCTACAAAAGGAGCACATGATCGTGGACATCGGCGCGGCCCGCCTGGCCGAGATGCCTGAGCGCTTCGACGTGATTCTAGCCCCCAACCTGTACGGCGACATTCTGTCGGACATCGCCGCCGAGATCGCGGGTTCGGTGGGGCTGGCCGGTTCGGCCAATGTGGGCGACGACTGCGCCATGTTCGAAGCGGTACACGGCAGCGCGCCCGACATCGCGGGCAAGGGCGTGGCCAACCCCTCTGGGCTGTTGCAAGGGGCCATCCTGATGCTGGTACACATCGGGCAGCCCGAGGCCGCCGCCCGCATCAAGAACGCCTGGCTCAAGACCCTGGAAGACGGCATCCACACACCGGACATCTACGATGAGCGGGTCAGCCAGAAAAAGGTGGGCACGGCCGAGTTTGCCCAGGCCGTGATCGAGCGCCTGGGGCAGCTGCCCGAACGCCTGCGCCCGGCCAGGTTTGGCGAGGCCAGCAAGGAACCCATGGTGCCGCTGATGGTGCGCAACTCCAAACCCGCCAAGAAAGAGCTGGTGGGCATTGACGTGTTTTTCAACTGGCGCGGCACCAAGCCCGAGGAGCTAGCCCAGCTGCTCGAGCCCCTCTCCACCGACAAACTCAAGCTCACCCTGATTACCAACCGGGGCGTGAAGGTATGGCCCGGCGGCTTCCCCGAGACCTTCCGCACCGACCACTGGCGCGGGCGCTTCATGGCCCAGAACGGTACCCCCAACCACCACGATATTGTGGAGCTGCTGGGCAAAATTGCTGCCGCGGGCATGGACTTTATCAAAACCGAACACCTTTACAACTTTGACGGCAAGCCGGGGTACTCGCTGGGACAAGGGCAGTAGGACCTAGCTAGACCCTTCGTCCACGCGGCCTCCCATATGGGAGGCCGCGCTAACCAGCGGGCAGCTCATCGAAGCATGTTCAAAGATTCTCCTGGGCGTTGGCATCTGACCTTCGCTTTGTACCGGGAAATCGCCCTTGCTGGCCTTAGAATCGTATACCGTGGATACGCTGGAATTGCTGCGCATCAACCTGCTCTCCCCGGCTGTGCTGGCCTTTGCCCTAGGTATCGTAGCTGCGCTGATCAAATCCGACCTGAAAATCCCCGATGCGCTGTATACCAGCCTCTCGATTTACCTGCTGCTGGCCATTGGACTCAAGGGTGGGGCGGCCCTGGCCGTCACCCCTTTTTCTGAGGTGTGGAAGCCTGCGCTGGCCACACTGGCCCTAAGCATCCTCACCCCGCTGCTCTCCTACGCTACCTTGCGACGGCTCGGGCGCTTCGATGTGGTGAATGCAGCAGCCATCGCGGCCCATTATGGCTCGGTTTCGGCTGTAACCTTTATGGCTGCCACCGCTTTCATGCAAGCAGCACAGCAACCTGTAGAGGGCTTTCTACCGACGTTGGTGGCCATTCTGGAAGTCCCAGCCATTGTGATCGCCCTGCTAATCGCTCGAAGAAGCCTGGGGGGAGGCTCACTGGGGGAGGCCGTGTGGGAGATTTTTGCTGGCAAGAGCATCTTGTTGCTGGTGGGGGGTTCGTTGATGGGTTTTTTGTCCGGGCCGGAAGGCCTCGAGCAGGTTGCGCCGCTATTTGTAGACCCCTTCCGGGGTGTGCTGGTTTTGTTCTTACTCGAGCTCGGCATGGTAGCGGCCAAGCGCCTGCGCGACCTGCGAAGCGCAGGGGGCTTCCTGATCGGCTTTGGGGTGCTCATGCCGCTGCTCCAGGGAGGCTTGGGGGTATGGCTGGGCAGCCTGGCCGGCATGACGGTGGGGGGGGCCATGGTGTTGGGCACCATGGCTGCCAGCGCTTCGTATATCGCCGCCCCTGCCGCGGTGCGCATGGCCCTACCCCAGGCCAATCCCAGCTACTACCTGACCGCCTCGCTGGGCATCACCTTCCCCTTCAACCTGACTTTGGGCATCCCCATCTACTATGCGCTTTCCCGCTGGCTGCATGGAGGTAGCTAATGGCCCTGGTTTCACTCAAGCTGGTCACCATCATCGCAGAGGGGTTTTTGGAAGATAGGCTGGTTCGGGACATCAAAAAACTCGGCGCCAGGGGCTATACCATTGCGCAGGCTCGGGGGGAGGGCAGCCGCGGGGTACGGGCCAGCGAATGGGAGGGGGGCAACATCCGCCTCGAGACCATCGTAAGCCCGGTGGTCGCCGAAAAAATCCTTGAACATCTGGCCCAGGTTTACTTTGCCAACTACGCCGTAATCGCCTTTGTGGAAAACGTAGAGGTGGTGCGGGGAGATAAGTACACCTAGCATCACCCTTTTTCCTGCAGGCCGCTAGCTCGCTTTAGCCCGCTGGTAATACACCACCCCCCCTTTCATCACCAGCCCAAGGTGGCGCTCGGGATGGGTGAGGACGCGAATGTCCTCGAGCGGATTCCCATCCACCGCAATCAAATCGGCATACGCGCCGGGGGCCACCACCCCCAGCCGGCCTTCGGCCCGCAGCAACCGAGCTGCGTACAAGGTTGCAGCCCGGATGACCTCGAGGTTGGGTTGCACCTGCGCCCGGAGGGCGAACTCCTCGAGCTGGTGCCGGTGCATGGCCCCCAGCAGATCGGTTCCGTAGGCCAGGTTAACCCCCGCTTTATAGGCCATCTCCAACGCAGCCAGCCCCTTATCCAGCACCAGGTCAATTTTGTGGGCCACTTCCTTGGGCAAACCCGCCGCGATCCCCTCTTGGGCCAGGGCCTGATAGGTAACCAGGGTTGGCACCATCCAGGCGTCGTGCTTTAGAAACAGCTCCACACTGGACTCGTCGATCAGGTTGCAGTGCTCGAGGCTCCGCACCCCGCACTCGAGGGCCCGATTGGCCGCTCGCGCCGTATAGGTGTGGGCCATCACGTAGAGGTCGGCCATCGCGGCCTCCTCCACCGCCGCCCGGATTTCCTCGAGGGAGAACTGGTCGTTGGTCAGGCGGTCGGTAGGCGAGGCGATGCCACCCCCCAGCATCAGCTTGATATGGTCAGCCCCCCGACGGATCTCTTCCCGCGTAGCCCGTCGCACTTCCGGCACCCCGTCCACCACGGTTCCAAAGGCGACCGCAGCGCTAACCGTCTCAACGGTAATCTCGCCCGCTGCCCGAATGTCGGCGTGGCCCCCGGTCTGGCTTAGGGCCCGCCCACAGATGTACAGCCGCGGCCCCGGCAAAAGCCCCTCCTCCACCGCCCGCTTGAGGCCAAAATCGGCCCCCGCCGCATCCCGCACGGCGGTAAAACCGCGCATCAGCATGCCTTGCATGATGCGGGCCGCCTGAAGGGCGTTGTAGTGCGGGGAGGCGTTGTGCAGTTCGCGCAAATTGGCCGTCCAGGCCAACACGTGCACGTGCGCGTCTATCAACCCTGGCAGCAGGGTTTTACCCCCCAAGTCGAGTTGCACGACCTCGGCCGCTCTGGCTTCAGGAGCCTCCACGCTCATGGGCTCGAGGCGCTCGATCCGGCCCTCGAGCACCACCACCCGCCGATTGGGCAAAAGCTCGCCGGTCTCTACATCGAGCACGTTGGCGTTTTGCAGGAGGACAACTGGCGACACGGGAAAGTCTAACATCCCGTGCTTTGTACTATTTTTCCCATGAAATAGGGCCTAAAGTCACTCAACTACCTCATCGTTTTCCGATAGGATATGAGAGCCGAGCACTAGGAGGTGCTATGAACGTTCTGGAACGACAGCAAGAGGCGGGGCTGGCAACCCAACCCATCATCAACGACTTCTCCTTGGTTGTGGCCACCGCCAACGGAACCGGCAGTCAGACCGCCAACCTTACTTTGTTGCGGTCTTTTTTTAAGCTGGGCATACCGGTTCACGGCAAAAACATTTTTCCTTCCAACATCCAGGGGCTACCCACCTGGTACCACATCCGGGTGAGCCATGAGGGCTATATTGCCCGCAAGCCCTCGGAAATTCTGGTGGCCTTCAACCCGGCCACCGCCCACGAAGACCTGCAAGAGCTGCCCAGCGGCGGGGTGTGTATCTACAACGCCGACCTGAAAAACCTGCCCCGGCGCGACGACGTCGTCTACTACCCAGTCCCGGTGAGCGAGCTGATCAGCGGTATCGAGGTGCCGGTCAAGCGCAAGCCCTACATCGCCAACATGGCCTATGTGGGGGTGGTGGCCTGGATGCTGGGGGTGCCACTGGAGGTGGTGGAAGAAGCCCTGGGAGCGCAGTTCGACTACCGCCAGAAGCTGGTGGAAAGCAACATGCAGGTGGTGCAGCGGGCTTTCGCTTGGGCTAGCGAAAACCTGCGCAAGAAAGACCCCTACCGCCTTTCGCCCATGAACAAAACCGAAGGGCTGATCTTGATGACCGGCAACGAGGCCGGCGCGCTGGGAGCGGTGTTTGGGGGGGTCAGTGTGGCCGCTTGGTATCCCATCACGCCCTCAACGAGCTTTATGGATGCCCTGCGCGATTTCTTGCCCAAACTCCGCAAGGATCAAAACGGCAAACCCACCTATGCCGTCATTCAGGCCGAGGACGAGCTGGCCGCCGCCGGCATCGTAATTGGGGCAGGTTGGGCCGGCGCGCGGGCCCTCACCGCCACCAGCGGCCCCGGCATCAGCCTGATGGCCGAGTTTGCCAGCTATGGCTACTTTGCCGAGGTTCCGGCGGTGATCTGGGACATTCAGCGGGTAGGCCCCAGCACCGGCCTACCCACCCGAACCAGCCAGGGCGATGTGGCCTTTGTCTACACCCTGGGCCACGGCGACACCAAGCACCCCATCTTGTTTCCCTCCTCGATTGAAGAGTGCTTCGAGTTTGGCTGGAGGTCGCTGGACCTGGCCGAGCAATTGCAAACCCCGGTTTTTGTGCTCTCCGACCTGGACCTGGGCATGAACAACTGGATGGGCCGGCCCTTCGAATACCCCGACCAGCCCCTGCAGCGCGGCAAAGTGTTGCGCGCAGAAGAGCTCGAGGCCCTGGGGGGTTTTGCCCGCTACAAAGACGTAGACGGCGACGGCATCCCCTACCGCACCTTGCCCGGCACCCCCCACCCCCTGGCCGCTTATTTCACCCGCGGCAGCGGCCACAACGAACAGGCCCAGTACAGCGAACGCGCCGACGACTGGGAGCGCAACATGGCCCGCCTGGCCCGCAAGTTCGAGACCGCCCGCAACCTGATGCCTGCCCCCGCCATAGACCTCCACCCTTCGGCCAGGGTGGGCATCATCGCCTACGGCACCACCCGCTACGCCATCGAGGAAGCCCGCGACCGGCTGGCCCGGCAGCTTCCCACCAGCTTCTTGCGCCTGCGGGCTTTGCCCATCAACCAGCAAGTGCGCGATTTTGTAGCGGCCCACGAGCGGGTGTATGTGATTGAGCTCAACCGCGACGGGCAGATGCACAGCATCCTGCAGAGCGAAATGCCCGCCTATGCGGCCCGGCTGCGCTCGATCGCGCACCTGGACGGGCTACCCCTAACAGCCCAGTGGGTACAGACCCGCCTGCTAAAGGAGGAAGCCAACGGATAGCGCACCAGAGGATCGTCTTATGGAAAACCCCAATATAACACCCATCAAGCTCAACGCGGTGGGCCTGAGCAAAAAAGACTACGACGGCGTACCCAGCACCCTCTGCAAAGGCTGTGGGCACAACAGCATCGCCAGCCAGGTGGTACAGGTCGGCTTCGAGCTGAACCTCCGGCCCCACGAGATCATCAAGCTTTCCGGCATCGGCTGCTCTTCTAAGTCGCCGGCCTATTTTCTGGGCATGTCCCACGGCTTCAACGCCCTGCACGGGCGGATGCCCAGCGTGGCTACCGGAGCCCTCTTGGCCAACCACACCCTTAAGGCCATTGGCGTCTCGGGGGATGGCGACACCGGCAGCATTGGCTTGGGCCAGTTCAAGCACCTTTTGCGTCGCAATGTGCGTATGGTTTATATCGTGGAGAACAACGGGGTGTATGGCCTGACCAAAGGCCAGTTCTCGGCCACCGCGGAGGAGGGCCTGACGCTCAAATACGCGGGTCGCAACGAGTTTCCACCCATAGACCTGTGCATGGAAGCCATCATCGCCGGGTGCGGTTTTGTGGCCCGCAGCTTTGCCGGTGACGCCAAGCAGGTGCGCGAGCTGCTCAAGGCCGCCCTCTCCCACCGGGGTACGGCCCTCTTGGACATCATCAGCCCTTGCGTGGCCTTCAACAACGAGGACGACAGCCCCAAGAGCTATGGCTACGGTACCAAGCACGAAAAACCCCTGCATGAGCTGGGCTTCATCCCCTACGCCGAGGAGATCTCCATCAAGCCCCTAGAGCCCGGCGAGCTCCGCACCGTGCGGCTGCACGACGGCTCCCTGCTCAGCCTGCGTAACCTGGGCCATGACTACGACCCCACCGACAAATACGCTGCCATAGAGCGCCTGCAACGGGCCCAGGAAACCGGGGAGTTCATCACCGGCCTGATCTACTACAACCCCGACCGCCCCAGCCTGGCCGAGGTTGAAGGTCTCAGCACCCCCCTGGCCCAGCTTTCAGCAGAGCAGCTTCGCCCCAGCCGGGCTGCTCTAGAGCAGTTCTTGCAGGCTTACCGCTAGAGCCAGCCGCGCAAACCGTAGGCCAGCAGGCCCAGGTATTCGCGCGTAAGAGGGGTGAGCGCCCGCAGCCGGTCGAAGGGCTTGCTGAGGGCCATGTCGAAGCGGGGCTCGCTCGAGACCACGCTTACCACCTCCACCCCCAGTTTGCGAAAGGCGCCCACCGAGCGTCGGCTGTGGGTGGGGGTGGTGACCAGCAAAACCCGCCCCCACCCCCGCTCTTGCACCAGCCGGGCCACGGCCAGGGCCTCGGTGCGGGTGGTGCGCATCTGGGGCAGGAAAATAACCTCCGGGCCATCCTCCCCGTATAGCGCCCGGACCCGCTCTGCCGCCACCCGACCCAGCGAAGGGCAGCGGGCATCGCCAAAAATCTCTCCCGCCGTATCGGAGAGGGTCAGGCGGGGGGCATACCCGGCCCGCCAGAGCTCGAGGCCCTTCTCCAGCCGGGCCAGCGAGGAGGCCTCGAGTTCGCCCACCCCACAATGCATCCCTCCGCCCAGCACCACAATCAGGTCGGCCCTTTGCGGGGCTTCGTTCACGATCAAGCCCTCTGCCAACCTCCTGGTGAGCGGGGTAAACACCACCGTCGCAATCAACACCGCACAAAGCCCGCTCCCCAGCAGCAAAACCCGAAAAGTGGGGCCAAACCAACCCAAGAGCGTACCCACCCCCCACAACCCCACCAGCGGCCCCAGGCCCAGCTCGGGGTTGATGACCAGTCCCAGCGGCAAGAGCAACAGGCTCAGGCCAGAAGCCATCAGCAGTCGTTGGGGCAGCCTCGGCATCGCAACCATCTTATCGTCCGGTGGCCCGACCCGCCTTCGGTGAAACAAGCCAGTCTGTGGGGCGGTTGAGTGGCCTAACACAGTGGCTTTGTTTTATAACGCTTTTTATGCACAAAGAGCGTGATACGATATATTTATGGCTGTTCTGACCACCGACCAAAAAATGGTGCTGGATATGGTGCGGGCCGTTTCCCGCGAGGTGTTGTGGGAGCTGGCCCCCGAGTACGACCGCACGGGGCAGTACCCCTGGCCCCAGCTCAAGCAGCTCGCCCAACTGGGGCTGCTGGGCATGACCACCCCCGAGGCCTGGGGCGGGGCCGGGCTCGACTCGGTGACCTGGGCGCTGGCCATGGAAGAAATCGCCGCCGCCGACCCCAGTGTGGCCGTGATTGTATCGGTCACCTCGGGGCTGCCGCAGTACATGCTGAACCGCTTCGGCAGCGAGGCGCAAAAGAAGAAATACCTGGTTCCCCTGGCCAAAGGAGAATGGATCGGAGCCTTCTGTCTGACCGAGCCGCACGCCGGTTCCGACCCGGCCTCGCTCAAGCTCTCGGCCCAAAAAGTGCCGAGGGGCTGGGAGCTGAACGGGCTCAAGAGCTGGGTTACCTCGGGCGGGCAGGCCCAGCTTTATGTGGTCATGGCCCGGGGTGAGGCGGGCATCAGCAGCTTTATCGTGGAGAAGGACACCCCTGGCCTCAGCTTTGGCCCCCCCGAGGAGAAGATGGGCCTGCACGCTGCCCACACCTGCGAGCTGCGCTTTGAAGGGGTGTTTGTGCCGGAAGAGAACCTACTGGGGCAGGAGGGGCGCGGGCTGGCCCAGGCCTTGGCCGGCCTGGACTCCGGGCGCATTGGCATTGCCGCTCAGGCGGTGGGTATGGCCCGGGCTGCTTTCGAAATCGCTAAAGCGTACGCCGACGAGCGCACCCAGTTTGGCCAGAAGATCCGGGATTTCCAGGGGATCGGCTTCAAGCTAGCCGAGATGCATACCCGCATTGCCGCGGCCCGGGCCCTGGTGCTGGAAGCTGCGGCCAAGAAGGACCGGGGCGAAAGGTACACCCTCGAGGCCTCCACCGCCAAACTTTTTGCCTCCGAGGTGGCCGTGGGCGTAACCCGCGAGGCCGTGCAGGTGCTGGGGGGCTATGGCTACCACCGTGAGTACCGGGTGGAGCGCTACTACCGTGACGCCAAGATCACCGAAATTTACGAAGGTACGAGCGAAATTCAGAAGCTGGTTATCGCCAGGGAGCTGTACCGATAAAGCAACCGTTGCGGCCTTGGCGCTTTGGCTTTAGGCTTTGAGCCGATGAAGGTCCTGATTGTTTATGCCCACCCCAACCCCAACTCCTTCAACGCCGCCCTGCGCGACCTGGCGGTGCAGGCTCTAAGCCAAGCCGGACACAGCGTTTTGCTTTCCGACCTGTACGACATGCGGTTCAATCCGGTGCTCAGCGTACAGGAACTGCAGGGCAACCTGCAGGATATCCAGCCCGAGATCGAAAAGGTTCGGCGGGCCGACCTGCTCTTGTTCCAGTTTCCCGACTGGTGGTACGGGATGCCGGCCATCATGAAGGGTTGGATTGACCGGGTTTTTGCCTTTGGGTTTGCCTACGACAACGAGCATAGCTTCGAGAACGGTCTTCTGCGCGGCAAAAAAGCCATGCTCAGCGTGACAGTAGGAGCGCGCGAAGATTATTTTCGCCAAGCCCCCCAGCGCGACCTGATGCGGGTGTTGGAACCCATCCATTACGGCGTCTTGGCCTACTGCGGCCTGGAGGTGCTGCCGCCCTTTATCGCCTACGGACCGACCGAGATGAATGAAGCCGAGCGCAAAGCCACCCTCGAGGCCTTCCGGGAGCATTTGAAAAAGCTGCCAGAGCTTCGGCCCCTCCGCTTTAGCTAGAGCACTCTGTTGTGTTCTGCGAAGCGCAGTTGCCTCTCGGATGGAAGGCAACGTCGGTGCAGGGAAAGTCAGCCCACTGTGCTGGCTCACGCAGCATGTAAAGCCTACCGGTGCGATAGACTGCCGCTGTGACGCAAGGTGAAGTACGGGAACTGGTGTGGAATGCGCTAGCCCAAAACCGCGCGGCCATCTACCCCACCCCACCCCATGGGCATCACCCCAATTTTGTGGGGGCCAGCCGCGCCGCCGAGCGCCTGATGGGCCTGAGGCTATGGCGGTTGTCCACAGCCATCCTGGCCGGCCCCGACCAGGTGCTAAAGCCTTTACGCGAGGCCGCAATGAAGTCTGGGAAAATTGTCATCATGCCCCATCCCGACAAAGCGGGGCGCTACCTGAGCCTCGAGGGCCTCTTGCCCCACCAGCTCAAGCGGGTGCGCGAAATTGCCCAACTCGCCAAGCCGGTTGAACTCAGCCAGATTGCCATAGACTTGGTGCTGGTCGGCAGCGTGGCGGTCGACGAGCAACGCAACTGGATCGGCAAGGGGTATGGCTTCCCCTACAAAGACCTCAAGGTGGCCGCGCCCTGGGCCACCCTGGCCCACACCCTGATGATTTTCGATGAATTACCTTGCCAGCCCGAGCGAAAAGTAGACCTGATTGCCACCCCCCATCAGGTCATTGGGGTTTGATGGGGGTGGGGCGCGACTCATCGGGCAAACCCCATATTGCCGCAGGGGCCAGCTCGACCAGATTGCCGGCAGGGTCGCGCACATACAGGCTAGGGCCGGCCTTCCACTCGGCCCAGGTGACAGGGTAGCCGTGGGCCTCGAGCCGCTTTGCCCAGCCTTGCAGCTCCTCGACCGCCACCCGAAAACACACATGCACGCTGCCCTCGGCCCCATGCGGTGGTAGAACCGTTTCTTGTTGGGTGGCCTGGGGGTTGAAGACCAGAAAAACCCCCGGCCCTACCCGAAAAAACAGATGCCGCCCGGGCTGCTCGGAAAATAGCTCCAGGCCCAGTAGCCCCTGGTAGAAGCCTTTTGCGGCCTCGAGGTCGGTCGCGTACAAACAGGTCTCGAGCACCCCAGCAATGCGCGGCATGGCACCCCTCGCAGCCTATCAAAACCCATCCCAAGCCTTGCGGTCAAGGGTAAAGTCAGACGCGCTGGCTGGCCTCGGCCAAAGCCCGCAGTCCTGCGGCCAGGCCGGGCTCGAGGTCGCCTTCGCCGTAGCGCCACGACCAGTTACCCCCCAGCCGACCGGGGAAGTTCATCCGGGCTTCGGGGCCCAGCCCCAGCACATCTTGCAAGGGGACAATAGCCAGCTTGGCCGGGCTCTTGAAGGCTAGTTCAATCAAGGCGCCCGCCACCTCGTATTCCGATAAGCAGCGGATTCCATAGCGGGCCAGGTAGGCGCGCATGAAAGCCCGCTCGGCCTCCGGCGCAGTGCGATACCAACCCAGGCTGGTGTCGTTGTCATGGGTTCCGCTGTACACCACCACATTGCCGTGCGGCGGATAGTTGTGCGGCAAGAAGTGATTTTTCTCGTCTGAAAAAGCAAACTGCAGGATCTTCATGCCAGGGAACCCAAATCCATCGCGCAAAGCCTCCACCTCGGGGGTGATCACCCCCAGGTCTTCGGCGATAATCGGAGCTTCGCCCAGCGCAGCCCGAACCGCCTTAAACAACTTCTTACCCGGGGCCCTGACCCACCGCCCCTTGACCGCGTCGGGTCTACCAAAGGGTATTTCCCAGTAGGCTTCAAAACCGCGGAAGTGATCGATGCGCACCAGGTGGCACTGCTTGAGGGACTGCCGGATGCGCGCAATCCACCAAGCAAAGTTCTCCTCTTCCATGACGTCCCAGCGGTATAGGGGGTTGCCCCAGAGCTGGCCGGTTTCGGAAAAATAATCCGGTGGTACACCAGCCACCACCGTGGGGTTGCCACCTTCGCCTAGGTAGAAGTACTGGGGATTGGCCCAGACATCCGAGGAGTCGAAGGCCACAAATATAGGCATGTCACCGATAATTCGTATACCTTTCGACTCAGCGTAAGCTTTGGTCTGGCCCCATCCGGTGTAAAACAACCACTGAATCCACTCGTGCAGGGCCACCTCGCAGGCCAGCTCCTCACGGGCTTTGGCTAGGGCCGCCGGTTTGCGGTCGCGCAGCTCAGGGCTCCACTCGTTCCAAGGCTTACCGCCGAAACGGGTCTTGAGGGCCATGAAGAGCGCATAGTCTTCCAACCAGCTCCGCTCGGCTTGGATAAACGCTTCCAGGAGAGCCCGGTCCCGGGCCGAAGCCTTGGCCTGAAACCCGGTGAATGCCCGCCTGAGCAGGGGCCAGCGGGTCTCGTAGAGCCAGCCGTAGTCCACACTGTTGGCAGGATAGGCCGGAGGCTCCTCGCTAGGTTCTAGCCAGCCCTTTTCGATCAGCATCTCGGGGTCCACCAGGTAGGGGTTGCCTGCAAAAGCCGAAAACGACTGATAGGGCGAGTCACCGTAGCTGGTAGGGCCTAGGGGCAAAACCTGCCACCACCGAGCCCCGCTCGAGGCCAGCCAGTCCAGGAAGCGCTCGGCTTCTCGACCCAGGGCCCCTATCCCCCAGCGGCCCGGAAAGCTGGTGGGGTGAAGCAGAACCCCAAAGGCGCGTTCGATCTGCATGGCAACGGTAGTCTATCCCAGATGAGCACACTATGGAAGCGCTTCTACACTCAGGGGGTCTTCAAAGCAGCTGCGCTCGAGCCCGACCGCAGCCCCATCGTGCTCCAGGCAGAACAGCCCCGACGAGCCGACGGCGGGGCCGTGCAGAGTGCTCTATCGCCCAGCACAGCTACGCTTCAATGCACCCTTCACAGAGGCGGCCTGCTGGGCGAGTTGTCGCTGGGAGGCGTGCTCTAGTCGGCGGCGGCGCTAACCGCGCCTAGGGCTTGGTCTACCAGGGCTAGGCCTTCTTCAATCACATCCAGACCGTATTTCAGCTCTTCGCGGTTGATCACCAGCGGCGGGCAGACCCAGAGCATGTTAAAGCGGCTAAAGGCGTAGATGTGCTTGGACCTGAGGTAGCCAGCCAGTTTCTGCATCTCGGGGGAGGTTCCGTTGAAGGGGGCCAGGGGTTCCTTGGTGGCTTTGTCCCTGACCAGCTCGATCACGCTAAATAACCCGATATAGCGCACATCCCCCACACAAGCGTACTTCTTGCGCATGGCCTCGAGGCGCTCGCCCAGGTACCTGCCCTGCACTTCGGTGTTTTCGAACAGGCGCTCCTCCTCGTACACCGCCAGGTTGGCCAAAGCCGCAGCGCACGCGACCGGATGGCCGGAGTAGGTCAGCCCACCCCAGAGCATGTGATCCTCGAAGTAATCGGCAATCGGCTTAGAAACGATCACCGCACCCAGGGGCATGTAGCCGCTGGTGAGGCCCTTGGCGCAGGTCACGATGTCGGGCTTGATGCCGTAGTGCTGGGTGGAAAGCCACTTGCCGGTGCGGCCAAACCCGCTCATCACCTCGTCGGTGATCAGCAAGATACCGTACTTGTCGCACAAAGCCCGCAGCTTGGGGTAGTAGTCATCAGGGGGCACCAAAAGCCCGTTGGAACCGGTGATACCCTCGACCATAATGGCCGCGACGGTGTGGGGGCCTTCCATCTGGATGATCTCCTCGATGTGGCTCACGCACTCCCGCTTGCAGCTATCCGGGGTCTTGCCAAAGGGGCAGCGGTAGCAGTAGGGGTCAAAAACCCGCACAATACCGGGAATACCCGGCTCTACCGGCCAGCGTCGGGGGTCGCCGGAGGCGGTCATGGCGCCCATGGTGGCCCCGTGGTAGGAGCGGTAGCGGGTGATGATCTTGTCTCTGCCTGTGTATAGGCGGGCTATCTTCATGGCGTTTTCGTTGGCCTCGGCCCCGCCCAGGCAGAAAAACGACTTGGCCAGCCCGGTCACCTCAGCCAGCTTTTTACCCAGTTGGCCGCGGGGCTCGGTAGCAAAACTGGGGCCGGCGAAGCAAAGCTCGTCAACCTGCTTCTTGATGGCCTCGAGCACCTTAGGGTGCTGGTGGCCCACGTTGATGTTGATAAGCTGGCTGCTGAAATCCAGCCACTTATTGCCATCTCCATCCCAGAACCATACACCCTTTGACCGGGTCATGTGGATGGGATTTGAGGTGCTTTGCACCGACCAGGAAAACAAGGTGTAGTCGCGGTTTTCTTGGATAACTCCTTTGGACGAGCGTTCCATACTCGGGCCTCCCCTTCGAGTCTAGATAGTCTCAATGGTAGCCCCCTGCTCGGGTAGAGGCAATGGTCAAAGTGTCAAAAGTGTTGATAAATATTCAAGGGCCGACGACCGGCCTCTGCCAACGACCATCAAGGTCTAGCTACGCCGCGCGGGATTGGGTGTCAGCCTGAGTTCAACTTTGAGGATTTGCTGGCCCCGCCGCACGGTCAGGGTTACACTGTCACCCACCTCTTTGCTGCGGATGTAGCGCTGGAGCTGGGTCACATCGCTGAAGGGGCGGCCATCAACCTCGAGGATCACGTCGAAGTCGTAGACTTCCCGACCGTTCTCGTACCGGATTGTAAAACCACGCAAACCCGCCTGCTCGGCGGCCCCACCGCGCAGCAAGCTTCGGATCAGCACCCCCTCTTTGGGAATGCGCAAGGTGGCCGCGGTTTGGTCGTCAATCTGGAAAAGCTGCACCCCCATGTATGGCACATCGCGCTTGCGGCCTGCCTGAAGCTGAGCGATCACCTGGTCCAGACCTTGCAAGGGGGAAAGGTAGCTTTCAAAAACCCCCTCCGGCTGGCCAATGGCCACCACCACCGCCACTACCCGCCCGGCCTGGTTCAGCACCGGGCCGCCCGAGTCGCCGGGGGCCAGCGGAATGCTTGTGGAGATAGCAATGGAGTTAAAAAACGGAAATATGTCCCGCTCAACCGTATTGACCAGGCCATAGCGCGGCGCGATAAACTGGCCCCGGGAGTTCCCAATAGCCAGCAAAGGCTCCCCCACACGCGGGGCGATGGCGGTCTCGAGCGACAAAAACGGCGCGGGTTCGCTTACCCTAGCCCGCAAAATGGCAATATCGCGAAACTCGTCGTAGCCAACCAGCTCGGCAGAAAACGACTGGTTTCTGGAGTTGATCACCCGAAAGCTGCGGGTGTCGTCGATCACGTGGTAGGCCGTCATGATCAGACCATCCGCCCAGATGAAAAAGCCGGAGCCAGTACCCTCGGGCACTGTTTCGATGCGCACAGTAGATGGAAAGGCCCGAGCATAGACTTGCTCGAGGGCCGCTCGCATCTCGGCAGTTAGGGTGCGGGAAGGCTGTACTGGCTGGGCGTGAATTGCAGCAGCCAGCAGACCCACAATCGCCAGGATCAAAAGAAGCAGCCCGAAACGTCGCATGGTAGCCTCCTATAAGCGCAGCTATAAAAAGGCTAGCCCATTGGCAGTTTATTACGATGTCAGTACGCACATTTTTTCTTCTCATCCATGCTTGAACTGCCGCAGCGATAAAAAATAGAACCCCCCTCCTAGGAGGGGGGGCATGCGTGGTAAGAAAGGAGAAGCTATCTTTTTGAATCCCAGGGCACATCTTTTGGTCGGGTTAGTTCGTCACCGAACGCTGACGAACTAACTGTATCCGGTATCCGGTGTCAACGAGCGTCAACTCACCGGCCCGAGAGGCCCCGGTTGATTTCGGCCACCATGGCCGTCACAATTTGCGCCACGTTGGTGTCTGGTCTCTGCACGGCCTGGGAAAGGGCGTTGCCCCAGGGGCCCCACACCTTGCCCATCTCAGGGATGTTGGGCATGGGTGTGCCCAGGGCGATGGTGGCCGAGAAACCCGTGACCACGGGGTCGTTGCGCAGTTGCTGCACCGCTTGCTTAGAAACCGGTAGCCGACCGCCAGCCTTATTGAAGGCCACCTGGTTCTGGGTGCTCACCAGCAGCTTGGCAAAGTTGGCCGCCGCGGTCTTGTTTCGGGAATAGGCGTTCATGGCCACCCCCTGCACGCCCACAAACGGACGCCACTGGCCTCCACCTGGCGGGTTGGGCAGGGGAGCAATGCCAAAGTCGATGTTGGCTTTCTTGTAGTCGCCAATGGCCCAGGGGCCGTTGAGGATCATGGCCAGCGCACCCTCTTTGAAGGCGCTATCGGCCACGCCATAGTCCACCCCTTCAGGTATTAGACGGTAGCGGTAGCGCAGGTCCTTGATAAAGCTCACCGCGCGGACACCGGCATCACCTCCCAGACGGGTCTGACTGGCATCTATACCCTGGGCGGTGCGACCAAACACGCTGGCCCCATAGGCCGTGAACCAGCCATAGTTGAAGTAGGGGTTGGCCAGGTCGTATAGGAAGCCATAAGAGTTGCCCCTGGTGTTTTCCTGAGCCACCCTAAGGAATTCGTCCCAGGTCTTGGGGGCCTCCTTGACCAGCTTCTTGTTGTAAATTAGGGCCACCGACTCGGCAAACATCGGCAGCGCAAAGAGCTGGTTGCGGTAGGTCAGCGCGTCCACCGCCACATCCGACAGGCTCTGAATGTAGCTGCTGGTCGCATACTTACCCATCGGCTCGAGCACGCCCGCAGCCGCCATAGCGCCCACCCAGTCGTGGGGGATGCTCACCACCAGGTCGGCGGCTTGGCCCTGGGGCGCCCCCAGGATGAATTTGTTCTGGATATCACCAAAAGGTACCTCCACTACCTCTACTTGGGTACCGCTGCTCTTAGCAAAGTTGGCCGCGGTCTGCTTCAGCCAGGCCAGCTCGGGGCCACCGTAATGGGTCCAGATCGTGAGCTTACCTTGGGCCACCGCCGAGCCCAGCAAACCTAGGGCGGCTATCGCCCCAATCAAAAAACCTCTCCGCATGTCTTCCTCCTCGGGCCGGGCCGTACGGCCACAGGCGCCCTTTGACAACAGCTTATGGCAGCGCTTCCACGTTGACTACAACGTGTGTTTTGCGAATCTGCCATCTGCGTCAATTAGGTATATTACTTTCATCCACAGTGCAAGTAAAGGGGCTGGGGTCTCAAAAGGTGCTCGAGCTCGATTGTTGGGATCATCCACCATGGGGCGAGGGGCGTTTGTCCGAGCTTTTGCACGCAGCAAATGCCATCCCGCCAAGACAAAGGGGTCGCCGGAAGGTTCACTTTTGGGGTGGCTGACTGGGCCGCAAGTCGAGCTGGCTTGGAATGATGCGGGGGTCGCTTTGCAGCAGGTATAGCACCGCTTGTGCAATATCTTGTGGCTGAATCTTCCAGGTTGCCCCAGTGCTGTTGCCCGCAAACGTGGTGTCTACCGAACCGGGCAGGACACTGCTTACCCGAATACCGTAGTAGCGCAAATCAAGCATAGAGGCCTCGGAAAAGCCCAACAGGCCAAACTTGCTGGCATTGTAGGCCGCCCCATTGGCAAAGGCATTCTTCCCGGCCAGGGAAACGATGTTGATGATGTGGCCCTTGCCTCGTTTTTGCATAACTGGCACAGCGGCCCTGGTTGCGTAAAAAGCACCGGTTAGATTGGTTTGCAACACCTGTTGCCACTCTTCTGGAGTCAGCTCGTGCACGGGCTTGAAGATACCCACCCCGGCGTTATTGATAAGGAAGTCCAGACCTCCAAAATGAGCCTCGAGCTGCTGTACCGCCCGCTCCAAGTCCTCGTAGCGGGTTACATCCCCTGGCAGGGCGAGGCTGTTGCCCAGCTCACCGGCCAGGCGGGCCAGCTTGGACTGGCTGCGGGCAAATAGCCCCACCCCCACACCCTGGGCTACCAACTGCTTGGCGACCTCGAGGCCGATTCCCGACGAAGCTCCGGTAACCAAGGCCACCTTCCCACGCAAACCTGTCATGCCCTTATGGTGCAAAAATAATGGTTCGGACACAAGGCTCGCCCTCAGCGAAGCCCTTGTTTACTTAGGTTTGTGGATATCCACACCACCAGCTTTTTCTAGGTTCTGCATGAGGAATTGCGCGGTCACCAGGAGCTTGCTGTTGGCATCTCCCGGCAGAGTTCCGGCAAAAACCTCCAGCACATCGGCGTAACCGTCGCCATCGGAGTCTTTCATGGCCTTGAGGGTCTGGTACAAAGCCTCGCCAATGCTGCCCCGGAAGTTTGCCCGAACCTGGTTGCCAAAAGCATTCCAGGGCGCACCGCCGTTGGGACTCACATGGCAGTACTGGCAGGTGACTGTGCGCGCATCGCCGTTATCGGCCACAAGGTTGAACTGCGCGATGGCCTGCAGGCGGTAAGGCCCTCGAGCCTGCACCAAAGGCATCAAAATCAGAGCCAGCACAAGAACAATAAAGCCCACTTTTCGCATATAAGCCCTCCCTAGGGCCGCACTGCTATTGAACCGTTATTTTGCCGAACATGGTTCTGGCGTGTACCACATTGCCGGTGTTCAACGAGCAGATGTACTCGTATTCACCTGCGATATTCAGTACTACTCTTTCCCTTTGTGCTGGATTGGGTAGCAAGTTTGGCGTGATGAAATCCTCAGGTGCGCCCGAGTTCGGTTTGGTCTGTGCTATGTGTACAGTCCCAGTTGGGTCAATGTTTACAAACTCGATGCAGCCCCCCCGGCGGATGGTCACGTTTGGGCTGTCGGTGCCCTCTACCCTGAAGCCCTGCTCGATGCTTACAGCCTGGATTACAACACAGCTTGGTGAACTGGGCTGGCACGAAATCGGCGCTACCAACATCAGCAGCAACAGCCGGCGCATAACCTTATAGTACTTGCCCCCATAGTACTTGCCCCCTCGACCAGCAGCAGCGAAAAAGCCCACAAGCCCCTAGCCTGGTCTACATCGTTTCATATGTTTACCCCCTACCCAGCTATACGCAGCAAGTGTGGGTTCGGATTCACGGGTTCGACAACTTAGAGTTATAAGACCAGGCCAAGGGCTTACGGTGCCCGCCCCAAATCCCAGCTACTACTCACTTAGGGGCTGCTCCCTACGGGGCGGGCCAAACTTGTGGGCCTCGAGCAGCTGGCGCAGGGCCTTGCCGCGGTGAGAGTAGGCCGCTTTCTCCTCCAAAGTCATCTCGGCGAAGGTTTTACCCGCCTCGGGCAGGTAAAACAAAGAGTCGTAACCAAAGCCCCAATCGCCCCTGGGGGCTTCGAGGATTTCCCCCTCAGTCTCACCCCGATAGAGCTCCATGTAGCCATCGGGGTAGGCCATCACCAGAACCGTCACAAACCTGGCATTGCGCTGGCCAGGAGGCACCCCTTTGAGGCGCTCGAGCAGGTATACGTTACGCTCGGTGTCGGTTTTCTTGTTGCCGTAGCGGGCCGAGTACACCCCCGGCTCGCCCCCTAGCGCGGCCACCTCGAGGCCCGAGTCATCGGCCAGGGTGGGCATACCGCTGTGCTTCGCGGCATAGGCGGCCTTCAGTGCAGCGTTATCTTCGAAGGTAGAACCCTCCTCAGGCGGCATCTTAAAGGGATAATCGAGCAAGGAAAAAAGCGTCCAACCCAAGGGCGCGAGCCCCTCCTTGATCTCGCGGAACTTTCCTGGGTTGGAGGTAGCAATCAACAGTCGCATCTCCAACATCTTATTCCGTAGAAATGGATGGCTACGGGCTTGGGTCTGCCTTGAAGCAGCGTTTTTTTGGACTTGCAATCCAGAGCGCCTATTCAGTATTTGGATGCTTTGCCTCCGACTCAGGCGCGATTTTTGAGCTGGGCGTGTATCCGCCGCACCATCTCGGGTATATGCGCCAGACCCATCTCCAACATGGCCTGGTAGGTGTCTTTGGGCACCGGACGCCCCTCCCCAGCCCCATGCAACTCGATAATGTCGCCAGACCGGGTGGCCACCACGGTCAGATCGGCCCAGGCATTTTCGTCCTCTACCTGGGTCAAGTCGAGCAGCAGGCTATCGTCGCCCATCCAACCCACGCTTACGGCAGCAAACTCGGTCAGGGGCCATTCGTCTATCTTGCCCAGGTTCACCAACCGATCCATGGCCATGTGCAGCGCCGCGTAACCCCCTAAAAGCGAGGCCACCCGGGTCCCGCCGTCGGCTTGGATCACATCGGCGTCTATCACTACGGTCTTGTTAGAAAGCAGGCTCAAATCCAGGGCCGCCCGAAACGCGCGTCCCAAGAAACGCTGGATCTCCGCCGTACGGCCCGAAATTTTTTGGCGCTCGCGCTCCTTGCGTTCTTTGGTGGAGCGGGGCAGCAGGCTGTACTCGGCCATGAGCCAGCCTGCGCGGCCCGAGACGTGCCGGGGTACCCCCTCGGTCAGCGAAACATTTACCAAAACTCGGGTATTCCCCAGCTCCACTAAGGCCGAACCCTCGGCATAATGCACATAGCCCATGTGTATTTTGAGAGGGCGTAGTTCTTCGGCCATGCGGCCATCCCTGCGTTTCATCGCCAGGACTTTACCACACGGGCTAGTGCGGCTAGAATAGCCAAGGTGTGCCGGTGTAGCTCAGCGGTAGAGCACTCGATTCGTAATCGAGCGGTCGTCGGTTCAAATCCGACCACCGGCTCCAGTCCAGGACGCAAAAAACCGGGGTCGCCGGTGCCTTGGTTTTATCTTTGACCTTTGAGTTTGACCCCCTGCGCTTTGGCCCTTGGCTTCAGCAGGCCCTCGAGGTCGTGCAACCAGACCCTGCGCTCGCCCAGAGCGAATACAGCAAACCCTCGAGGTTGTGTTGCCAGGGGCACAGCTTACTAACAAAGTTGTTGTTTTAGCCAGGGGGCCAGGTCGGTCAGCGAGTGCATGGCCGGAACCGAGCCCGCCAGCGGGCCATAGACCGCAAGAGGCACCGGATTGAGGGTGTGCCGGGTGTGCCAGGGCTCCTCGGCGTTGCCGTGGTCGGCGGTGAGGACCAGCGTGGCCCTGCGCTGGGCGTTCAGGAAGCCCCGAACAAACCGATCGAGTTCCACTAGGCGCTCGTCCAGCCTCTTTGGCGAGCGGTGGCCCCAGTAGTCCAGCGCCCAGTTCTCCAGGATAATCAGGTCGTGCTGCTGAGCTATCCGGGCGAAACGCTCGCCTGCGGCTTCAGGCTCGGGCCAAAAGGCCGGCAGGGTGGCCTGGGGGTGGTCTATGGGCAAAAGCTCGAGCCCAGCCACCCGGGCGGCAAAAGCAAAGGCGGAAAGCAGGTTGCGGTGGCTACTAAGCGCCTTTCCCAGGTACTCCGAGCGGTAGCCGTTGGCGTGCAGAACGCGCAAACCCCGCCGGGCAGCCCAGACCTGCAAGCTTTCCTGCTGCAGTAGCGCCTGGAGCCTGCGCAGGGGATGCGGCCCCTGGTGGTGCCCCAGAAGCCGGGGCGCGTTCAGCCCGGTTAGCAAGGCCGTCTGGCCGGTGCCCGACTGGGGCAGGCCCTCCACCCCCAGGCGAGCGTCCAGAACCCGGTACGCCAGGCCGGGCTGGCTCGAGGGCACCTGACTAAACCCGTCAGTCAAAGCCCCTAGGGTGGGTAGATCCAGGCGCTTCAGCGGACTGCGCGGATCGCTGGAAAGCCCTAGACCATCCACAAACAAGAACGCCACCACAACGGCATTGTGCGCCCGTTTGGGGCAAAGGTCAAACCGCCCGGCGGGGTCTCGAGGCCAACTTGCGACCTGCGACACAGCCAGACTGGAGCTGCCAATAGCATGATAGAGGTCGAAAGGAGCTGAATTATGCCCGTACGTTCGGCCAGTGCAGTATGGAAAGGCACCCTCAAGGAGGGTCAAGGACACCTGAAACTGGAAAGCGGGGTCTATGAAGGGCCTTACACCTGGGCCTCGCGCTTCGCCGAGGCCGGCGGCACCAACCCCGAGGAACTGATTGGGGCAGCCCACGCCGGCTGTTTTGCCATGTTTTTATCGGCCCTCCTGACCAACCACAACACCCCAGCGGAAGAGCTGAGCGCCATAGCCAAGGTACACCTGGACGAAGGCCCCACCATCAGCAAAATCGAGCTTCACCTCGAGGGTAAAGTGCCCGGCCTCAGCCCGGAAAAGTTTCAGGAGCTGGCCCAGGAAGCTAAAGCCAAGTGCCCCATCTCCAAAGCCCTGGCCGCAGTGCCCGAGATCACGCTGGAGGCCCGGCTGGTGTGAGGCCAGACTGAAACCTGGGTTGTGTGCTGCCGGTTCAGACTCGATAGCGGATGCGGCTAAACCATTTCAGGGCCTTGAGCAGCGCGGTGGCCATGCGCCCATACCAGCCCCTGGGTAGCCAGGTCGGGCCGGTAACGGGAACCAAGCGCTCGATGGCGATGGTCTGCACCTCGGTGAAGCGGTAAAGCCCTTCCTTGCCGTGCCGTCGCCCCAGGCCCGAGGCCTTAAAACCCCCCATGGTGGCGTCCATCGAGACCCAAGCGGCGGCGTAGCTCTCGTTGATGTTGACGGTTCCGGCCTGGATGCGCGTGGCCAGCTCGCGGGCCTTGCGCAGATCCCTGGTCCAGATACTGGCGTTGAGGCCATACTCGCTCTGGTTGACAAGGGCCAGCACCTGCTCCAGATCACTAAACTTGTAGAGGCTGACCACCGGACCAAAGGTTTCCTCGCTATATACGCGCATCTCGGGCGTCACCTCGGTCAGGATGGTGGGCTCGAAGAAGAGCGGCCCCAGGTCAGGCCGGGGTCTTCCGCCGCAAAGCACCCGAGCCCCCTTTGCTTTGGCGTCTTGCACGTGGGCCAGCACGGTGTCGAACTGCCGCTGGAGGCTGAGCGAGCCCATCTGCGAGCGGTGGTCCAGGGTAGCGCCCAGACGCAAGGCCGAGGTTTTTTCCACCAGGCGCCTTGTGAAGACATCGAAAACCTTCTCGTGCACGTAGATGCGCTCGAAAGAGACGCAAAGCTGCCCGGCATTGGCAAAAGCGCCGTGAATGGCGCCATCCACGGCGGCCTCGAGGTTGGCGTCCTCCAGTACCAGCATGGGGTTTTTACCACCGAGCTCGAGGCTCACCCCAATCAGGCGCTCACCCGCCTGCCGGGCCACCTTACGCCCGGTGGGGGTGCTGCCGGTTAGGGCGATGAAGTCTGCGGTGGCCACCAAGGCCTCCCCCACCTCTGCCCCCCCGGTCACAATCTGGAACAGGCCGGGCGGTAGGCCCGCTTCCTCCATCAGGGCCTGAACCCACAGGGCCGTAAAGGAGGTCTGGGGATCGGGCTTGAGCACCACCGCGTTGCCGGCCATCAAGGCTGGAATCGGCTCGCTCACGGCCATCACCAGCGGATAGTTCCAGGGAGAGATCACCCCCACCACCCCCACCGGGTGGCGGTACTCCCAGGTCTGGGTCAGGCCCAGAAAAGTACCGCCCACACGCCGAGGGCGCAGCCAGCCAGGGACACGGGTAGCGTAGTACTGGGCCACAATGGCCGAGTCCAGCAGCTCTTCCTGGGCATCGCGGCGGGCCTTGCCGGTCTCATACTGGGTTAGGTCGAGGATCTCGTCCTGCCGCTTTAGCAGCAGGTCATGAAAACGCAACATCACCCGGGCTCGAGCTCGGGTGTCCCATCCGGCCCATGCGGGCTGGGCCTGCCGGGCGCGCTCTACAGCCTGGCGAACATCCTCTGGACTGCACAAAGGTATGACCCCCAGCACCTTGCCATCGAAGGGCGAGTACAAGGTGTGCGGGTTGCCCCGACCAGACAGCGAAACCCGCTCAGCCAGCCGCGCCAACAGCTCAGGCGTGAACTGCGGCTTCTCGCGCGGGGGATTAATCACCCTTAACCGTCCGGTTTCAATCATCTTGAACCCATAGTGGGCCGAGAGGACAATCCAGTCAAGACCGACACCAAAGCTGCCTTTTGCGGCCGGCGGCATCGGTGAAACACAAAAGCGCTTCCACCGCGATCCAAAGGCAGCTTTCAGGCCCAATAGACTTACAACTGGACTTACGCGGTGCTGAAGAGTCCCGATAAAATGGGCCTCCGGTAACCAGGGAGGCCCAATGAAGAGGATAACTCGGCCTGTTCTGCGCGCTCTAGAAGCATTAGCCCAAAGCCCCATCAATACCTCCGCCCCGGCCATGGCCGAGGGCCAGGACTTCGCTCACGACACCCTCTACCGGGCCCTGAACCAACCCCGGGCCCTGTGCTTTGAACGCTCCCCGGAGCTGTGCAAAGGGGTGGGGGGCTGAACCGAGGTTACC